>FWPV01008034.1_pt1 | contig 15891 bp, 10 predicted proteins | sample 2228371 | NCBI WGS metagenome assembly FWPV01 (sample SAMEA103939776, study PRJEB20133) | metagenome | reverse complement strand
GCCCTTCGAGCGCAGGTGCTTGAGGATCTTGTCGATCACCGCCGGCTCCTGGATCAGCGCGATCACTCGCATCTGGCCGCCGCACTTCGGGCAGACCAGTGGGTCCACCTCGGCAGAAGTACCGGGGCGGGGGCACTCCCGCGTGAGCGATGGCTCACCGGCTCACCGCAGGCTCCACGGCCCCGACGAATGCGATGGTCCGGCGGACTGACGTCCATGCCGCTCTGCGGCTGCCGGGATCGAGACGGTCAACACCGGCATTCGGTTGACCACGCGGATGGCCAGGGGCTTCCATGCCGCGGAAGCTCTGATTGCCTTGGCCATGCTCAAACACGGTGGCCTATGCCCCCCAGTTCCGGCACGACTATGACCCTCCTCGGAGAGACCAGGGGACCCAGAAATGCTCTCACACAAGTGGCAGTAGACCCTAACATTCTGGGGGGCTGAATACGACCTCTTGCAAAATGGGTATGGATCTGGTACACTTGTAGGCAGTTACCATCCGCCGTGCGTTCCGACCGACGGCCCCCTTCTGGCGCCGGTGGTGAGTGCGTCTTGGGCCGGTCGGCTGCGGCAGTGCGCTCGCGCCGGCTTTGTGCGGGCGAAGGCTGCACCGCATGCGGTGAGGCCGCGAAAGGAGGGTAGTGATGCGAGCGCTCATAGTAGCGCTGTTCTGTGTTTGCCTCGGCAGTTTGGTCCCCGCGGGTTCGGGCTGGGGAATAGCGCGAGCCGCAGCCGACAGTGCGCCAGGCGGACCTTCCCGCCTGCAGCCGCCGCCCACCGTCATGTCGCCCAGCGTGGCGCCTCAGCCTCTCAACTCGGGCCAGTGCGTCTTTCCTCCGGCACTGACCATGGCCTTCGTCGCCGACTATGGCGTCTGCGCGCTCAACCCCGAGTACTGCGAGGCGGAGGCCATCGTGGCCCGACAAGTCGTAAACCACGGCCCGTCTTTGGTGGCGGCGGTCGGCGACCTCATCATGCAACACGGTGAGGCCGGACCCTACTGCTATCCGCCCCCAACAGGCACTTCAGCTGCCCACAGTCGCCAGGAGAACGTCCGTGTCTACCGAACGGCGGACTTCTTCCCGAGGTGCAGCCAAGCGGGGTATCCGCCGTCACCACCGGATCCCGAGGGCGGCGTGGAGCTATACGAGTACTACATCGCTCGCGACATCTTCTATCCGACGCTAGGCAACCACGACTGGCACACCGCGGGAGCCGCGCCTGCAAAGGAGCTCTTCCCGAGACTCGGCAGCTTGCCCTACGCTGTTCGGACTGGCATCGCCGATCTGTTCGCCGTGGATAGCACAGTCGCCTCGAGAGAGCCGCCTGACCAAGACTATGGTCCGCCTCAGCCCCAGCCTGGGCCCGATCTCGATAGTCAGTACGAGGATCTGATCGAGCTCATTCGGACCTCGACGGCATGCTGGCGCATTCTCTTCATGCATCACCCCCCTTACGCCGCGAGCAGCGCGCATCCGCACCCATCACCGAAGCTGCATCAGTTCGTGGATCGGGTGAACAGCGATCCTCGCCTGGCTGGCAAGACGATCGATGTCGTCGTATCCGGGCACGTGCACTACCTTGGCTGGCAGGAGAAGGACGGCGTCAACTACTTCCAGGTGGGTAGCGGCGGCGACTACCTGCAGACGTGGCGGCCGCCCGAGTATGGCGCTACCCATGTCTGGGCCGACGACGCAAAGACCGGCCGCGGCTTCCTGGTAGTCAGAGCGACTGCGGGTACTGCAACGACCAAGAGCCGGCTGCAACTCTCCTTCTTCAACGTTGCCCAGATCGACCGCGGCCGCCTTCCGTGGACGGTCAACTGGATATACCCGTGGGCGTTGAACTATGCAGTGCTCGAGAAAGAGCCCAACGAATGCCCGGTGCTCGAATGCCGCCATGGCCCATGTGTTGAGCTTGAGCCACCTTATGTGGTGCACCACGAGCCCAGCTGCGACTGCAAGGGCTACCTCTTCGCCGACACGTGGAAGCAGAGCCCCCGATGTCCTGGCGACGATCAGCTGATGTCGGTGGAGATCCAGGCCCAACAGTGTTGCCCCAACCCGCCGTGCGACTGGGCCAACAACGATTCCAAGTGCGGCTTCATCGCTACGGCCTACGACTCCTACGAGCGACCGCTAGCCACAGTGTGCCTGGGATGGGGGATCGCTGACCGACTCTACGGCACCAGCGGATGCATCTTCGATCGCTTCACGGTGCCATTCTACTGGGTCATTCGGCCGAAACGCGGCACGACATACGAGCTCACCTGCCCATTCGATATCCTGTACCGCTGCTGCAGCAGCAATCGGACCTACGTGGAGGTGCAAAAATGAGGCTCCGTGCGTCGCTTCTCATAGCTTGTATTGCAGTCATCCTGATCCTGTCCGTTCACCCCGTGGGGAGGACGAGCGGGCAGTCGGGGAGTTGGTATCCGGTTGCTGTGCCCGACGAATGGTACGGCGACTACTTCGCGGACCTGCACATGATTTCGTCCTCTGAGGGTTGGGCGGCGGGAAACCGGGGTATCATGCGCTATCACGACGGGGCTTGGTCGGTCGTGACCGAGACCGACCGTCTCAAGGGCGGGTTCCTGGCGCTCGACATTTTGTCAGCCACAGACGGCTGGGCTGTGGGCGGGGAGATCATGCACTTCGACGGGCAGTCGTGGAGCGCTGTATCCAATCCTGCCAGCGGGCCGATCTTTGACGTGGACATGGTGAACACAAGCGATGGTTGGGCGGTAGAGGTGTTCGGGGGCATCCTGCACTACGACGGCTCTTCGTGGCAGTCATTCGCTGCAATGCCGCACTATCTATACTGTGTGGCGATGGTATCATCGAGCGATGGATGGATCGGCGGTGACGGCGTGTTCCTGCGATACGAGGGGGGCCAGTGGACGGTCGCACAGGAGGTGCCCGGCGAGGAGGTAGCCTCGATCACCATGCTGAGCCCAACGAGTGGCTGGGCCGTCGGCAACGGTTCTGACGGCGATGGGCGGATTTGGCGCCTGGTCAATGGCACCTGGCTGCTGGTGGCGAGTCCGAAGGACACCCCTCTATGGGACGTCGACATGCTGTCGAGCAGTGAGGTCTGGGCAGTTGGCCATCATCGCTTCATCTACCACTATGATGGCTCAGGCTGGTCGCTGTTCTCTGCGCCCAGCTGGTGCCCGACAAATGATGACGTACCCCTTGATGCGGTCGAGATGGTGTCTGCCACCGAGGGCTGGGCGAGCGGGGAGTGCGACGGCCTGCTCTATTACACCACGGAGCCCGGTCGGACGCTCGAGTTGCGGTACCCGTACACCCTGCGATTGCCGTGGCTGTGCAGGGACTGCAACGTGTTTGGGAGGAGGTGGAGGTCACCGACGACGGAGGTCGATGGTCCGAGAGAGGTTGGCTCCGGCAGCTTGGAGCGTTTGCCCGCTGGCGCCGACCGGCGTACCTTTTGGTGGTCATGATCCGACGCACGGCTCTGGCGCTGGTTAGTTTGGTCGTGCTGGGTGTCGTGGCTGGCCCGCTCGGGTCCCAGAGCGGCACATCCGCGCCGATCGCCTTTGCCTACGAGTTCACGTTCGGCGAGACCGGCGCCCCCTGGCGGCGCACCGACATCTATCTGAACCAGCCGTGGGGCATCGGTGCCGATGGCGCCGGAATTTGGGTGGCCAACGCGGCCGGCCGCAATCTGGTGCGCTACGGCCCTGGAGATGTGGAGGCGCTTGGCCGGGCCGGGAGCATCGACGAGCTCTACGGCCGACCCGCGCGCTGGATCACCGACGTCGCTGTCTTCGGCGCGGCCGACGGCAGCCGCATCGTTTGGTTCGTTGACCAGGGCGCCCACGTCGTGGTTGGCCTCGTTCAACCGGGACCGAACGGACCCTGGGGGCCGCAAGTACCCATCGTTCTCGGCGAGTACGGCGTGCCTGGCGACGATGCGGCGCACTTCCGCGCGCCCACCGGCATCGCGCTCGACGCCCGAGGCGACCTGTTCGTCAGTGACACCGGCAACCACCGGGTCCAGGTGTTCGATCCCGGCCGGACGCTGCGAGCGACAATCGGGCGCCCAGGCGTTGCAGGCAGTGGGCCCGATGAGCTCAACAGCCCGGCGCGCATGACCGTCAGTGCCGACGGCCACCTTTATGTCGCCGATTCGGGCAACCACCGGGTCCAGGCGTGGGATGTCCGCTCACCGGCTTCGCCGGTCTTCCTCAAGTTGTATGGCCAATCGGGCGCGCCCGGCAGCGGTCCCGGCCAGTTCGACACGCCACTCGCCGTTGCCGTCGACCCGACGTTTCTGTACGTGGCTGACAGCGGCAACTCCCGCGTCCAGATCCTGACCCGGCGCGAAGGCGCTCCGTGGCGCACGCTGGACGGCACTGCCGTGAATGCCTGCGGCCGGGGCGACAGCGCGGGCCGCTGGCACGGGCCGGTGTCGGATGTTGCGCTGGACGCCGATCAGAACCTGTTCGTGGCGCGACCGACGCACATGACCGTACAAAAGTGCGACGCCATCAACAAGCACGCGCGTGAGGTGCTGGGAGTGTCAGGGGTGCCCTATCTTGCGGCGCCAGAGCTCCACAACGCCCCCGCCGGCGTGGCGGTGGCGCCGGAAGGCACAGTGGTTGTCGCGGAGGCGGACGGGCAGCGGCTGGTTGCGCGAGATGCGCCGGGCGCGCCCCTGTGGACGTTTGGGGCGGCGGGCCTGGCGGGCGGAGGCCGCCAACAGCTCTTCGGGCCCTCCGACGTCGTCCGGCTGTCCGACGGCCGCTGGATAGTGTCGGACCGGGACAACGGCCGACTGGTCGTCTTGGGAGCCGACGGGCGGTGGTTGGCAGAGTGGGGTGCCGGCACGGTCGACCCGCTGGTCGCTCCCGAGGGTCTTGCCGTACTGGCCGACGGGCGGATCGCCGTGGCCGATTCTGGGACCGGGTTCATCCGGCTGTTTGATGCGTCGGGCACTCCGGTGGGCAGCCTGAGCGATGCGGCTGGCAGGCCGCTACAGTTCGCCGATCCGGCTGATGTGGCGATGGACGGCCGGGGCTTGTGGTACGTAAGCGAGCGCGCGACGCACGCCGTCCGGGTCTACGATGCTCGCGGGAGTCTGGTCCGTACGGTCGGGGTTGCCGGAGAGTCTGGCGACGATTTCGGGCACCTGGCAGAGCCCCGTGGCATCGCCATCGACGAGGCGGGCCGGCTGTTCGTCGTCGATTCCGGCAACAACCGCGTTCAGGTATTCGACGCCGATGGTGGCTTCTTGACCACGGTCGGCGGGGAGCGGCGCGGCGGATCGGGGGGCTTGCGCGAGCCGCGTGGCATCGCGCTCGGACCCGATGACCGCATCTACGTGGCCGACACGTATAACCATCGCATACAGGTCTTCGGCTCGCCGGATCCACCCTGGGCACCTGCCGGCCTGAACGGCCTTGGCGTCAGGTCAAACCAGAGCGTGACGGCGCTCGCCGAGTTCGGCGGGCGCCTGGTCGCCGGTACGCGCGGCAGCGAAGCAAGCGGACTGGAGCTCTGGGCTCGGGACGCGGCCGGCATGTGGCGGCAACTCGCTACAGGTGGCTGGGGCGATCGACACCGCGTGGCCGTAACGGCACTCGCCCGCTCGGGCGATCAGCTGTACGTCGGCACCGAGCATCGGGTCACAACCGGTGTCGACCCCCGGTCGGGCCAGGCCGTCGTGACGAGCGCGGGCGGCGACCTCTACCGTTCCACCGACGGCACGACCTGGGAGCATGTCGCCTCGGCCGGATTCGGTGACGCTCGCCAGAACGCGATCACGGCCCTCGCCTCCTTCGCCGGCCACACCTATGCCGGTACCCGTGGTCTCGGCGCCCCACCGCAACTGTGGCGGTCGAGCTCGGGCGGTCCTGGCTCCTGGACCAGAGTGCGCATCGAGCAGGCGAACCGTGAGGCCTGGAACCAGAACGGCCGTATTGGGGCGATGGCCGTCTTCAGCAACTCGCTCTTCGTCGGCACCTGCGGCCGGGCCGAGCCACAGGTGTGGGCGACCAGCGACGGGTCCCGCTGGCGACCGGTGGGCGACCTCGCCATCGGCGCGAATCCCAGCCTGGCCAGACCCCAACTCAGTGGCACGCTCGCGGCATGCGTCACGTCGATGATCGCGTTCGACGGCTGGCTCTACGCCGGCGTCGGTGACGACCCCGACCCAACGCTGCCGGTGAGCCGCTCCCACGGCCCTGCCGAGCTCCTGCGCTGTCGCAAATGCGATGGCACCGACTGGGAGGCCGCGGCAGCACCCGGCTTCGGCAATGCCGACAATCGCGGTGCGCTAGCGCTGGCCGCGTTCGACGAGCCACCATTCCGCTTTCTGTACGCGGCGGTCGGTAACGCCTCGACAGGCGTGGAGGTATGGCGCGCGCCGGACGGTCTAGCCTGGGAGCAGTCGGCCACCGGCGGCTGGGGAGACGACGGCAACGCTGATGTCGGCGGCGGCGCGGCCATACACGCCTTCGGCGGCCACCTCTTCATCGGAACGCGCAATGCCGCCGGCGGCGGCGAGATCTGGTCGACCGCCGGCACGCGACCGGGCGCTGTGCCCACGGCCGCACGACCAACGCCGACGCCCACAACCCGGCCCCGTCCCCAGCCTCCCCTTGGCCGGGCGGCATACAAGATGGTTGCCGCGTGGCCGCTCGCCGATGCGGCCGGCGAGGCGTCTCCCGACGCCTTGGGTGAGATCGTGGATGTGGCGGTAGCCGACGACGGCACGGTGTTCCTGCTCGATGCGACAAGTAACCGTGTTCTGCGCCTGCGCCCCGACGGCAAGTGGGATACGCCCTTCGGTGGCGCCAGCCAGGGACTGGATCGGATCACCCAGGTCCAGAGCCGAATCACCGGCGCCCTGGCTGTCGACCCGGCCAGCGGCAGGATCTACGTCGGCGACGTCGGCGCCGAGCGGATCGCCGTCTTCACGCCCGACGGGCTGTTTGCAACGGACATCGCTGGCGTGGTGGCCGTGGACATCGAGGTGCAGCCCGATGGCAGCCTCTGGGTGGCCGACCTTCTGGCAGGCGCGGTGCGCCGGCTGGCCTCTGATGGAAGCGAGATCGAGCGCTTCGGACCTAGCGGCGTGGATCCCGCCCACGAGACTCGGGATCTCCGGTCGGTGACCGAGGCGCCGGGCGGCCGGGTTTGGGTGGGCGACCTTGGCGGGAACCGACTGCGCGCCTTCGAGCGTCGCAGCGGTCTCTTCGTGAGCGTCCTGAACCTCGACCTGACCAGCCCAAGCTTCGCTCACTGCTCCGCCCAGCGCATCCAGGCGCTGGGGCAGGATGTGGTGTTGGCCGGCGACTGCATCATCGCTGGCAGCTGGCGGCGCGAGGTCCTCCCGACAAATCATCGCGGCAGCGATCTCGAGGCCGTTCGCCTGCGGACAGCGAACGTCAGCGGTGGCCATTTCGTCGCCCTCGCCCGGTACGACCCCGATCCGCTGGATGGTGCCAACCCCACCCTGCCGGTGGTGGTCCGCTACACCGACGGGCAGTTCAGAACGGTCAGTGGCTGGTGGCGCGGCCGCGACGTGACCGCGACGACGCTTCCCCAGGCGTCAGTGCAGGATCCCATTCGGCTGAGCGTGGCGCCCGACGGCTCGCTGTCGCTCTCGGACGCGTTGGGCTTGCGGCGCTACACCCCCGACGGCCAACTGATCGAGCGCCTTGCGATTGTGCTGCCGATCAGCCGGCGGGAGGAGATGGTACTGGACCCCGCTCTGCGATTGGCCACCGGCGAGGCAGGTCGCGCCATCGGCCTGGGCATCCTGAACTGGCGGGGCAGGCGCCCCGGTACGGTCGCGTCCGAGCAAGCCGATGCCGTCCTGTACGGCGAAACCACGTGGGTTCGAAGCTGCGTCAACCGGGTGTGTGAGCAGCAACCGTACCTGGCGACCATCTGGGACACGACGCTGCCTTACCTGACGGCACGCAACTACGCGATCGCCCACGAGCCGACGCGTGATCAGCTTGTGGTCCTCCAAATGTGGGTGCACAACCCGACCGGACTCGGAGGCGGCAACGTGCCGAACTTTCCGGTGGGCGTGTCGTACGCCTCGCGGCTGCTCATCTATCCGCTCGGCCGTATGGGACGCCGCATCGAGGTCGACCTCCCCGACGACGACCGGCACGTGCTGTGGACCGATGTCGACGCCGGCCCCGACGGTCGCATAGTCGTGCTCGACACGCTCACCGATCGGGCGCAGGTCTTCGACGCCGAGGGGCGGGACCTCGGCCAAATCGAGACGCCCAAGGACGCCTGGCGTGTGGCGGCGGGCCCAAACGGGGAGGTGTTCATCCTGACAACCTACGGGCACATCGTGCGTCTGGCGGCCGACGGCACGGTGCTGTCACGATTCGTTGGCCTGCCGTTCGCGAGTGCGCCTACCACCGCGCCGGCCGACATGGCGGTGGACTCCTCTGGCTGGGTCTACGTTGCCGACACGATCTACGATCGGGTGACGGTGTTCGCGCCCGAGGGGCGCGAGGAGGACGTGCTCGAGGGCGAGCGCTGCCACCTGGCTGGCGACAAGTGGGCCGCCCCACAGGACATCCTCCTCGGCGACACGGCCGAGGTGTGGCTCTCGCTCTTCGGCAGCTGTGGCTACGTCGAGACGCCGGCCGACATTGTTCTCGCGGTGGCAGCCGACCCCTGGTACCAGAACGACATTACGAACCCGCGAACGGCGCGACACATCTTGTCGCTGGTCGATCTCGATCGCCACCGCGTCGGCCTCGTGGGCTACGCCCATGGCGCCTACGTCATAGCAAAGCCCACGCACGACCGGCGCGCGCTCATCCGAGGCCTTTCCGACGTTAACGCCGGCAAGATACCTCTGGGGCTCATCTTGCAGTATGGGTGTGAGGAGAACAACTACATCGCTCTCGTGGCCGCCAAGCAGGCGTTCGAGGATGCGCCCGGCCGGCGAAAGGTAGTGGTCCTGGTGAACCCGGGCGCGGAGTGGCCGGGCCAGCATGCCGATTGCGGTTGGGGGCCAGAGGACGTCGCCCGCGCTGCCGCCAAGCTCACCGCCATGGGGGTGCGGATCGTCGCGGTGAATGGCCGGAGTGTCGGCGCCACCAGCGAGGTCTGGAACGGCCTGCCCCTAGATGTGGGCGTGCCCGGCGCCGCTCGCCTTGCCTTGCGATCGGTCATCGGTCGAGCCTGGCCAGACCACGTTGTGGTCGAAGGGTCGCTGACCGACCGGCTGCCCGCCAACATGGACTACGTTCCGGGCTCCGCGGTGCCGGCGGCTCGCTGGGACGCCGCGAACCGCACGCTGACGTGGGACCTCAAGCGTCTGGCCCGCACGGCGACCCACGGCTTCCGGCTTACCATTCGCCCGCGGGAGGAAGGGGAGTGGCCGACGAACGTCGAGGCGGTGGCCGATGGCACGGACGGCTGGGGAAAGCCCATCCACGCCGTTCTGCCGATCCCGCGCATCCGGGTCTACGGCGAACTACCGCCGACACCGACCGCCAAGCCGCCGGCGACGGCTACGGCCACGACGACCCCTACGCCTCGACCGGCGAGGCCACCAATGCCAAAGTACCTGCCGGTGCTTTTGAAGACGCGGGACTGTCGCGAGACGCGAAGTGCCGACGTGGCGTTGGTGATTGACACCTCGGTCTCGATGAGCGACCGCACCGGGGCGGAGGGCCCGACGAAGCTGGAAGCCGCGCGCGACGCGGCGTTGGTTTTCGTTGGCATGCTAGTCGCCGGGCGCGACCAGGTGGCGGTCATCCAGTACAACGTGGCGGTCACCGTGCTCGTCGCCCTCACGGATGACCCCGGCGAGGCCAGGGCGGCCTTGGGGCGACTCAGCCAAGCGGCCGGCACACGCATCGACCTGGCGCTCGACGCGGCGCGCGCCGAGCTCACCAGTCCGGCGCACCGGCCGGCGAACAACCCGGTGCTGATCCTATTGACCGACGGCGTGCCGACTGGCACAACCAAGGACGCGGTTCTCGCTGCCGCGGCGGCGGTTCATCGGGCCGGAATCCTCAGCTTCACTGTCGGCCTGGGAGGAGACGTGGACGCCGACCTGCTCCGCCGGATCGCGAGCCGCCCTGATTGGTACTACCCGGCCCCCGACACCAGCGACCTCGCAGGCATCTACAGCCAGATCGCCTACCAGATTCCGTGCCAGCCAGATTGGCCGTAGCACGGGCGGTTCGCCAGCTCGGCGTCGGGTGGCCGGCGCTAGACGGCCGAGCACAGCGCGTCCATCCTGTCGGCGATCTTCGCCAAGCGCGTCTCCAGTCCCTCGGCATTTGCGTTGTCGACCTGAGCCTTGAGCGTGAACTTGCCGGTCTCTGGGAGAAGCCCGGTTGCCACGAACTCTCTCCTCAGCTTCCCGTCCACCGTCTCGTCGATGATCTCCAACCCTCGCAGATGCCCTAGAGACGCTGTCAAGAACTTGATTCCACAAGGCCCAGCCGCAAGGCAGGTTGGCGACGGGGGGCCATCCAGCGGCTCGGGTCACTGAGTTCTGCTGCTGAATGCACCGGGACAGACCGGTGGTCTACCCACGCTGGCGACTGCGCGTCGCGCCGTGACGGCCACTGAGTTCGACGCTCCCATAACCGATGGTGGTGCCAGGTCGCGAGTGATCTTGGCCCACGGAGGTCCGCAGTCAGTGAACATCGATCTATTGATCACAGGAGAGGCAGTGGTCGGCGGCACCATTACCGTGACGGCGCGGTTCTCCATTCCGGCCGACAGGCCATTTGTTGACGTCCAGGGCAGTGCTGATATTGCCTAGCCACGCTTGTCAACTGGAGACGTGAGGGGCCGTTTACTGAGAGTCCCGGGTCTGCGGCTCACGCTATCTCGAGCTCGGCGAGCCTGCGCCTGACATCTCGGGCCCACGGCTGCCGGCGGCAGCATGGTGCGGCGCGCCTCCAGGTAGACCTCCGACGGCTCCAGTGGGTCGCGGCCTCCTTGCGGGCGCACGGCCCAGTGGGGCCGAACGTGGTTCTAGGGGCGGTGGAATTCCGCCAGACACTGCCGGGCGTGCTCCGAGCTGTCGTATAGCCGCCAGTACACTTCCTGGCGCTAGAGGGTCTCGCGGCAGCGCGCCAGCAGTTCGAGCTCTCCTCGGTACGCGACACTGGATCCGGCTGGGCGCTGCTACTGGACATCCCTGACCGCGCTGGACCAGCGCGCTTGAGCAAGTGGCCACTGCCAGGCAGGGTCGTGGACCGGGCGCGCTCAGGGAGCCTGCCCTTCGTGGGTCTGGCTGCCGAGTCTGATGGCTCTCGCCGGGGACAAACGGGGTCTCGATCTTGGGCACAGCACCGGACGGCGCAATTGGGCCCGGACCCTTCATCCCGCCGCGGAGGCCGGTTCAGTGCCTGCCCATAGAGGGCTGAACTCTCTACATGACGACGGGTGCCGTGGGGCTGTGTGCGCCTGCGGTGCGGCCCGGCGCACCATCGTCGGCCCTGTCTATGCCCCGGGCTTCCCCTGCACTGCGCGGCCAACTCGAACGAGTCCCGCCGGTGCGGCGAGCACTAGCCCCGCGCATAGCAAACGGAGGGCGGAGCCAGCAAACGGGTCGCAGGACCCAGGCGGCGTTTGGCGGACTGGCAATTGACTGGCATACTGAGGAATGACAGCCAAATCAGCGAAGCATCTAACGAAGGGGGACTTGATGGTCATTACGAGTCGGGTCGGGCGTCGCGGACAAATAACGCTGCCCAAGCCGGTGCGACAGCTGCTGGGCGTGGAGGAGGGCGATCGGGTGGCGTTCTTGCGTCAGGGCAAGGTCGTGGTGATTCAGCCGCTCTCGCTGACGTTGCGCGACGTTCGCGGTAAGGTGGCGGTGTCCGGGCGGCAGGACTTCGAGGCGGTCCGCGACGCCGTCAGGATCATGCGGGCCATGCGGGAACAGGCGGCGGAGGGCAGTGGTGGCTCCTGAGCACATCTTCGTCGATACCAACGTCTTCCTGCGCTACTTGACCAACGACGTCCCCGAACAGGCCGATGCCGTGGACTTGCTGCTGCAGCGGGCCGAGGCCGGTGAGGTGCACCTCGAGACATCGCCTCTCGTCATCGCCGAGATCGTGTGGACCCTTGAGTCGTTCTACTGCCTGGACCGCCCGGCTGTAGCTGAGAAGATCCTGGCCGTGGTGAATACCCCTGGCCTCGAGGTCGCGGACGCTCACCTGGTCCTTCAGGCCTGCGCCTGGTATGTCGAGGCCCGCATCGATTTCAACGACGCGTGGAACGCTGCCTGGATGCTCGACCGCGGCGTGGGTGTCGTGGCGACGTTCGATCGCGCGCCCTTCCGCCGCATCGAGGGCCTTGCCGTCAAGAGCCCGGACGAGGCCGGCCTTTGTCCGACGGCTGGATGAGGTCGGGCCATTATGCCGAACCCCTTCCGACACCCACCGCACACACGCCGGTGACCCATGAGCCGGAGCCGGCCCCACCTCACGGCCCGGAATCGATGCCGCAGAGTGGTCAGGCGACTTGCCGGGCAGCTCGCCCGCATTGAACCGAGCCGCCTGGGAGACAACATATCGCTCAGGGTAGAGGTGAGCAAGACAAACAGCGACGATGGCTTGCGGAGGTAGCGACCTGCCCGGCTTTTACTTGCTCCACCGAACAGGCAATCTGGCAAATGAGGTCTTGAAGCGGGACGGGTAGGTGGCCGCGACGGACGGGAGGCCCCACGGTAGCGAAGGGGCGCGAAGCCCATGCCAGCCGACCGCCGACGGTGGGCAGCGCATCAAGTGTGTTGCTCCCATTCAGCTGTGTGCGCTGGATGGTGCGAGTACAGCATCTTCCCGCAGGCGGGGCTCGCTGGGCACGAAGGGCTAGCTTGATGTCCCGGTTACTTGCAGGTGGCAAGGATGATCCAGGCCTCCTCGAAAGCATGCCGAGCGGGTGGTTGTATCGGAGCCGGCGAGCTGGCAGCGGGTGGCGTGCGTCAGCTGACCGCCGCCTGAGCGAGATCGGCTAGCCCCAAAGTGGGCGATCGTCTTCGCGTCGCGGTTGCGCTCGCCCCGCAGCGAGCCCGGTGGCGGCAATCCGTCTGCATTTCGTCAGGAGTTGGTCAGCACTTCGTCAAGGAGGACCGGGGCGGGGGGTACAATGGCAGCAAGGGTTGAGCCGGAATCCTTCCTGGCCAAGTTCGGTCGCGACAATGATGCCATGCCTACCTTCCGGGAGGCTTTACCAACTAATGCTGTAACCTTGAGAGGAGCCTAGGAGTCAAAAACGATGCCACACAGACGGACAGTTCGAGGTGCCATGGCGGGACTGCTACTTGGCTCTCTGATTATCGCCATCGCAGTTGGCGGTTTCATTGCCCGTCTCACTGACGGAGCCAGGACTTCTCCCGCGCACGTTCAGAGCCCGCGGGTTCAGAACCCGCAGCTTCAGAGCACGGGAGGACCGATCTCAACCACCCTCCAAGAAGCCCTGACCATCGCTGCGTCCGTTGCGCAGCAATGGCGACCCGATGCCGCCGCCCTGAATGCCGCAAGCACAGATATCGGCGATCCGAGTCCAACCGGTGCCGGTGCAGACGGCCGCAGGGTTTCCTGGTCTCTCGACTTCGGTTCGCCCTCAGACCCGGACGTCATCCTTATGGTTGACGTCATCTCCGGTACCGTATCGTCGACGGTCGAAGACGGCGCCTCGGGCGACCAAGGACCCTATCTGCCGCCCGTCATTAGCCTCGACAGCCCTCAGGCCATTCAGATAGCCAGAGCTGCACGAACGCAACTAGCTCCAGCGTACGTAAATTCGAAAGCTCGGGGGTATCACTTTGTAATTCAGCCAAACGGCTCCGGCGCGCCTGTGATCACTGTAATGGGCGAATTCGATGGAATGCCAGCCAAATTGGACATCGATGCAACAACGGGCACGGTGATATCTTCGGAAGTGTACACCTACAGCGGAAGCGGCAGTATACTCTTCTCCTCAGATGCAGGACAGACATGGCGATGCAGCAATGTCATTGGGACGATGATAACCGCTATCAAAGTCCACCCATGGCTTCGTAATATCGTCTACGCTGCTTCCATAGAGTATAACGTTAATTCGTTCATGGTATCATACGACTTCGGAGCCACGTGGTCCACTGTCAGCCAAATACCACCACAAGAATTCTACCCATGGATATATGACATAGTGGTTCTGCCGGGATCGCCAGATCAGATCGTGGTCGGTGGCACATACGACCTGTGGGTGTCAACAGATGGCGGCAGCTCTTGGAGCACGCCGACCAACCTGCCGCAGGGGTTACACGGCGATATGGAACTACTAGGGGCTCGTGGCAACCAAAGATTGGTAGTGTCGTTCAATAGCGGTGTCTACGCCACAGCGGACTTGGTTACGTGGACAAAGCTTCACGAACCATCTTTGTTGTCCCAGTCATCAACCGGGGAGGAGATCGCAGCTATGCAGGAGTCAACAGCGGTGGTTATCGATTCCACTCGTCAAGTCACCTTCTCGATACCAAGCGATGCTCGCCGCTTAGCGGGCATCTTCGATCCACCAACGCCGAATCTTACAATTGCAGCGGCTCCTGGCTCAGTATATGAGGTGTATAGCGTCGCCGGTGGTGTTCAGTGGTCGACAACGCTCCAAGACAGGCTTGGCGTGATTATTGCTGTGGCACCTGGCTTCCCCAACTCTAGCCCGGTAATCCTTGCGGGTGGTGAGGCCATCTACCGCAAAATCACGGGGACGGGACAGTGGGCAACCGTTCTGAGCGATCCGTCAGACCCAAGCCTTGTCCAGGCTCCACCCGGTGTCGATCGGGACATGCTTGGCATTCAGCGGATTATTGATTTGGCGCTGGCAGACGGGGTACACGCAATAGCCGTGAACTCAGGAGCGGCGGGATGGGAGAGTTGGCAGTGACAACCATGTGGCCCAGAGCGCGGCTGATCATCGTCGCCCTGGTGGCGCTGGCGTGTTCGACTGCCCTATGTGGGGAGGGACATGCGCGGCCGCTGCTGGGTGAGTCGACTTGCAGTGGGTCATGGTACTGCGAGAAGCACACCGCGACGATGACGGCGTTCGCGTTTGGCAAGCTGGGAAACGCGAGCGGGACGGGGAATTGGCAGGGCTCATTTGCCAATCACCCGCCCAGGGTCAAGTGCAAGGTGAACACCCGCGATGTTCCTGATCCTTCTGCCAACTGGCCCTGGATGACGAAAATCAAGATCCTGGATCCGCCGGTATTTGAGTTTCGCAACAGGCGCAACCAGGTCAAAGAACGGACGATATTCAAGCTCACCGACAACGGTGATCCCGACTGCGTAGAGGGCCTGTACTGGGCAGACATTTACCATGGCAGGTGGCTTGACCCCGAGTTGAATAGGCCGTGTTCTTGTGGAGGCGTGGAAGACTCAGTGTGTGTAGACGGTACCAATGGCGTCGACAACTGCCGGGATGCGAGAGTTTTCGGTAAGCGGACAGTTACCTATATCGTACAACTTCATCGGTGAGAGAATCGCTGGGTGCCCCCGGAAGCTTATTGATGACGTCCGTACGATGCTGAAAAAGCAGGGGGCGTGAGCTACCCTACCGGTGTCTTATTCGATGCCACCATAGGGGAGGCCCACGCCTTGAACAGAATACCGCCAAGCCGGAAGATCCGGCAAGAAATCGAGGCTGTGCTGAGGGGAGATGGTTGCGAGACCGAGGATTTGGTAACCCGGCTGGTCAGACTCGGTATTCAGCGAGTCGCGCAGGAGGCTCTAGAGCAAGAGGCCGCCGATGCTTTGGGCCGTGGCCACTACGTGGGGCGACAGGAGGGGGAGCCGCTCAAGGGTTACCGCAACGGCTACCGACCAGCGGCCATGGATGCGGCCGAGGGTCGGATCCCACTGTCCGTACCTCAGGT
>FWPV01009900.1_pt1 | contig 15893 bp, 13 predicted proteins | sample 2228371 | NCBI WGS metagenome assembly FWPV01 (sample SAMEA103939776, study PRJEB20133) | metagenome | reverse complement strand
CCCCACCCCGCGCGCTTCCAGCCGCGCCCCCAAACCCCTGCGGAACCTCAGTGCGGCTGAAGGCCACTGCGGGTGGGTCGCCGCGCGAACGGGCACTCGCAACCGTGTCCAAACTGCGCTGCTCCCCTTGTTCCCGCACGCCCCCGGTTCCGGCTCCCGACCCCTTCCCCATTCCGCGCGGCTGCTGCCTGAAGGGCGATTCTTGAGCGGGCGATCACCCGCCCAGTCCTGCCAAATCCCCCGGCTCGCGATTTCCCTGGGACAGATTCCCCGCCTTGCTGCCGTGCCCGAACGATGCTCAAGGACCAGCGGCCCCCGACGCCCGGTCAGCCGGAAGCCAGGCAGCGGCGGACTGTCTCCAGCAGTTCACCTGCGTGGATAGGCTTGGTGAGGAAGGCGGCCATGCCGTGCCGGCGGCACTGCTGGCGGAGTTCCGGGCTGACCTCGGCGGTCAGAGCAAGGACAGGGACCGATTCGTAGCCGGGAATCTGGCGCAGGCGGTCGAGGGCTTCGAGGCCGTCCATGCCCGGCATGAACAGATCCATCAGCACCAGACGGTATTTGCGCCGCGCCGCTGCGTCGAGGGCCGATGGTCCGTCGCTGCAGCACTCCACTTTGTAGTCGCCCTTGGCGAGGATGGCTCGCAGCACGCGCTGGCTGACGGGGTTGTCATCCACGACGAGAATGGGGGCCTCGCCATCGGCCGGACCCGCTCCTTCGGATCCCGGTTGCACCTGTCCCGGAACGGCGGCTGGAATTCTGGCGATCAGGCGGACCTCGCCGCGAAGCTGTTCGAATTCCAGCGAGCCCCCCATCAGCTGCGTGATGCGGCGCGCGAGAGCAAGGTCGAGGGCGAGTCCGTGGAAATGGCCTGCAGCCGCCTGCCCCCCCGCCTCGAACTCCTCGACGAGCTCCCGCAGCGAATCCACCGACAGCCCGTTGCGGCACTGCAGCACAATGGCGAGCATCACCGTGGAGGCGTCTCCGCCGGCATCCAGCCGGGTTCCCACCATCACGCCGCCCGAAGAGACCGTGCGGATGGCGTAGCGCAGCATGAATCTGAGCAGCTGCGTCAGTCGGCCGGCGTCGGCGTGCACGATCCGCGGCAGGATCGGATCCAGCATCCACTGCAGCTCCAGCCGTCTTTCCTCCGCCTGGGCCATGAATTCGGTCATCACAGCCTGCAGCGTGTCCCGCAGGTCGAATTCGGCCTCATCCAGCCGGGCGAGTCCGTTGACCAGCGAATTGTATTCCAGCGTGTCGTTGAGCAGCTCGAGAAGTCCGCTGGCCGATTCCCGGGCCATCAGCGCAAACTCGCGCTGTTCATCCGTGAGTCCCGTTTCCAGCAGAAGGTCGATGGCGCCCAGAACGCCGCTGAGCGGAGTGCGGATCTCATGGTTCAGGCTGGTCAGCAGTTGCAGCCGATGATGACCGCCGCCAGCCGGGGCCTCGAGGGACTGCTGGCCGGCCGCCCCGCCTGCTGGCGCCAACTCCTCTGGCCGAGTGGTCATGCGGGCATGATGCTCCCAGGAAACTCATCGGCGGAGGCGGCGCAGCACTTTACGGCTGCCGTGCGGGTTCAGTCCTCGCTGCGGAAAAATCCGCCCAGAGATTCGAGCGGCCCTCTTTCGTCTCCGCCCGCCTGGCCGGGGCTGAGCTCCCTGCGCAGCTTCTCGAGCGTCATGCTCTGGATGATGACCCGGCCTGGACCCCTCAGGGTGGCGAGAAAGAGTCCTTCGCCCCCGAAGATGGCCGTCTTGATCCCGCCGGCGAACTGGACGTCGTAATCGACGCTTTCATCGAAGGCCACAATGCAGCCCGTATCGACCTGGAGCACCTCGCCCGGCCCCAGCTCGAATTCCACAAAATCCCCGCCCGCATGGATGAAAGCCGTGCCCGGACCAGTGATTTTCTCGAGGATGAACCCCTCACCGCCGAACAGCCCGGTTCCCAGCCTTTTCACAAAGGCGATATCGACGCGCGCTGAAGCTTGCGCGCACACGAAACTGTCCCGCTGGGCCAGGATGGACTGGCCGGCTTTCAGGTCAAAAGCCTGAATTCTGCCTGGATAGGAGCCCGCAAAACCCACTTCCCCCGGCGCCGTCGCGCGGAAATACGTCCAGAACAGGGATTCTCCCATCAGCTTGCGCTTCAGGGCGCCCCAGATCTTCTCTCCGATGGATTGCCCCGTCATCCGGCTTTCCCACTGCACGGATGCGGTCTTGTAGATCATCTTGCCGGCTTCGGCATACACTTCCTGCCCGGGCTTCAGACGGATGCGGACGATCTGCAGATTGTCTCCCTGAATCGTGTAATCCAGCGGCTCTGCCTGCGCATACCCGTACGCGCCGGCCGCAGGCGCCGCGCCCAGCGCGGCGCCGCAGCGCGCACAGAACCGGGCGCCCTCCAACGCTTCCGAACCGCAACTCGTGCAATAAGGCATCGGGTCTCTCCCTCGCGTCCAAGAAGATATGCTGAAACCAGGGGGCGAAACGGCGGAGCCGCCGGGCCCGTCCATTGCATCACTGTCATGATACGAAGATCCTTTCTGGCAAGTTCCCTCGCGCTGTGGCTTGCCGCCGCGCCCCTGCCCGGGCGCACGCTGCAGGTGACGTGCGGGACGGAACGCGGCGCGCGGTGGACGGCGCCGGCCGAGCACGAAGCGCGCTGGCTGATGGAGAGAAGGCTGCGGCCCGCCGCGCGCGAGGCGCAGCAGCCCTGGGCGCGGGACTACGGCCACATCGCCGTGATGGACGCGCGCGGCGGCGTCGTGATGGAGCCGAACTCGTTCAACCTCGCGGGCCGCAGCGTTTCGTTCGAGCCCGTCAACACGGCTGCGGCCAGCTACCGGCTCCAGGTGGGGCCGCAGGGTTACGACCCGCAGGCGGCCGAACGCGGCCAGCGGCTCGAGGGGCTCGGAGACGACGATTTCCGCTCTGTCGGACTGCCCTTCGAATTTCCGTTCTTCGGCCAGCGGCACCGCACGATGCTGGTGCACTCGGACGGGACGGTGACGTTCGGCCAGCCGGACGCCGATTCGTCCGCGCGCAGCCTGGGACGGCTGTTTTCGGGACCGCCGCGCATCGCGCCGCTGTTTGCCGATCTGGATCCGACACGGGGCGGCGCGGTGACCGTGGATCAGGACGCCAGCCGGGTGACGGTGACCTGGCGCGACGTGCCTGAATACCGCGATTTCGGCACCGGGCCGAGGCAGACGTTCCAGCTTGTTCTGGAAGCGGGCGGACGCATCAGTTTCCACTTCGTTTCGGGAACCCCGTCTGCCGCCGTCGTGGGCATCGCCCCGGGATACCTGCAGGGTTCGCCCGAGGTGGTCGATTATGACGCGCCTCCAGCGGGCGAATTCAGCTCCGCGGTGGCGGAGCGGTTCGGCAACGAGCGCACGCTCGACGTGGTGCGCATCGCCCAGCGGTTCTTCGAGACGCACGAGGATGCCTATGACTACGTGGTGATCTTCAACTCGCTGGGCATTCCCGCCGCGCAGGGCGCGCTCGCTTATCAGGTGACCGTGCGGTCGAACACGACCGGCATCGGCGACACCGTTCTCGACCGCGGTTTCGTCTACGGATCGCCCCGGCGGCTGCAGGCGGTTCTGAACATGGGGCCGCTGAGCCAGTACCCGCGCGACCCCTACGCCCGCGTGGGCTCGCGCGGCGCGATCACCGGCGACACCACGATGACGATCCTCGGCCACGAAGCCGGCCACCTGTTTCTGGCGCTGGCCAGCGTGCGCGATCCTGACCGCCCCACGGACCTGCCCATGCTGGGCGCGCAGCTGGCCCACTGGAGTTTCAACTTCCATTCCGATGCATCGCTGCTGGAGGGCAACCGCATCGCGGACAACGGCGACGGCACGTTCCTGACGACGGCCACCGTCGAGGGTTTCTCGGCGCTGGATCAATACCTGATGGGGCTGCGCGGTCCGGGCGAAGTGGAGCCCGTGTTTTACGTGGCCAATTCCGGCATCTCGCGCAGCGCGCTCCCGCGGGTCAACGTGGCCATCCGCGGACAGCGGCGGAACGTGACCATCGAGGATCTGATCGCCGCCGAGGGGCGCCGCACGCCGGACGACACGGTGGCGCAGCGCCTGTTCCGCTTTGCTTTCATTCTGATCGTGCCTGCCGGGACTGAGCCCTCCGCGGAAGAGCTGGCGCAGCTGGAGACCTACCGGGCGGAGTTCGAACCTTTCTTCCACCGGGCGGCGGGCGGCCGCGCCTGGGCTGGCGCATCGCTGCACCGGATGCTGAGCTCGACGATCTGGCCCGCGGCGGGCGGCGTGGCCGGCGAGCCTATTCCCGTCCGGCTCTCCATCGCGAGGCCTCTGGATCGCGATCTGCGCATCGGGCTGTACGCATCGAGCTTCATCGAGCCCGTCCAGCCGGCCGTCATCCCCGCTGGCGCCACGGAAACGACACTGACCTTACGAGCTACAGGCGCAGGCGTAGCGGACGTCTATTTCTTCGCCGATGATCCTTCGTTCGAAGTGCTGCACCAGAAGCTCGACGTGAAAGCGGCGCGCGCCAACGTTTCGCTCGTGGACTACTGGCGGGACGAGGGTCTGCTGGTTCTCCGCGCCACCGACGTGAACCGGATTCCCTATCCAGGCCTTCCCGTGCGGATCGAGGGGCTGGACAGAGCAGTCCGCACGGACGCTGGAGGATTCATCTGGCTGGCCTGGGACGGCTCGGCGCCGGTCACGGCATGGATCGAAGGGGCGGAATCGACGCGGATCGTCGTCCGCCCGTGAAGCAGGCTGCGCGGGCGCGCCCGAGTCAGTTGATGGCTCAGGCGGTGGCGACCCGCTCCTGGTAAGTGCCCTCGGACGTGTTCACGCGGATGACATCGCCTTCGTTGACGAACTGCGGCACCGTGACGACGAGGCCCGTTTCCAGCTTGGCGGGTTTGCCGACGTTGGAAACGCTGGCGCCCTTCAGACCCGGTTCGGTCTCGACCACCTTCAGGTCGACAGTCGGCGGCAGCTCGACGCTGATCGGCTTGCCCTCGTAGAACTCGACGTGGACGCGCAGGTTGGGCACGAGGTACTGGGTTCCGTCGCCGAGTTCGTCCTTCGTCAGGTGGATCTGCTCGAAGTTCTCCGTGTTCATGAAGTAGTAGTACTCGCCGTCGTCGTACATGTACTCCATCTCGACTTCTTCGAGCACGGCTTTCTCAACGCGGTCTTCGGAAGAGAACCGGTGTTCGATCATCGCGCCGGTGCGCAGGTTGCGCATCTTGGCCTGCACAAAGCCGCGCAGGTTGCCGGGCGTGCGGTGGAAGGTGGAAAAGACCGAGTGCAGTTCGTTGTTGAACTTGATCACCATCCCCGGGCGCAGTTGGGTCGCCTGGATCATGCAGAGTAAAGCTCCTCTTTGTGGGGTGGAAACCTACATTTTACCGAATTTCTCGCACTTCCGCCCGCGCCGGGCATCTAACAGAGGGATCTGCTATGAAACGGCTGTTTGTCCTGCTCTGCCTGCTCGCGCCCCTTGGGGCGCAGACGGAACCCAACGCCGCCGCCGAGGGGAACCGCCCGGCTGGCGTGATGGCCTTCGGACGCTACTTCAATACCGTGAACCGTTCCGATTGGCGGCCGCTGACGGGCGAGGAGCGGTGGCGCATCTACTGGCGGACGACCTACGCCTCGCCGGGGACGTTCTTCCGCGCCGCCGGACCGGCTCTGGGCGACCACCTGAACGACCGTCCCGATGTCTGGCCGCAGGGCATGGAAGGGTACTCGCGGCGCTTCGCAAACCGTTTCGCCCGTTTCGCCCTGCAGGACTCGCTGTCGCACGCCTCTTCCGCGGCTCTCGGTTATGACGTGCGGTATGTCCGCTGCGAGTGTACGGGGTTCTTTCCGCGGTTCGGCCACGCTCTGAAGTGGAACTTTCTCACGCTGGACCGCAACGGGCGCACGGTGCTGAATACGCCCCGCATCGGATCGGCCTTTGCGGCGGAGTTCATCGGCAACGCATGGATGCCGGAGGGTTTCCGGACAAACGCTGAGGCGTTCCGCGGAGTGGGCATCCAGCTCGGAGTGGGCGCGCTGTTCAACACGATCCGCGAGTTCGCGCCGCGCGGCAGGCAGCGATGAAGGGCGCCTCGGAAGCGGCCGTCCATGGTTGCGCCGCACCCCGCACATCTCCTCGAAATGACTGGATCGGAATACAGGCCCGCGTTCGCCAGTTTCTGCCAGGCGCCACGGCTGACTGCTGCCTCAGCCCCGGAAGCGGGCGGCGGCGTTGACCCCGGCCCTCCATTCAGCCAGGACGCGGCAGGCGCCCGGTCCCTCTGATTTCCCCCTCTCAGTCTTTCACGCGCACTTCGACCGGAATGCCCTCCCGGACGCTCTGCGTGACGACGCAGAAGTCCTCGAACAGTTCGAGGCAGCGGGCGGCCTTCTCGCGCTCGCCAGGAGGGAATCGCGGATCGATGTCCACCTCGATGGAGGCGATGCGGAGCCTGCCCCGCTCATTACGGCCGAGCTTCACGTGGACGCGGGTTTCCATCGGACCCAGTTCGACCCGCGCCTTGCGCGTGCAGAACAGGAGGCTGGCCGTGAGGCAGTTGCCGATGGCCGCGGCCAGGATGCGCGAGGCGTTGGGCGCGGCGTCGCGGCCGAGCGGTTCGGGCTCGTCCATGCGCAGCGGCGCATAGTGTTCCTTGTCGAAGCTCACTTCGAACTCGAAGTTTTCGAGCTGCTTCATGGAAATGGTGAATTCGTGGACGATCTGCGTCTGCGGATCCGGCATGGGCCCTCCCGTCCCTGACAGCATACCGTGTGCAGGCCGGTTTCAACGAACAGCAACCGGGGATTCACGGGGCCGTGATTCCCGGTTCGCATACTTGAGCCGTGCAGCCTGCCCAGATTCTTCACCGCCTGAAAGGCAGTTTCCGGGTTCCGGTCCGGGTGCATTCGAGCCGCGAGCGGAAGGCGCGGCGCATCGCCGAGGAGCTGCTGTTTTCCGGGCTGCGCGGGTTGATGCAGTCCGCGCGCCGGATGGAGGGCGGCAACGTCTTCGACCGGCTTCTCCGGGCGCTGGAAATCGAGCTTGCCGTGCCTCCCGGCGATTGGGAGCGGATCCCGGAAAGCGGTCCGCTGGTCGTCGCCGCCAACCATCCGACCGGACTGCTCGATGGCGCCATCGCCGCCAGCCTCTGCCTGCGAAGGCGCCAGGACGTGCGCATTCTCGTCAACCACCTGCTGCCCTCGCACGAGGAGATCGATCCTTATCTGATCCGGGTGAATCCCTACGGGCGCGCGGGCAGCGTGTCGAACAACCGCGGCGCCATGCGCGAGGCAGTGCGGTGGCTGAAGAAAGGCGGCGCCCTGATCGTGTTTCCCGCCGGCGACGTGTCGCGGATCGACTGGAAGCACTGGTCGGTGGAAGACCCCGAGTGGAATCCCTCCATTGCGCGGCTCATCCGCGCCGGCGGCGCGGCAGCGCTACCGCTTCACATCCGCGCGGGCAACAGTCCGGTGTTTCATCTGCTGGGCGCCGTTCACCCGCGGCTGAAGACGGTCCGCCTTCCGTTCGAGATGCTGAACAAGCGGGGCGCGTCGGTGAGCGTCCGCGCCGGCATGCCCGTCCCGCTGCGGAAGCTGGCGCAGCTCGACGACGCGGCGCTGATGGCGCACCTGCGGGCCCGAAGCATTTTGTTGGGAAAATGTTCTTCCGCGCCCCTGCCGCAGCCGCCCCCTGCCGGGGAACGCGCCGCCACCGCGGTGGTCACGCCGACCCTGCTCGAACGGTCCCTGCGCCGACGCTGCCTGGCCGAAACGCCGGAGTGGGCTGTGACCGCATTCCAGGCTTCGGAAGACCCGGAGCTGATGCGCGAGATCGGCCGTCTCCGCGAACGGACCTTCCGGGCGGCAGGCGAAGGCACGGGACGCGAGATCGACGTCGACCGCTTCGACGGCCACTACGAGCAGCTTGTTCTGTGGAATCTCAGGGACGGGGCGATCGCCGGAGGTTACCGGATCGGCGCCACGCAGGCGATCCTGCCCGTGCACGGGCCGGCGGGGCTCTACACGTCGACTCTTTTCCGTTTCCAGCCGGAGTTTTTCCGGCGGCTGGGCCCTGCAGCGGAACTGGGCCGTTCGTTCGTCTGCCCGGAATACCAGAAGCTCTACATGCCTCTGCTGATGCTGTGGCAGGGCATCGGCGCATGGATCGTGCGCCATCCCGAGTGCCGCTACCTGTTCGGTCCGGTCAGCATTAGCGATACATATGCCCCAGCGTCCCGCGTGCTGCTATCCACGGCGCTGCTGGAAACCGTCGGCGAACCCGCGCTGGCGCGGCTCGTGCGCCCGCGCCGTCCTCTGCGCTCCCCCGAAGCGGGCGCCGTGCGGCGCGAGTGGCGGCGGCTGCGGCTGAGCGAGCCGGAGCAGCTCTCGGAACTGGTCGCTTCGCTCGAGCCCGACGGCAAGGGCATGCCCGTGCTGCTGCGCCAATACCTGAAGCTCGGCGGGCGCCTGCTGGCGTTCAACGTGGACCGGCACTTCTCGAATACGCTGGACGGTTTGATCCTCGTCGATCTGCTGCGCACGGAACCCCAGCTTCTTCAGCGCTATCTCACCGCCGAGGGCGCGAAGACGTTCCTCTCGTATTGGAAGGAAAAAGAGCGCGTGAAGGCGGCTTCCTGACCCGCCGGCGCCCGGACTGCATCGGGCGCTGCACGCCGCACGACATCCTTGAGGACAGGATTTCCCACTTCTATCGCGTCCCCCGCCAGGACTGTCTCAGAGACCTGCACCGGCGGCGCCGGCCATCGTGTCCCCCGGCGTGGCGGAGTGCCAGAAAACGTTGTCGTAGTGCCAGGAGAGAAATTTCAGCGAGGGCGCCAAAGCGTCGTCCTGCGGCAGGCGGGCCTCCCGTCCGGCGAGCGGCCGGAACCACTCGTCAAGCCCGATGCGGCCGGCAAGGCGGTCGGAGACGAGGATGCGGTAATCGGCGTCGAGGCTGACAGCGCCGCGGTCGAAGGCGCGGTGGTGGATGGCGCAGAGGGCGAGCCCGTTCGCAATCTGATCCGGGCCGCCCGCAGGCCGCCATTGGATATGCGCCGCGCCCAGACCGAGCGCGGCGCGGCCGAGCCGGACGTCGTAACCGCACAGGGCGCAGGCGCGGCCGTAAGCGTCCAGCACGGCCTCCCGGAACAGGATCTGTTCTTCGTGCGGCTGCGGCAGCAGAATGTGGCTCAGTCCCGCGGCCGCGAGGATCTCCGCGTGCAGGGATTCCGGAAAATGATTCTGCAGCACGGTCAGGGCCGCTTCCGCGGCGAGCAGGGGATCTTCGCGGAAAGCGCGGTCGATTTCCTCGGGAAAACCGCCGGGAATTTTGTGCGCGCGAAGCTCGCTGACCAGGGGTTGTTTGCTGCCTCTTCTCCGGGTAAGATTCTCCGCGCCGCGAATTTCCCAGAGACCTTCGCTCTGGAGATGCCAGAAGGGATATTCGGGATGCACGGAGTGGCCCGGCAGGCCAAATTCTTCGAGAAGACGCCTTAATTTCTGTTCGATATCCGGGAATGGCGCCAGCCTGTCCTCGCCCCGCATCACGCGGCCCAGGGCGAGCAGAATCAGAAGCGGCTTATGCGGGGCGCGCTTCTCGCCCCGCTTCCACACGTTGACTTCACGAATTGTATTGAGAATCTCGCGGGACTGGAACGATTGTGCCATGACCGGGACCTCAGAATATGCGCAGCCGGATGCCCAGTCAAGACCCTTTTGTTGAAATGACGGCAGCCCTCCGATCCGTCCATGCTCTGACCCTGCTTCGCGCACCCGGCCGCGGCCTTCCCGGCGGCAGGATCAGGCCGGGCGCACGTACACCAGGCGGCCGCGATCGTCATAGACGTAAATGGAACGGCCGCGGCGGATGGTCACCGTCGAAGACGTGAACCCCTGCAGGCCGTCCTCCCGGTTCGTTCCCGCCGGCCGCGTATAAAGAAGCCGCCCGCGCTCGTCATAGACGTACACGATGCTGCCCCGTTCAATTGCGGAACTGATTGCCATAGCGCACCTCCTTTCTCTCTGAATTTCCCGCTCGAGTCCAAGCCTGTTTCAGCCCTGCTGCCAGCCCAGCCACAGAAGCTGCTCGGCCACGATCAGCGCATCGACCGGCCAGCAGGCCTTCGGACGCGGCCGGCGCACGCCCGCCAGACCCCGGATCGGGCGGCAGGTCAGCAGCCGGTCGAGCCACTGAAGCGGAATCGCCGCGCGGCCATGAATCGCGCCCAGCAGAGCGCCGGCGATGGCGGCGTTCGTATCCGTATCGCCGCCGCGCATGATCGTGTCCACGATGCCTTCTTCCAGCGAGCGCGCATGCAGAGCCTGATAGAAGGCGTTCTGCAGCGCGATGATGACGTGGCCCTGATTGGTGACGTAGTCGTCCGGGCGCGACGTGGCCGCGCGTCCGAGCACCTCGAGCACGACCGGCTCCGCGTGGATGCGGCGCGCCTCGCTGAGCGCGAATTCATGCGCCGCCCGGGCATCGCCGCCTTCGCGAATGGCGAAAGCAAGACTTGCGGCGAACACCGCGTTGGCGTGACGGCAGACCGCGTGCGGATGGGTCAGCTCCGCGTCTTCGGAGGCCCAGCGCGAGGCGTGGGCGGGTCCGGCGCCGGCGCCGAGAATGCCCAGCGGCGCGACGCGCATCATCGCGCCGTTGGCCTGGCTCGTGCGGCTTGCGGCCCGCCGGCAGGCTTCGGCGACGCTGCTGTTGCGCTGCCGGGCGGCGAGAGCGCCGCTATTGAGCGCCGTGGCGACAGTGTTGCCGATATCGAACGGCGCCGAATCGCGCCACCAGCAGTAAGCGCGCGCCGCGGCCTCGGCGTCGAAGCGGCCCTGCTGCAGGATCGAGCGCGCCATCAGCAGCGCCATCTCGGAATCGTCGGTGGGCTGGCCGGCGATCGTGTTGAACGTGCCGCCATCCTCCATGAGCCGGACGCCATGCGGGTAGCGCCGGGCAATGGCGTCCGCCGGCTGGAATTCGACCAGCGAACCAAGCGCGTCGCCGGCCAGCTGCCCGAGCAGGCAGCCCTGCGCGCGGCGCAGCAGGCCGGGATCGGAAACGAGGCGCCTGCGAACCGGCCGACACAGATCGTAGAGTTCTTCCGGATCGTTCGTCTCGGTGCGGACCCTCTCCCATTCGCGGTTCGTGAGCTCCTTGACGGCGTCCGCGGCGCCAGCCGTGCAGAAGCGGCCGCAGCCGCTCCGGCCGCTTGCCGAGTACAGAATCGGCTCCCCGGCGTCGTCGTACAGGTCGAGTCCCGCACCGCGCAGCAGGGCGTGGCCTGCGCCATAGTCGTAATCGCAAGGGCTGTTGACCGAATTGCAGACAGCAGCCTCGCCGGCTGCGACCATCGCCAGCCGCAGGGCGATGCTCGGGATGGCGCGGAAACGATAGGGGGCGGCCAGCTCGGCGTTCAGCCGCGACTTCTGATCGGCGTGCTGGGACACGGCCATGGTGGACGGAACGCTGCGCGGGTCGATCTGAACCGGCGCGCCGTTGCGCAGGATTGACGGCATGCCCTTGGCCCAGGCGAACAGCTCGCCGTCATCATCCGGCCAGCTGAAGGCGTACACGACGCCAAGCACCGGCTCGCCTCGGCGCAGGAGGGCGATGGAGACGCAGGGGCCACGGTGGCCCTCTTTGAATGCGCGCGTGCCGTCCATCGGGTCGACCAGCCAGAGGCGGCCCTGGGGATCCCGGGGAGCCTGAAAGTGAGTTTCCTCGCCCCGCCAGCCATAGTCTGGAAAACGGCCGAGAAGCGCAGCACGGATCCTCTCTTCCGCAGCGCGGTCCACCCCGTCGCGGCTTTCGTGAAATGCGATGCGCAGAAAAGCGCCAGCCTCGCTGGCCGCCTCGAGGGCGGAATGAAGTTCATTATCGTAGTGGCTCATGGAATTTTGTGTTTCCTTTGCTGACTGGCTGGTCCAGATAATTTCATGGGATGAAACATTGTCCCTGCAGTCATTATGGCAGGGCGGGTGGCTCATAGAATGAGCCGGGACTGATGTACTAAAACTTTTTTGCCATCCCTGCGCCTGTCCGCCTCAACAATTCTGCAAAAACAGAAAATATTTTCAGACTCCATTGACTTCGTACGAGCACCCTGATAGAGTGAATATCAGGTTGGTTTCTTGGCCCGGTTAGCCGGAAAAGGCCGGGCGAATTCGCCCTGCGGCTCCGGCGCCTGCCTGTCCGCCGCACTGGAATTCCTCGGTGTTCGCGCCGCTCCGGTTAAGAAATTCAACCGGATCGGAGGCATGCAATGGCGGCGCGCAGTTCCGTTGATTCAGTTCCTGGCGATCCGGCTTTCCGTGCGCTTCGGCGGAGAAATGCCGGGGCGGCCGTTGCCGCCCGGCGGCGGATGGCTGCGGGGTCTTGCGGCTGCCGGGAGAGGTTCGCGTCCGCGCAGCGCGGTCACGGTCCATTTCAGAAGGAAAGGAGGAGATCATGAACACCGTCACGATCCGTCACGAGCAGCCGGATACGAGGCTTTTTGCATTGGTTGCCGAATACCGCGAGTGGCTGGAGACCGCGCTGGGCTGCGCGATCCATGAAGCCGTCATGGCGGAAGTGGAGCTGCCGCTGGACCGCTGGGTCCTGGGCGGGCTGCTGCCGGACGTGGAGCTGTGGCAGGATACGGACGCCGCAGCGGCATTCGGCAGGATGGTGGAGCGGCTGGAGACGCCGCCGGGACGGTTCCCGCTTCTGCGTCTCTCTCCGGAGGCGGCGAACGAGCAGGGGACGGACGTGCGCCGTCCGTGGAAGGTGCGCTGGAGCGCGGCGCCGGTGGCCCTGTGGCTGCGCGGGCTGCACAGGCCGTACGTTCTTCTCCCGGTCGAGCTGTTGGACCCCAGCAATGAACGGCGCAGGCGAACCAATTTTGTTCTCAGCCGCCGCGAGGATCTGGGGGCGTTCACCGGGGTGCTGGCGGAATTCGTGGCTTCCCGCCGGAAGCGGAAGGAGATTTTCGTCGTCAACGGTCCGGACCTGAGCTTCACGCCCTGCACGGGCTGGGACCACCTGGTGCTGGACGAACGTGTGAGCCGGCTGGTGCGGGACGATTTTCTGCGCTTCCTTTCCAGCCGCGCATGGTTCGAGGCGAAAGGCATTCCCTTCCGCCGCGGATATCTTCTCTACGGCCCGCCGGGCAACGGCAAGACGAGCGTGGTGCGCGCCATGGCGTCGATGCCAGGCCTTTCGCCGTGCTCCCTGGCCTGGAGCCGGCCGAACACCGATGACGACGATCTCTGGGCTCTGTTCCGCTGGGCGGCCGACCATGCGCCGTCGCTGGTGATCATGGAGGACCTGGACCGGCACTTCTCGCATGCGCCGCACGCCGAGCGGCTGCACCGCATCAGCCTGGCGCACCTTCTGAACTGCCTGGACGGGCTGCAGACGAGCGAGGGCGTCATCGTGGTGGCGACGGCGAACAATCCGAAGGCCCTCGACCCGGCCATCCTGAACCGCCCGGGGCGGTTCGACCGGGTGGTCGAGTTCCCGAGCCCGGGCGAGGCGCTGCGCGCAGAGTTCTTCCGCAAGCAGCTGGGCGGCGCCGGCAGCGCGGAAGGGCTGCGGCGCATGGTGCGGCGCTCCGCGGGGTTCAGCTTCGCGCAGTTGCGCGAGTGCTACATCACGGCCGCGTATCTGGCCTTCGACCACAACCGCGACGTGACCGAGGCGGACCTGATCGAGGCCGTGGAGATGTTCGCCGGGGCGGTGAAGCGCTCGGGCGCGGAGAAGCTGCGCAAGCCCGTCGGGTTCGGCGAGGCGGACGCGGCGGCGTGAGCGGTGGAGTGCGGGGCCGCGGAAGCAGGCAGGGCCGCGGCCGGTTCCGCACAGGATGTTCTGCCACAAAGGAGGCTTTGGAGAGCAATGTTTTGACAGGAAAGGAGACGAAAATGCCAGTTCCCATGGTCGAATATCTCAGGAAGTATTACCGCGAACCGCAGCCCGAATGGCTTGATCTCGCCGAACGCGCTTCAGATCCGGAGGTGCGCCGCAGGCTGATCCGCGGTTTTCTGCAGTCCCGCATTGTTTACTACCCGGCTTCCGGTGAAGACGGCCATCCTGTGAAGCTGTTCAACCAGGCTCACGCGGCGCATGCCTACGTGTATGCCGACCTGTGGTACACACGCGAGGAAGTCCAGCGGAGCGTCACTCCCCACCCTGCAAGCCGGCGGCGCGGCTTTCGGGGCTACAGGGTTCTGACCTGCCTGGATCTCAGGCCGGAGGAGCTGGCTCCGTGGCCGCCCCGCTATCATGTCCGCCCCGGCGAGGCGCCAGACCAGTCGCGGTTGCTCCGGCGTATTGAGCCATTCGCCTTGCTCTACATCTTCGAGCGTCTGCCAGAATTCGGAGACGATCACGGAGCGAAGCGGTTCGCCATCCTGTTTCTCTGCGCCGACGGCTTTGCGGCCTATGACGCGCTCTTTTGCCAGCCGGGCGCCATCGCGAAGCCATTCTGCGTTCTGGTTCAGGATTATTCGATGTTTGTCATTTATCAGCGATTCGATCGATATGGTCTGCTCGAGAAAATCGCCTTCAGAGCCCAGGTGTGGCCCGAGCTTCTATTGGTGGCTTATCAAATCTCCAAACCCTGGCACGGCTACGTCGAGCCGGAACTCGCGGAAGAAACGCTTGAGCCCGAAATGGGTGGAATGAACGGCCGGCTTCGCACCTTATACGTCAAAGCGCCTGATGGCACGCCTGACGCCTCTTCCCGATCAGGCAGACTGCAACCGCCGCCCCCGGATCCGTTTGCCTGGGCCATGAGCTGGCGAATCGGTGGAGGCTTATAACACCGGATTCTCTCCCCAAAAGGCGTGGAGGCGCCGAGATGCAGACTTACCCATTGCACTTGCGCAGCGGTTTGATGTTTCTCGAGCACGGCGGGCCTTGGCTGATCGATACCGGCTCGCCCACCAGTTTCAGCGCACGCGAATCCATCGAACTCGACGGCGCCCGGTTCGGGCTCAGGCGAAGCCTGCTGGGATACACGGCGGACAAGATTTCCGAGCTCGTCGGCTTCGAAATTGCGGGACTGCTGGGCAACGACGTGCTGAGCGAACTGGACTGGCAGTTCGACCTCACGGCAGGCCGGGCCACCGTGTCAGCGGAACCGCTTCCGATGGAAGGGACTTCCATTCCACTGAACAGTTTCATGGGCACGCCGATTATCGCGGCGGAAGTGGGTGGAAGGCCGTGCCGGCTGATTCTGGACACCGGCGCCGAGCTGTCCTATTTTCCAGCGGAATTCTTCCATGGCCTCGCTCAGAACGGCCGCTTCCGTGACTTCAATCCCATGCTGGGCTGGTTCGATGTCGATCTGTACAGCCTGGAAGCCCGCATCGCCGGCATTCCGTTTACTCTGCGCAGCGCTCCGATCCCTGGCGACGCCGGCATGCTTCAGCAGGCTTTTCGCATGGCGGGCGCCACGGGACTGGCCGGAATCCAGGTCTTTCTGGGCCGGTCGGCATTCTACTCCCCGAGGCAGCAGCGTCTGGCATTGAGTCCGCGCGTTTCGCAATCCGGCAATCCGATTTCTGGCTGAGGCTGAGCACGGAATCACCGATGCCGTCGCAGGCCCGGCAGCGGATCGGTCGGTGCAGTTTCTTTCGCCATTACTCGGCGCAGACCCCGCTGCCGTTGGACGTCGCTGCTGCCGGTCCCGGCGGCTGCTCCTCCGAAAATCCGATAGCGGACCCGGAACGACGAGTCATCCCCTGGTGGCGTGCTGCGTGTGCTGTTGGGGAGATCGGTTGACAGGGGGACTGACGGCTAGCCCGGATTTCTCACAAACTGTGAGGAAGACGTTCTGAGCATGGCTGCTGGGGGTGTTTCTGGCGAGATTTTTCAGCGGCTGTTTTG
>FWPV01009898.1_pt1 | contig 15895 bp, 14 predicted proteins | sample 2228371 | NCBI WGS metagenome assembly FWPV01 (sample SAMEA103939776, study PRJEB20133) | metagenome | reverse complement strand
TCCCCTAAACCGCGCCATTCCTCACCGCCCCCGATCCTGAAATCGGAAGCAGCCTTACATTGAATTTTTAGCTTTGCAATATTGACGCGAATCTCGCCCCGCAGCCATGCTCCACCCAAATAGCCGCGTTCGCGGATCGGGGGCAACCTATGGTTTTTCGGCTGGGGAAAATCGCGCGAAGCGGCGCGTCTCGTATGCAGCGTGTTTCGGGAGCTCTTTTCGCCGTCACGATGACGCTGCTCGCGGGCGCAACGCTTCCAGCTCAGGCTCAGACCTCCGCGCCGCCGCCGCCAGTACGCTCGTTCGTCGACGCGAACGGCGTGGACCTCCTGAGCGGAACGTTGCGTCTCCCCCAGACGCTTTTATCAATCGGTCAGGAGGGCAATGGTCAAAAGTTGACTGAAAGCTTCGTCAACTCGGCAGGTACTGGGAGCCTTACGGGAACGATCCACTACAACAGCTCCGGCTACTGGGTGAGTATGGGGGATCAGTCCGAGCTCTTTGCCGTGGGCGCGGGCAGTAGCTTTTTCCCGTCTGGAAGAGGCTCGCTGCTAACGGTTGATGCAACGACCTTCACATATACGACGCGAGACGGCACGGTTGCGACCTTTAGTAAAACCTATGCTAGCGACTATCCTAGCGCGGCCAACCAAGCCCGTCTGACCCAGATTGTCCGCCCCTCCGGTGAGGTAGTTACCTACACCTACTACGCATACAACCTGTGCATACCCAGCGGTCAGGGATGTACCAATGTGCCGGCGCACGGCCTACAGTCGGTGACCAGCACGCTGGGCTATCAGATCAACCAGCCATGGGAGAGCGGTGTCACCGCCAGGAACAATGCCTTAGGCGTCACGGTCAGCAAGCGCGCTGGTCTGTTCACTGCGGCCTCCGTCTCCACGACGACACCAGGCGTTACAGAGATGGTGGTTACGTACCCCTCTGGGCGGGTTGTGACCTTCACGTTGAATTCAGCGCGACGTGTAACGAAGGTCGTAGAGGGGGGCGCAACCTACAACTATAGCTACTCAGATTCCGGAGACGACCGGACAGTTGTCGTGTCGGGGCCGCTGTCCTACAGCCGTACCGTGATTTCCAGCATCGCAAATGCGCGAGTAAAATCTGACACCGACGCATCAAATGCGACAACGTCTTTCGAATACGGTGCGTGGGGTCGTATCGAACGGATAGTCAAACCGGAAGGTAACTACACTAATTATACCTATGATTCTCGGGGCAACGTCACAGAGCAACGGGAAGTCTCAAAGACGCTTGGCACGCCGGCTGACATAGTGATTAAAGCTGGTTACGACGCTACCTGTGCCAACCCCAAAACCTGTAACCAGGCTAACTGGGTCGAGGACGCTCGCGGCAATCGAACAGATTATGTCTATGATCCCTCCCACGGAGGCGTCCTGACCGTAACTGAGCCGGCGGGCCGTGACGGCGTTCGCCCTCAGACCCGCTACACCTACACTCAGCTTTACGCTTGGTATGCACCGAACAACTCGGGTCCGATCGCTCAGGCCCCGACACCGGTCTGGAAGTTGACCGGCGTATCGAGCTGCATCCGAGGTCAGGCGCCCGCTTGCGTCGGCACTGCTGCTGAGGTGCGCACGACGATCAGCTATGGCGTGCCGGGGACACCAAACACCCTATTGCCGACCTCAATCACGCATAGCGCCGGAGACGGTAGCCTCTCAAGCACCAGCACAATGACCTATGATGGTGCAGGCAATGTCACTTTGGTCGATGGCCCTCTGGCTGGCGATGTGGACAAAGAATACAGCTTCTACAATGCATCGCGCCAGTTGATCGGCGAGATTGGCCCCGATCCCGATGGGAGCGGGCCCCTAGAGCGTCGCTCGACACGGATTACCTATCACCCCGATGGCGCGCCTAGCTTGGTAGAGACGGGTCACACCGCCTCTACGACGACGGTCGACGGCATGACCGTACTGCAGGCGGTGTCGACGGCCTATGACGGCCAAAGCCGAAAGATCCTGGAAGCCGTCCTTGCGGGCGGGGTCAAGAAGCAGGTGACACAGTTCTCCTACGACACAAAGGGGCGTGTGCAGTGTGTCGCGGAGCGCATGAATACGGCGGAGTTTGAGGCCCTGCCGGCGTCTGCCTGCAGCTTGGGCGCATCGGGCGTCGATGGTCCTGATCGGATCACCCGCTTCACCTACGCTGCCACTGATCGGGTGATCAAGGTGGCGAGCGGTGACCTCGTTGCTGCCCGGACAGTGGAAGAAAAGGCCTATACTGCAAACGGCCTCGTTGATTGGGTGATGGACGGCGAGGGCAACAAGAGTGACTACACCTACGATGGGTTTGATCGTCTTCTGAAGCTCGCATTACCGGTCACGACTAAGGGTGGGCAGGCCGCCAACAGCGGCGACTATGAAGAGTATGGTTATGACGCGGCCAGCAATGCTCTATCCGCCCGCCTGCGTGACGGACGCCTTATCACAAGCGAGTATGATGGGCGAAACCGCGCATGGACGATGTCCGTAGGCGCTTCGATCGACACTCCTGCCGCCACCTATACCTTCGGCTATGACAACTTAGACAATACCGTATCTGCCAGCGATGGGACTCTTACCATCGCGCGCGAGTACGACGCGCTCAAGAGGCTCAGCTGGGAGAATAGCGGCCTTGGTAGGGTGGATTACGAGTACGACAGCGCGTCCCGTCGCAAGAAATTGACATGGCCTGACGGATTCTACGTCAATTATGACTACGATAATACTGACGCGATTTCGGCTATTCGCCGTGCAAACAGCATATCTGCGTCAGATCGGATCGCCGCCATCACTTATGATAATCTAGGGAGGCGCGTCAGTGTAGTACGCGGTGATAACAAGGTTAACACCACCTACGCGTACTCCGCATCGGACCTGTTGCCGAGCAGCCTAACCCATACGCCCACGAGCGTCGGCGACAGCGTGCAGTATGGGTTCACATACAACGCTGTCAGCCAGATAAAACAGCGGACTATCAGCAACGCCGCCTATGTCTGGAACGGGGCCTATGCAGTCAATCGACCCTACGAGACGGATGGGCTGAACCGGCTGAACGAGGCGGGCTCGAAACCTCAGGCACCCGCTGTGACAGCGCCCGGGTACAACACCTATGAATATGACGGACGCGGCAACCTGAAGTGCGTGGGTTCGAGAAGCGACCAAGCCGCCTGCGTCACGCCTAGCGTGACTTATCTATACGATGCTGAAAATCGGCTGCGCGGCACGAGCGCCGGGGCGAGCCTTGTTTATGATCCGCTGGGACGATTGTTTACCTCGACGACGGTGGGCGGCACGACGACGCGTTACCTCTATGACGGGGTGAATGTGATCGGAGAGTACAGTAACTCTGGCACGCTTCAGCGCCGCTATGTGTTTGGCGACGGCGCTGACGAGGTGCTGGTTCGCTATACAGGTTCTGGCACGACGCCGGAGTATCTCCTGGCCGACCATCAGGGTTCAATCATCGCCGCCACCGACAGCAATGGCGTGGTGACCTCCAAGCTGACCTATGACGAGTACGGCGTGCCGGGACCCGGCAACGTCGGCCTCTTCCAGTATACCGGGCAGGTCTATCTCTCAGACCTTTCGCTCTATCACTACAAGGCGCGCGCCTACTCACCGACCCTCGGACGGTTCCTCCAAACCGATCCCACCGGCTACGACGACGGCCTCAACTGGTATGCCTATGTGGGGAATGATCCGCTGAATGCGACGGACCCGAGCGGGTTGTGCGGTGTTGCATTCGATGTGCCCGGCGATCCTTCCAACGGCGTGGCGTCAGGAGTAGGAGGTGGACCCTGCGCCAGTCCGTTCGATCAATATAAGGCGGACTACTGGCGTAGCCTTGATGGAGTTTGGAACTCTGGGGTTACTCAGTTTGGGCTGGGCTTTATTCCGGGCTACGACTTATTCAAATGCACTGAGGCTACTTGTTCCGACGGCCAGGGGAACCTGAACGCGGCTGGTTGGGCTGCTGTCGCGGGCCTTGTTCCCGCCGGCAAAGCTCTAAAGCTGCTTAAGGCGGGGAAAGCTGTCGAGGGCGTTGCCAAGGCCTGCAACTGCTTTGCGGCGGGGACCCTAGTTGCCGTTGAGGAGGGCTACAGGCCGATCGAAGCCGTCAAGGTGGGCGATCGCGTGCTAGCGCGCGACGATATGACGGGGGAAACTGCCCTGAAACCCGTGGTTGCTCTGATCCCAGGTGAGGCTCGGGTGATCTGGGAGGTGACCGTTGAGATTAGCGAGTCGGGCGACGCAGTTCGTCGCGAAACGATCCACACGACAGAGGAGCATCCGTTCCGCACTGTCGACGGTGCCTGGACGCCAACTGCATTGCTTAAGGTGGGCGCTCAGATTGTAACGGCCACGGGGGAGGCGACCATTGTCCAGGTGTCCCGGACGAGCCGCATCGAGCGGACCTACAATCTAGAAGTTGGGGATTTCCACACCTACTTCGTCGGGAAAAATCAAGCCTGGGTCCACAATGCCTGTCTAAAAGATGCAAAGAGGGCCATGGATGGTAACAAAGCATTCAAAGACTTTTTCCACAGATGGAAGCAAAAGAGTGGCTATGCTGGAGATGGTGCGGGGCAAAGAAATAGAAACATGACCGATGAGGAAATTCTTGAGGCCTATGAAGATTGGCTCGCCGATCGTTCGCCGGGTAGAAAAAGATGATCACGCTTGAAGTTCTAATACCCAATGTTTCTCAGGTTAAAATTCTGGAGGAATGGGGCGAGTTCTATAGAGTGGAGCCAATGGGGCTCAGTGATCGATCGCCTTCCCTGTGGCGTGACCTCATCCTAAGTTATGATGAGCGCGTCATCATACACTTTGTTGATCGTGCCTTTCGAGGGAGTGAGGGGCAGCGCTGGCTATATGAAGATGTCGATGAGAAAGACTGGGAGAGGTTTAGTTTCAAATCAAGTTTGTCGCAAAAATTCCTTGAAACTATAAGGGTGCTTGTCGATCTATACGGGGATAGCGGCATCTATTTGATGTCAGATGCGCAATTTGGGCCCGAAAAGTTCTTATACCAAGATAGCAGTTACGTCCGATTCGAGAGCATTTATAGGAAATTTGGGATAAAAGTAAATTCGTGCATGAAGATAATAAAAAGGTAAATACATATTCCATATGTATTCGAGGTTGAGATCTTTTATTTATTTTCTATATAGACATTGTCATAATCATTAAGAAAAAATATTTTCGTATTGTTTTGCTGTGCGCGGAAAGGTTTTGATTTTTAAGTCGGTGTGCGGCTTGGATAAATATATATTTAAAATTCGATTTGTTTGTACGAAACATGTTGTGCGGAATAGCAAGTTATCTTTATGGGGCGCCTAAAGAATTATGTTGGACCCTAAGTGGTCCCGAGGTTGAGCCGCCCCTGAAACAACCTTCCCTTGAAACTCGCTCCCGCTTGTCGCTAGATAGAGCTGCGCCGATTGGGCAGGCGAAAGTATGGGGTGCGGGGCGTGGGGGAGAGAGTGCTTAGGCGCAGTGCCGCGCGAGTACGCTCAGGCCTGGCCGTCTCAGACGACCAGGCGGGCTACGCCACGATCGACGCCTTGGTGGCTCTGATGATCCTGGCGGCGGTGCTCGTCTCTTCGGTTACCGCCACCCATGGAAGCAGAGAAGCCGCCGACTTCGCCCTGGAGTACCGAAAAGCCAATGAGCTGACGGGATACCTCCTGGAAACGGCGCCCAAGGAACCCGGACGAACCAGCGGCCAATCGCCCGACTTCGCCTGGACCAGAGTGGTGTCCGAGCCGACGGACACCTTCGGATCAGGAGCCATCTGCGAGCGGCGCGTGACGCTCACGGGTCTGAAGGATCAGCGCCAGTTTGAAGCGCGCACCAGCTCCGTCTGTCCGGCGGCTCTTGAGTCATGACCGGGCAAGAGGGCTACACCGCAGCCGAAGCCTTGGCGGCCTTGTCCATTCTTGGCCTTGCCATGGCGGGCCTGACCACCAGCATGACGCTGATTGGAAAGGGACAGCTGAAGGCTCGACAGCAGCTGGAGCAATCCATGCGCGAACGCGCCGTGGATCAACGTCTGGAGCGTCTTCTCGGGCGAGGCGCGCCATTCCGGTCCGATCAGCCCAGCCACCTGTTGGGAGATGAGCAGCGTCTCGAAATAGACTGTGGTGGCCCGGCGCGCTGCGTGGTTCGTATCCAAGGCGAGCAACTCTTGGTTCGCGACCATGATGGGCAAGAGGCCAGCCTATCGCTTCCAAAAGGCGAAACGCCGAGGTTGCGATATCTGGGCTCCTATAGCGAAAGCAGCGTGTGGCCACCGGCGGCCATGCCGCCTCCCGCGCCGACATGGCAGTCGCTCGATGGCGTGGCGATCATCGGCGAGGTCGACGCTCAGGAAAAGCCTTTGGCGGTGGCCAAGGTGTGGCGCCAGCAAAGGATCGACTGTGAGTACGACGTCGTGATCCAAGATTGTCGAGCAGCGCCATGATTACGGCCGGCAGCCTGCGTATTGTCGACGAGCCCGAAGATGAGGCCCCCAAGCCAGAACCGGTCGTAAAGCCCGAGCCCAAGGTATTTGTCCGCACGGTTTTGGCCCCGCCTGGGATGCCGTGGGAACAAACCCGAACAGCAGAACTGGATGTCCGCCTAAGCTCGCCGCTGCCCGCTGGAGACGTTGTCTATCAGATCCGCCGACTTGAGGCATGGCGCCCCGGCGCGGCGGCGCGTTTCGCGGCCTTTTATGTCCTGGCGCGAGACGTCAACGGCCGGCTGGAAACCCATGCTCAGGTTGATGGTCGCGATGTCCGCGTGGTGTTCGAGTCCGCTGAAGTCTCCAGCGCTCGAGCCAAGCGCTTAGCGGCTGTTGGGCTTGGCGCCGGTATCATCGTCTTCTCGCTTGTTTTGGCTATCAGTCTTGCTGTTGGTCACCGCGTTGAGTTGGAGGGGAGGCTCGCGGCTGCGGAGCAGCAGGCGGATGCAAAACTCCGCGCGGCTTCGGGGAAGGCGCGCCTTAAGGCGCAAGACCAGGCGCTTCGGCAATGGCGCGAGAAGGGCCGGCCGCTGAGCGATCTGATGGCCGATCTTGGGTGGGTCAGCAGCGCCAAGACCGGCGGCGCCCAGATCGAAGGCGTACATTGGGAGCGCGATCTCCTGGCCGTTGAGGCCGCAGGCCCCCAACCGCCGATCGCCGTCTTTGGCGACAGCAAGCTCGCACGCTCCATCAAGCCCATCCGGCCGGGTGTGTTTCTCTGGGCCGTTGAGAAGCAGTCGATCGAGCCCTCGGTGCCTGAGCCGGTCGCGGCGACGCCCTTGGCCGAAGGGGACATTCGCTGATGGAGCGGCAAGTTGGCCCGGTATGGATCGGGAGCTGCATTGTTGCGGCGCTGATCGTCACCACAGCGACCGCCGGCGCGCTGAAACTGCTCGCAACGCCGGCGGCCTATGATGAGCGCATTGCGGCCGTAGAGCAGAAGGTCATGCGTGCTGAGCGTCTGGCCCGAATGCCAGGCGATAGCGCCGCCTATCCCAAGGGCGCAGTCTGTGAAGGTCTGAACGAGACCGGCTTTCAGAAGGTGCGTCAGGCTTTTGAAGACGCCGCAGCCGCAGAAGGCTTGGCTGGAATGCAGATCGTCTGGGGCGAGCCGGTAAGTTCTGGCGCCCGTATCGCCCCTCTGCCGCTCAAGCTGCGCGTCGAGGGCCCCTACGAGAAGGTCGCCTCATTGATGGATCGCCTGGCTCGCGGCGCGCCGGCGGTCTTTGTGGACTCGGCCGATCTCGTCGCATCGGGCGCTGGAGCCCAGCTGTCACTTTCTGGAAAGGTGTTCTGTTGGACGCGCGGCTGATCAGCATCGGCGCGGCCAGCCTGGCAGGGCTTGTCGCGGGTGGCGCGCTGTGGGCGCTGTCGGGAGGCCGCGCTCAGGGTGAGGCTATTGATGCGCTGGATGCGCGTCTGTCTTCTATCGCGACCGGGTCCCGGAGCCGTCCAGAGCGGCCAAGCGACGCTTTAGCGCAAGCTCTTGCTATACCGCTCTTCATCGCCCCCATCACACCGACCGGTGGGCAGAGCGATGTGTCGGTGCAAGTATCCGGTTTGGTGCGCACCCCCGCCCGAACCGCCGCTCTATTGTCGATTGGCGGGGCCTCAGCCGAATGGCTGTCGGTGGGGCAAACCAAGAATGGAGTCACGCTTCGAGCCATCTCAGGCTCCGGCGCGGTGATTGCGACGATCTTCGGAGAGCGCGAGGTGCTTCTCGGCGCCTACGCTTCTGGATCATCTGAGCCAGCCACCGGCGGCCCACCAGCAGGGCTTAAGTCTCCGCCGCCACCGGCCAGCGCGCCAGGCATGTCTCAGTGATGGTTTGCGTGAAGCAGTTTTCGTCTGGTCGCTATCTGGTCCGTTCCGCAGTGCTCGGCGCTTGTGCGGTGCTCGCGCTTGAAGGTGGCTCGATGGCGCTAGCGCCGAGTGTTGCCTTCGCGCAGGCGGCTCGCGCCGAGCGGGAGGCCTCCTACAGCTTTGCGTTTCAAGACGCCGATGTGGGGCAAGCCATCCGAGAGGTCTTCGACGCCATCGGTGTAGCCTATTCCCTCGATCCTTCCGTCACCGGCAAAATCTCCTTCCGGATTGAACAAAGGCTTACCCGAGCCCAGCTCCTCCAGGCCTTTGAAGCGGCGCTGGCCGCCAACGACATTGCACTGGTGCGCAATGGCGAGAGTCTCATCGTTACGGCCAAGACGCGGGCGCGCTCTGTTTCAAGCTTGAGGTCTTTGGGCGATAGCCCCGCCAGCCTCGGCTACGAAGTCGTCGCCATCCCGCTGTCCTTCGCGCTGCCCACAGAAGTCGCCAAGGCGCTCGATGCAATCTCGGGCAAGGGGCTAGTGCTGCATGCTGACGACCGCCTTGGATTGATCGTGCTCGCAGGAGGTGGGCAGGAGCTAAAGTCTGCGCTGGATACGCTGCAGTTGCTCGATCAGAGCGGCTTACGTGAAGCCCGGTTGCGCTGGTTTGACCTTAGCAACGCGCCCGCTGCGACTGTCGCGGGCGAGCTTGAGGGCATGGTCAAGGCGGCGGGCATTTCAGGGCTCAATGTCCTGCCGCTCAAGAGACTGAACGGGATCTTGGTGTTTGGGCGGACCGAAAAGGCGCTCAACGACATCACGCCTTGGGTCTATCGCCTTGACGTTCCTACCAAGGACACTGCGACCTCGCTCTGGGTCTATCATCCCCGCAACACCTCTGCGGAGTCCCTGGGCAAGACGCTCAATTCGGTGCTTGGCCAAGGGAGTCTGGAAAGTTCCGCGACCAGCACCGTTACCTCGCCGGCGATCCGCGACACGATTGGGCAAACTAACCTCAGCGCCGGCGAAACCGCGACGATCGCCGCAGCGCCAAGTTCCTCCAGCGGGGCTTCTTTCGCCAGCCATGAGATCGCTCGGGCTGCGGTCGATAAAGATACCAACACGCTATTGGTTTCAGCGCCCTCGTGGCGTTGGGTGCAGATCCAGAAGATTCTCGCCGAACTCGACAAACCTCAGAACCAGGTGCTGATCGAAGCGTCGGTCCTGGAGGTGACGCTGAGCGACAATTTCAAGTTCGGCGTTGATTGGTCGCTCCTGGCCGATAGCGGACGGATCCAGGCGACCAATACAACGGGCAAGACGGGCGCGATCACGCCGACCTATCCGGGCTTGTCTGTGACCTTCCTCAGCACAGACTTTCAGGCGGCCATCAACGCCCTTGGCGCGCGCACCGGCGTCGAGGTGGTTTCGGCGCCCAAGATCATCACGCTCGATAACAAGACGGCAAAGCTGCAGGTCGGCGACCAGGTTCCGGTCGTCACCCAAAGCTCCCAGAGCACGCAAAACACCAACACCGCTGTGATCAACAATGTCGATTATCGCGACAGCGGGGTGATCCTGAGCGTGACGCCGCGGATCAGTGGCGAAGACCGCATCATTCTGGATATCTCCCAGGAAGTCAGCTCAGTGATCCAGACAAGGAGCTCGGGCATCGACTCGCCCACCATCCAACAACGCAAATTCCAAAGCACGCTCACGCTTCGAAACGGTGGCGTCGTGGCGCTGGGGGGGCTGATCAGCCGCACGCGCAATGAAGGCAACACCGGTATCCCGGTTTTGAAGGATGTGCCGGGCGTTGGCCGCCTCTTCAAGACCGCGACCAAGGATACGGCGCGTACGGAACTGATTGTGCTCTTGCGCGCGCGCGTGATGAGCGAGGCTGACCAATCCGACACGGCCCTTCGCAGTCTCTTCAACGATATGCGAGAGCTGAACGCGCGAGGGCTGCTCGATGGGAGGCTCTAGCCAGGATGGCTACGCCACGCCCGCCGCGGCGATGATCGGGACGGCGATAGCGGTCATCACGATCGCCTTTGTCTCGCGTTCAGTGTCTGAACTGCGGCTGGCGCGCGCGGACTTTCAGAAAACGCAGACGGAGTATCTTCTCGCTGGCGCACACAATGTGGCTTTGCTGGCGATTGCGACGAGCAACCGCGCGCCGCCCTACCGGTGGACCATCCCAAGCCTTGGGCGGACTTTTGCTGTCGCCGCTGAGCCTGAGCGGCCCAAGATGATGCTCGCCAGTCCAGAGGGGCTTGATGAGGCAACCCTCGACCAGTTGGGCGTGAGCGACCACGACGGCTTGAGGGCCAAGCTTGCCAGCCTGCCGACGATTGAAGGGCTACCTTGGGCCGCCGACGCCGATAGCGCGAAGGCCTGGAAGGCGTGCGCCGGCGCGCTGGTCTCATTCTATGGTGCGGCGTCACAGCCCCCGACCTTGAACTATGTCGAACCCGACGCCGGCAAGGACGATAGCAAGTGGCGCGCCAGCGAGGTTTGGCGGATCTCAGTGACCGATGAAAACGGCTGGCGCGACGAGCGCATCGTGCGCTTCACCGGCAATGGCTTAAACCCGGCCGCAGTGATCTCGCGGCGGCTTACCCGTGGATGGAAGGACAATCTGTCATGCGAAACCTTGCTCGCCGCCGACTGAAAGGCTCAGACGGCTACACCCTGACCGAAATGCTGGTGGTGGTTGGCGTTATCGCTTTGATCGCCGCTGTGCTGGCTCCGACCCTGATGGGGCAACTGCAGCGCTCGCGCGCGAAAGCCGCTCGGGTTCAAATCGATAATCTGGCTTCTTCGATCGAGATGTTCCGCTCTGATGTCGGCCGCTATCCAACGACCGCAGAGGGGGGGTTAACCGTACTCCTGACCAACGGATCCACGATCGAAGGGTGGACGGGCCCCTATATCAAAGACGCCAAGACCCTCAGTGATCCGTGGAATCGTGAGATCAAATATGAGCTCTCGGCCGATGCCGATGCGTTCACGCTCACGAGCCTGGGCGCCGATGGCAAGGTTGGCGGCGTTGGCCCCAATCTTGATCTGCAAGCGCCTACCCAAGCGACGGCTGCCGCGAGCGGATCGTGAACCCAGCGGTTCTAGCCGCCGCTGCGCTTGGCCCAGTTTTGGGAAGCTATGTCGCGACCGCCGCCATGCGTGCAGTGCGCGAAGATGGGCCGAGCGGTTCGCGATCCTGTTGTGATAGCTGTGGGCGGCAGTTGGGCTGGCGCGAGTCATTGCCTTTGATATCGTATGCTTGGCTCAGGGGGCGCTGTCGCACTTGCGCGGCCCCTATCCCAATCGTTCATCCAGCAGGCGAAGCCTTCGGCCTGTTGGCGGCTGTCGCGATCATCTGGATTGCGCCTGATTACCGCGCGATATGCCTAGCCATTATCGCCGCGACCTTGCTCGCCGCGTCAGTCATTGATCTGTCGATCCGCATCTTGCCCGATCTGATGGTTGCGATCGTAGCGGTTTGCGGGGCGGTCCTGGCGTTCTTGCAAGGTGGATACGTCTGGCTCGAGGGCCTGATTGCAGGCTTGAGCACCCTCGTGATCTTGGGCGGCTTTTCTCTGGTCTATGAGCGGCGCAGAGGCGCTGTGGGCCTTGGCCTTGGCGATGTGAAGCTCTTTGCAGCCTTAGCGCTTTGGCTCGGCGCAGCGACCCCTTGGATGGTGCTCACGTCGATGGTCTTGGGCCTGATTGTTTCAGTGGTCGCCCCGCCAGCCGATCGCAAGGTCGTCATGGGGCCGATGATCGCGCTCTCAGGCTTTGTGATCGGTCTTTTGCTGGAGGCGGGCGTATGGCCCAGGCTGTAGTCACTGCACAGGTTTTCGAGCCGCAGCGACGTCAGCGCGGCGCGATCCTGGAGATGCTGAGGAATCGCCGGCTTGTCGATGAGCCCGCGATCGCGCGCGCCGAGCTCGTCGCTACCCGAACAGGGCAGCCCGTCGAACTGGTGCTCAACCAGTTAGGATCGCTGCCCGATGATGATCTCGTCAGCGTCTATGCCGAGGTCGTAGGCTGCCCGGTATGGGATCCTGAGAAGACCCCATTCATCGCCGATCTTAGCGAGCTTGGCGTGTCTGCGGAGTATCTGCGACGCGCAAGGCTGCTGCCGCTCAAATCCCCAAACAGCACCCTTCTGATCGCTGTCGGCGATCCGCTCGACGATGAAGCCCTATCGGGTTTGGTCTTCGCCACGGGTAAGCCCGTGTCGATCCAGGTCGCTCGTCCAAGTGACCTGCGGCGTGGCTTTGACCTGGCCTTTGGTACCCTGGATAACGCGCCTATCACGGCCGATCAGCGCAGGCTTGACCGTGAGGTGGACCTCATTTCCGACAACGCGGTGGAGGGGGGCGGCGCGCGCCTTGTCCAGAGCGTGTTTGAAGCCGCGATCGCTGTTGGCGCGTCTGACATCCACTTTGAGCCGCGCCGCCACGATCTTCGGATCCGTTTGCGGGTCGATGGGCGGCTTCTCGACCATCAGGTTGTCTCGGCCGATCTCGCCGCGCCGGCCGTGTCGCGCGTCAAGGTCATCGCCAATCTCAACCTTGGTGAGCGCCGCCTGCCCCAGGACGGGCGCACGACCTTCATCGTTCAGGGTAAGCAGGTCGACGTCCGCGTCGCCACGTCACCCACCGTGTTTGGCGAAAGCGCCGTCTTGCGGATTCTCGACCGCGCCACCGTTCCCCTCGACCTCAATGCGATGGGGCTTAGCGACTATCTGCGGGGCTGCCTGACGCAAGCCGCCAGGTCGCCCCACGGGATCTTCTTGGTGACGGGGCCAACCGGGAGCGGCAAGACGACCACGCTCTATGGCCTTCTTCAGACCTTCGCCAAGTCTGACCGCAAGGTGCTCAGCGTGGAAGATCCTGTCGAGTATCACTTTGAGCACGTAACCCAGACACAGGTCGCGCCCGGGCTTGGCCTGACCTTCGCCGCAGCCCTGCGCTCGTTCCTGCGCCAAGATCCCGATGTCATCCTGGTAGGCGAAATCCGCGACCCGGAAACCGCGGCTGTCGCGATCCAGGCGGCGATGACGGGTCACTTTGTCTTGGCGTCTGTGCACGCCAATGATGCGCTCTCGGTGCTCCCGCGCCTGCAGGACATGGGTGTCGAGCCCTACCAGCTGGCCGCCGGCTTCAGAGGCGTGGTCGCTCAACGGCTCGTGCGCAAACTCTGCACCCACTGCAGACGCGAGGAGCCCACCAGCCAAGCTGTGCGTCTGGCTTGCGAGGCGGCCGGACTGGTCGCGCCGATTAAGACCTTCTTGGCCGTCGGCTGTGAGCACTGCAAGGGTGTGGGCTTTCGCGGGCGTATCCCGATCGGTGAAGGCTTCCTGGCCAATGAAGCGCTTTTGAGGGCTGTCGCCGAGCACCGCGGACTAGCCGAAATCGGCGTCATCGCCCGCCAGGAGGGCCTGACGAGCATGATGGCCGACGGGCTGGCCAAGATCGCTCTGGGCATCACCACCTTCGATGAAGTTGTGGCGGCGGTGCATGGCTGAGGCGGACCTGGCCTTTCGCTATGTCGCGGTCGCGCCTACGGGTCGGCGAGTCCGGGGCGTTGTAACGGCGAGGGATGAAGCGCGCGCTTTTGAAAGGCTGAGGCTTCAAGGCCTGGCCCCGCTATCCTTGCGGCGGGAACGAGGTGATCCTCGCAAGCACAAGGGCGCGCCGCTCAAGGATCGTGAGGTCGGCGAAATCGTCGGTAATCTTGCCGAGCTTCTCACCGCCGGAGCGGATATGCGCACGGCCCTGTCGATCTTGGGTGCGCGGGCGCAGCGACCTGCAATCGCAGCCTTGTGCCGGAACCTCGCCGGCGACATCGGAGGCGGCGAGGCGCTCGATGTGGCTTTTGCGCGTCACGTTGGCAAGCGTGGTCCGCTGGTTGGGGCGCTCGTTGCAGCCGGTGAGGCGGCAGGCGATCTTCCCGGGGGGCTCATGCGCGCCGCCGACCTCATTCAAGCCAAGCTAAAGCTCCAGGAGAAGCTGACCTCGATCTTAGCCTACCCGGCGTTCGTGCTCATGAGCACGGTCGCTGCAGTCTTCATCCTGCTGCTCTTTGTCATCCCAATGCTTGCGCCGTTAACGGCGGACACCGGCGCAGAACCGCCTATGGCGCTGGGGATCATGATTGCGCTCAGCGACGCCTTACGCGCCAACCTCTCCTTGCTTGGAGTCCTGGCGTCTGGCCTTGCAGCCTTATTGGTGTTTGGCGCGCGCGCAGGCGTTCTGCAGCGCTTGGTTGACCAAGTTCTCCTCGAAGGACCGGCCAAACGTACGGCTAGAAGCCTTGTGTTTGGGGGATTTGCGATCGCCATCGGTGGCATGCTGAGCGCCGGCGCTCCAATGAGCGAGACCCTACGCTTGGCTATTCGTGCCGTGAGTTCGCCTTTGGCCAAAAGGCGCCTGGAGCCGGTGCTGTACGAGGTGCGTCAGGGGGAGGCCCTCTCTGCAGCGCTTGAGCGCGTCAGGGGCTTTCCAAGTGCGATCTCTCGTCTTGCGGCCGTAGGCGAGGCGACCGGCTCTCTTGGCCCAATGCTCGCGCGGGCGGGGCGCCTTGAGGAGGAGGCCGCTATTCGCCGTATCGAGCAGGTTGGTCAGATTCTGGGGCCGGCGCTTATCGTCGGGCTTGGCGGATTGGTGGGCCTCATCATGGCCAGTCTGCTTTCGGGCGTCAGCTCTCTTGGCGGGGCGGCGCTCGGCTAGCCAAGATTGATCTCGTACGACCGAGGCGGTCCTTGGGTGGCTGCATCCAAAAATGGTCCGCAGGACTCTATCGCCGCCATAGCCTTGGCTGTTGCCTTATCGAGACTTCCCGCGCCGATGAGCTTGGGACGCGCGACGAGATAGCCTTCCGAATTGATGATCAGCAGGACCCGGGCAGGCCTTGTGGACTTGGCGCATTTTCGCGCTCTGGTTTGCAGAAGAGCAGCCTTTGCCGGATCGTCACCACGATAGGAAACCGAGGCGCGCGCGAATGGGTCGTCATCGGCTCCGATCGAGGGGCCCGGTAGACCCTTTGCCGCCGCCTTAGGCGCCCCACTCCCTGGATCGCCAAAAAGGTCGGAGAGGCTTGTCGATGGCGTGGCTCTGGAGCTCACGGTTGCGGGTGGGGAGGACGCGGTCTGGGCGCTTAGCCGCTGTTCCAACTGCGCCAGGCTAGGCTGCGCTGACGCCATCGTTTGAGAGGGCGCTCGCGCCGATGACGGCGCGGAGGACACGAGCGTGACACTGACCGATTGCCCAAATGCGCCGCCGAGATCTCTGGGTTTGAGCGGAAGGGCGCCGGCGAGCAGCGCGAGCGGCGCCAGATGAATCAATAGCGCACCGAGGATATGAGGCGCCTTCCGCCGCCAGAGGTCTGACGCGCGGCTTGACGGGTCGGTACCCGGCTGGAGGTCGGCGCTTGAGTTCGACATGGGCTATGCGCGCGCCAGTAGCGCGGGGAGGGGCTCCTGTCCCTACGGGCAGCTTAGCGAGCTGGTGGAAGTTTGGTTGTTGAGGGCTTTGGCGGCGATATCG
>FWPV01009897.1_pt1 | contig 15900 bp, 14 predicted proteins | sample 2228371 | NCBI WGS metagenome assembly FWPV01 (sample SAMEA103939776, study PRJEB20133) | metagenome | reverse complement strand
TTAAATATAATCAATTATCCTTTCTTAAAATGTGACGTAGATCACACTTTGAAACTTTTTTTTCCTTTGGTTTTGTTTTTAAAAGGATGAGTTTACGGAATTGACACAATGTTGTTTATACGGCATTAAATTTCTCAAAAAGCCTTGGTTTGAGGGGATAACTACCAGCGCTTAATTCAAAGATATACATTGACCGACAGTGCAGTGGACAAAACCGGGAAACTCTTATTGTTTATCCGGCGGGCAAAAGTATGAGTATTGAATCCTTTCTATTGACTGTTGCGCAACGGCGCGAATCTGCTCATTAGTGTCGTTAAGCATTGCCTGAAGTATAGGTAAAGCCTGTTTAGCCTCGCAGCCTATTGTGCCGAGGGTCGTCAGTGCGAAACAACGTACATTTATATCTCCGCTCCCGTTACGGCAGATATGTATAAGCGCGTTGACTCCGATAGGCCCGAGATCGACAAATGTTGATCTCACATAGGCTCTCAATAGCGAGTCTCCATCCCCGAGAGACTGGGCCAATGTGTTAAGAACCTGGGCCGGTATGGGATTCATTGTACTGAAAATCGCCGCGGACGCCCTTCGTACCGCGATATCCGGATCCCTCAACCCCCTGCAAATAGCCTGCGGAACATCGTTTAAACGGGGATCCATTTTGCCGATAGTCTTGATTGTAAATTCACGCACAGCCGCATCCTCATCCTCCAATGCCTCGAGAAGCTTTGGCAATAACTTCGAATCCACCCTGTCGCAGGCGCTAAGCTGAAAAGCGGCATTCCGCCTTGCCTCGACATCGCTGCTTTTAAGAGCCGATACATACTTCCCATAAGGAGCGCATTGGACAACGATAATAATAATCAACCCTACTAACATCACATGGAGAAATGAAGAATTTAGTTTCATTTTACTCTCTCACTACATAATTTCTAAATAAGCACACGCGGTTTAAGCGATAAAATATACTACTGTAAATTTTCCTTTCATTATATATTTTGAAAATATAACATGTCAGTCGGAAAATAAAAAAAGTGTAGAACTTGAATTCTATAGTGTTTGAGATCCAGTCATAGTGCATGAAAAGGCTTTTTCCCGATTCCGATTCAGAGAAACCCTACCCCAAACCGGAGATGGTGGTATAAATCAGGTGACTGACAGTTGGGAGCTAAGCCAAGTAATGTGTTTCATTTCCTCCTGGATGATCATATCGATCTTTCCCTTGCCGTCGGCCTTTCTAACCAATTCCTTAAGTCCGAGATAAAACACAATAGAATCCTTTTCAAGTCCGATGGCGATCCGGATGATTTCCGGGAAGGTTTCGGTGCCTTTGATAATATCCGCAGGGTTCTTTGTTACATCAAACACATAGCCGCCGGCCATTGCTTTGAGATATAACGCAGCCTCGCCGTCGGGATCTGCAGCTGTAGGCTCAGCTTCACGTTCAGAAACCTGTTTGTGAAGCTCCTGGAAAATCTTCAAATGTGCATCTTCCATCTCCGCAAGTCTAGTTAAAAGCGATGATGCAGATGGATGAATTTTAATACATTTTCGGTAAAAAGCAGCACCGTTCTTCTCGATGTTTTCGGCAAGCCCGAAAATCTCGTCTGCATTGAAAGAGATAGCCATACGAAATTTCCTTTTTAAAAAATCTCACATCCCGGAATCATATCATCCCTGCCACCCTTAATTATCAAAAGAAAATATGTTTTTTTTTATAATTCGGCAAAAAACATTTAAGGTTAGATTTCGGGACCTGTTGATTTCAGGCGTCACTGACACGTAGCGGTTAGGGAATCAATCATGAAAATTTCTGTGTCGGACCGGTTATGGAAACGCATTAGGGTAGAATACCACTGCCTTGTTTACCGGTTGCAGCAAACTGCGCCACAGTTGAAACTTGCGGGAAGGTCTGGAGCTTGGCATAATGCTCTTGCCGAACTTTTGGCTCCCCCGGAAACGCTAAATCCGGCGGTCATCTGACGAATTCAGGTTTCATTAGCACTCCAACACTTCCGATATCTTTATTTTCTAAACTTTTAAATATTTATCTTTTACCTTACCAATGCTTCGAACTCATGCCGGAATTTCTTCACCATTGCCCTTATCGGCATTGCAAAAGCGTCTCCCGTCGGACAGAGGGTAAGGCCCATAACCGTGTTGCATATTTTAAGGATTTTATCGATATCTTCGGAAGATCCGTACCCTTCAACCAGACCATGCAGAAGGTTTTCTATTGCAACCGATCCTTCCCGGCACGGAGTACATTGACCGCAGGATTCATGCGCATAAAACTTTATTGTACGTAAAGCAATGGGCGGGATAGAAACCGTGTCGTTCATTACTATTATTCCGCCGGAACCAAGCATGGTTCCCGCTTTTAGACAGCAATCGTAATCCATGTATAGATTTTCGGCTTCGTCGGCTGTTAATATGGGAGTAGACAATCCGCCCACAATTACCGCCTTCAGAGAGCCTTTGACGCCTCCGGCCGCCTCGAGTATTCTTTTGAGAGGAGTACCCAGAGGAAATTCATATACTCCGGGTTTGTTTACATGTCCGCTTACGCCGAAAAGTTTCGACCCCGAATTACCGATGGTTCCTATTTTCTTGAACTCGTCCGCGCCATGCTCTACAATAAACGGCAGGCATGCAAGCGTCTCAACATTGTTTACGATTGTGGAACAGCCGTATAATCCCTTGTTGACCGGAAAAGGCGGTTTAATCCGCGGACAGCCCCGCTTACCCTCGAGCGATTCTATAAGGGCGGTTTCTTCGCCGCACACGTAAGATCCCTGCCCCCTGTAAACCATAATGTCGCATTTGTCAAGCATGCCTGCCGACCTCGCTTCAGATATGGCTTTGTCCAGTATTTCGGATATCCGGCGGAATTCGCCCCTGATGTAAATAAAGGCTTTTCCGGCGCCGATTGCATGGGCTGCGATTGCGATTCCTTCTATAAGCAGATGGGGATCGTATTCCATAATCTGACGGTCTTTGAATGTCCCGGGTTCTCCTTCATCCGCATTGCAGATTAGATAAACCGGCCCCTGACGGTTCTGAGGCAGAAAACTCCATTTGGTACCAGTAGGAAAACCAGCTCCGCCTCTGCCGCGCAGCATCGAGGCTTTTACAAGCGTTACAATTTCGGAAGGCTCCATCTTAAGGGCTTTCTGCAGCGCCGAATATCCGCCCTTTTTCCTGTATACCTCGATGGATCTGCACGAAGTATCGGCACGGTTTTTAAGAAGTATTCCGCATTCCGATCCCCAATAAGACACGGTAGAGGGATCGGGCATTATATCTTTTTTCAGCGATTCAATTAGCTTATCGGCGCTTTCAACCGTCTGGTTCTCGTAATATACATCGTTTACCTGTATTACAGGGCAGGTTCCGCAGGACCCCAGATCTTCCACTGTGTCAAGAGTAAATTTTCCGTCGGGAGTGGTCTGTCCGCATTTAATCTTAAGCTTCTTTTCCAGAAAAGAAACAATATCGCCAGCTCCCATAAGTGTGGCGGGGATGTTTGTATCAACCTGTATATGGTATTTCCCCACCTTGCCGGTATTGAACATCGAATAGTATGTGACAACTCCGTATGCTTTACTAGGCGGAATACCGATTAAGTTAGAAACATTTAAAATGTCGTCATTGTTAAGGCGGTTATCGTTTGCCCTTTGAACCATATCGAGTACAGGCAAAAGGGCGGACCCGCGTTCCGGAAACATAGCGATAGTCTTTTCAATATCTTTTTTCAAAGACGCTGAAATCATAGCAACCTTTCCTATTTATTAATTGTTTCTTCTTTATTAATTGTTTCTTCCGTAAATATTTCATGTCTTTCTGTTTTTAATTTATCTTAATCATATTTTTTTTTCAGTAGATCAGCCCTTTCCCGCAACCGCAGCCCCTACTCCGCACTGAGACTGTGGCATAGGTGACAAATTAGAAAGAAGAGCTATACCCGCAGTCATATTGATACAGAGTATTCTCCATAAAAGGTAGAACTGATACATACCGAGAGCGCCTTTCAGATCAACAGAAACTGTTGACGATGCGGCAGAGGTGGCCTTTTGCTTAACCGGAGCAGGTGGCTGCCACCCTTCGGGCGGATTATTAAGTTTCTGTGCGGAAGGAAGCAAAACAACCAGAAACAGTATTCCGAAAAACATAAAAGTTTTACTGAGTCCGAAAGAAGCGATCGTAAGGGGCGCTATCTGTCCCATTATGGCAGCACCGAGACCAAACCCCATGACTGCAAGCCCTGTAATAAGCCCCCTCTTATCAGGGAACCAACGAACCAGCACCGCTATCGGAGTTACATATCCAAGCCCGTTGCCAACCCCTCCTATCAACCCGTATGTGAGATAAAGCAGATAAAGGCTTCCCGTTTTCTCTGCAACTCCTGCAAGGAATGTCCCTACCCCGAACAAAATTACCGCAAGGGTTGCCACTTTTCTGGCTCCTGCCTTATCGAAGAACTTTCCTCCAAACGCCGCAGCAACACCAATGCAGAAAATTACAATGGGGAACGTCATTCCCACCTCAGGACCCGACCAGCCGTGAGCTGACATCAAAGGTTTCTTGAATACGCTCCACGCACACACTGTGCCGAGCATAAGCTGCATCAATATTCCACTCGCTGCCACTAACCAACGATTATCAGTCTTTTGATTCATAATATACTCTTATCGTTAAGTGTTATTAGGTATACGAAAGTTTAATAAACTCCTCTTTATCTAAAATCTGAAGAAATTCAAAATACTACCGAAATTATTATAAAATCAACCCGATGACTACAATTTATTTGTTTTTGTAAAAAACGATCCACTACAATATTAGAGAGCAGGAAGGCTGTGCTTTAAAGAATGATTGATCAGATTATGATAAAAATACGGAGATAAAATGGAAAGCCATGTCGAATCCGAAAAAAAAATACTATTTTTTATAGTTTTTATGAAAATCTCTTCAAGAAAATATAGGTTTTTTCAAAAAAAGAAAAGAGGTGGTTTATTTTCGGGGATTCAACAGCATCTGTCGGCACTTCATCAAATTTTCGAATCTGTAAAGTCAAATTAAGAAAAAACCGTCGGATTGCCGTAAGTGGCATTTATCTGCAGTGATGATATAATATGGCTATCGAGATACTTTCATATCACATAATAGTCTTCAATAATGGTGAGAGTAAGAGATTGAAGATTGTGTTGTTTCGCGGGACATCCTTCGATTATTTCCGAAATAATTTATAGAGAAAATTATGAAGATCAGAACGAAACTATTCATAGGTTTTGCGGCAATTGTAATTGGGTTTGGACTACTTTCGTCGTTTATTACAGTGGGCATTATCCAGAGTCGGGTTATTTCCGAGGCGCAGGCCCGTATATATTCCGATCTTAACAGCGCCTGGAGCGTGCTAAGATCAGAGCTTTACAATATAGAGACAATCCTGAAGCTTGCAAGCGGAACCCAATCGATTGTAGACGCGACCTTCAATAATTCCTGGCCCGATCAGGATGCTCAAAGCCGCATAGAAACGATAAGAATGGATTTCGGATTGGATTTTCTGGGAATCGTATCGCCTGGGGGCCAGGTTATTGCAAGGGCTACTCCGTTATATACTCTCGGAGATTTGCGTTTGTCGAATCAGGTTATATTCAGGGCGCTTAAAGGGGAAGCTGTTACTTCTATCGAGATTATGTCGCGAGAAGAACTTGAACAGGAGCAGAGCGGTTTGTCCGAAAGAGCCTACATAGTTCTCGAAAAAACCCCAAGGGCAAAACCTACGCTTAAAACCGAAGAACACCGCGGTATGGTTCTTATAGGAGCGGTTCCGATTGAACGGCGCCGTCAGATTATAGGGGTTATATACGGTGGTATTCTGTTAAACCGGAATTACAAACTTATCGATCGGATAGCCGATATCGTATTCAAATCAACCGCCGAACACACACAGCTAAAAGGAACTGTAACTATTTTTCTGAACGATATACGCATTGCCACAAATGTAAAGATGCCGAACGGCAACATTGCCATAGGTACCTTGGTCTCCAAGGAGGTCGCAGATAAAGTATTGGAAAATGGTGAAAGATGGGAAGGAAGAGCGTTCGTCGTCAAAGACTGGTATCTGACAGCGTACGATCCCATCAGAGATATAAGGGGAAAAGTGATAGGAATGCTTTATGTCGGCACTCCCGAAGAACCTTTCAGGCAAATGAAAAAGGAAGCGCTACTCCAGTATTCCTACTTATCCCTCATAGGTATCTCTGTAGCTCTGATTCTGGCCTTTTTTATAGCCAGACATATTGCAGGTCCGATTCAGCGATTGGCTGCCGCGGCACAAAAGATGCATATCGGAGAGCGGCCTGAACCTGTAAGCACTAAAGACGCCGGCCAGGAAACAAAAGCTTTGATCAATTCCTTTAATGAAATGGCAAAGGCTATCTTCGAACGTGAAATGAAACTTAAAGACGCAAATGCAAAACTGGAAGAGGTAAACGATAATTTGACAATGGTTAATCAAAGTTATATGGAAATGCTCGGATTTATCTCACACGAATTGAAAAGCCCCCTGGCAACCATTATGAACTATGTTTATCTCCTGCGTGAACAGAAGATAGGCCCTCTTAACGAAAAGCAGTCGAAGGCAATGGTCAATATAGACGGTAATGTAAGGCTTATTGTAGAGATGGCGCGTCATTATCTTAATCTTTCCCGTATAGAAAGCGGCAGACTTGATCCGATAATTACCCGTGTGGAAGTTGTACCGGAAGTAATCTCTCCGCTAATCGATTCGCATATTGCGGCAGCAAACGAACGTAACATGACCATTGTCAATAACGTAGATGCAAGTATTATATTAAAGTCCGATCTTAATATGACACGAGAAGTTTTTGAAAATCTGATAAGTAATGCTATAAAATACGGCCGGGAAGGCGGTGTTATCAGAATATCATCTGCTGATACGGATGCTTCTTTTGTCAGGTTCAGCGTGTTCAACGAGGGGGAAGGTGTTCCTCCGGAAAAGATCGAGACCATGTTCAGGAAATTTTCGAGACTTGAGAACGAAAAAACAACCCGTAAACAGAAGGGAACCGGGCTGGGGTTGTTTATATGTAAAGCTATAGTCGAAGCTCATAAAGGTGAAATAAACGTGCAAAGTAAAGCGGGCGAATGGATAGAATTTACTTTTACATTACCGCGATATATTGAAGCATAATAATCATTAAAATGGAGCTGCAATATGGAAACCCCTTTGGAAAAGATAAGAAAGAAAAGAGCCGAAGCCATCCATAAAATTATAGGTAAAGGCTATCTTTCAACCAGAGTATACGTCGGAATGGCAACCTGTGAGATGGCAGCCGGTTCAGAAGACGTTATGGAGGTTTTCCGGGAAGCAATTTCTGACGGAGAACTCAAAAATATATTTCTGAGTCAGAAAGGATGCGCGGGAAGATGCAGCTTGGAGCCGATGGTGGAAATTGTTGAAAGCGGCAAGATCCCTGTTAAATATAAGCAGGTCGACGCCGACAGAGCCCGGGTGATAATAGAACGTCATCTTAAAAAAGGCGAAGTCATTAAAGAGTGGACGATACAATAGAACAACGGAGAAAAATCATAAAATGAAAGAAAATGAAAAAAAATATGTTGTTTCGGTAAGCATGGGGCGAGCGTGTTCGGCTAAAGGGGCCGGAGAGATAAAGGAAGCGTTCGAAAAGGAAATAGAAAAAAATAACCTGAAAGAAAAGGCACGTATTGCCGTGGCCGGTTGTATGGGTTTGTGTGAACATGCTCCGGTTATCGTCGTGCATCCCGGATATGTCGTATACGGAAATGTCAAAGTAAGCGACGTCTCTGAAATCGTTGAGCAGCATTTGGTCAACGACGGACCTGTGGGCCGTCTGGTTATTCAACCGAACGTGCTTTTCAACCGGTTTTACAGAATTTACGGCGACGTTGATTTCTTCGGAAAGCAGATGCGTGTTACGTTGCGTAACTGCGGTGTGATAGATCCGGAATCTATAGATGAATATATTGCGGTAAGAGGATATGAAGCTCTTGCCAAAGTATTGACCGAAATGACGCCGCAACAGGTTATCAAAGAGATAAAAGATTCCGGGTTGCGCGGCCGCGGAGGAGCGGGATTCTCAACCGGTCTCAAGTGGGAATTGACAGCAAGAGAACCTGCGTTTCCCAAGTATGTTATCTGCAATGCAGACGAAGGGGATCCGGGAGCTTTTATGGATCGAAGCGCAATCGAAGGCGATCCTCATACAATACTTGAAGGAATGATTATCGGCGGTTACGCGATAGGCGCCAGTAAAGGTTTCATTTACATAAGGGCAGAGTATCCTCTGGCAATCAAACGGCTTGAAAAGGCTATAGTAGATGCAAAAAAAGAAGGTTTTCTTGGTAAAAATATACTTGGAAGCAATTTTTCCTTCGATATCGAGCTTCGTCTGGGCGCCGGCGCTTTTGTGTGCGGAGAAGAGACGGCCCTTATACATTCAATAGAAGGACAGCGTGGTATGCCCACGCCCAAACCGCCTTATCCTTCGGTTGAAGGCTTATTCAAACAGCCGACCTGTATTAACAATGTAGAAACATGGGCAAATGTACCGGTGATTATTCTCGACGGCGCCGCATGGTTCGGTTCCATCGGTACTAAGACGAGTAAAGGTACTAAAGTATTTGCTCTTGCAGGTAATATCCGCAATTCGGGTCTTGTTGAAGTCCCGATGGGTACAACACTACGGGAGATAATATACGACGTCGGCGGAGGAATTCCAGGAGATAAAAAATTCAAGGCTGTTCAGACCGGCGGCCCCTCTGGAGGTTGTCTGCCGGAACGTTACCTTGATACGCCTATAGATTACGAATCACTGGCGCAGGCAGGGGCCATAATGGGCTCCGGCGGTATGATTGTCGTAGACGAAAACACCTGTATGGTGAATCTGGCACGATACTTTCTGGATTTTACATGTGATGAGTCGTGCGGAAAATGTACGCCGTGCAGGGAAGGAACCCGACTTATGTATCAGATCCTTGAGCGCATTACAAAGGGTAAAGGGACTCTTGAAGATCTGGATTCTCTGGAAAGGCTGGGTGACACTATAAAAAAGACGGCGCTGTGCGGGCTGGGTCAAACCGCTCCGAATCCGGTTCTTTCAACGTTAAAATATTTCCGCGATGAATATATCGCCCATGTCGAACAGAAGAAGTGCCCTGCAGCGGTTTGTCCGGACCTCACCGGAGCACCCTGCCAGGCTGCATGTCCGGTAGGAACCGAGGCGTGGCGTTACATAGCTCATATTCAAAGGGGCGAATACGAAAAAGCGTATATTGCTTTACGAGAGCCGAATCCGCTGCCTTCTGTATGTGCCCGGGTGTGCCATCATCCGTGCGAAAGAAGCTGCAGGGCCGGAAGAGGCGGAGGCGAGGCAATTGCAATTCGTTCCTTAAAACGTTTCGTTACCGACCGGATCGATCCGTCGGTTTTTAAACCCACCGGAAGAACCCCTGAAGGAGAGCAGAAAAAGGTAGCTGTTATAGGAGCAGGCCCTGCAGGTCTGAGTGCAGCTCATTATCTCTCTCTTTATGGCCATAAGGTTGTGTTGTTCGACGCAGAAAAACAGCCCGGAGGAATGTTAAGGGCCGCAATCCCGTCTTACAGATTGCCTAGAGAAGCGCTTGACAGAGATATTCAGGCGTTGCTTAACGATTCCAATATTGTTTTTAAAGGTAATAATAGGTTGGGAAAAGAAATAACAATCGACGGACTGTTAAAAGAAGGATTTGACGCCGTTTTTCTGGCAATGGGTAGTCACAAAAGCCTTAAGCTCGATATTGAGGGGGAAGAGAGTGAAGGAGTTTATCCTGCGCTGGAATTTCTAAAGGCAATGAATCTGAAAGGGGAACAACTGGCCAAGGGACATGTGGGGGTTATTGGCGGCGGCAATTCGGCTGTTGACGCGGCAAGGGTTGCTCTTCGTCAGAAAGGCGTTGAAAGCGTAACCATATTCTACAGGCGCACAGAAGCGGAAATGCCTGCTATTGCCGAAGAAATAGAAGAAGCCCGGAAAGAAGGAGTGGTTCTGCGTACTTTAACTGCCCCGACCAGGATTTTCTGCCGCGGCGACAGGATTACCGGAGTGGAGTTTGTAAACAACAAACTGGGAGACGTCGATTCGTCCGGACGCCGTAGGCCGGTTAAAATAGAAGGATCAGAGCATACTGTTCCCATAGATACTTTACTGGTGGCAATAAGCGAGAAACCGGCTCCCGCCGGAGTCGCAGAAGCCGGAGTGGAATTCACTTCGTGGGGAACGTTGAAAACCGATCCGCAGACGATGCAGACCAGCCGTACAGGAGTGTTTGCCGGAGGAGACGCGGTAACCGGGCCGAATATGGTGATTGACGCCATAGCGTCGGGAAAAAAGGCGGCCGTTATAATCGACCGGTATCTCACCGGTCAACCGTTAACACAACCGCCCGAGATAAAACTGCCGGAGATCTACATCCCGCCTTTTAATGCAGAAGAGGGAGAGAAAGAAAAGGAATTGCACAGATGTACGGCGCAGCATCTTTCTGTCGAGAAACGCAGATACTCCTTTACGGAAGTCGAAGGAGTTGTTTCGGAGCAGGCTGCAATTGCCGAAGCAGGCCGTTGTCTTAGGTGCGATATAGAATTTACACAAAAGAAAGAAAAACGGAAAGCGGATCCGGTTACTCGATAATATTTTACGGTTCAAAGACAGAGTAAGCCGGAAAAGTCGGAAAAAGAAAAATTTCTGTAATAAGAGGCAAATAATTAATATTATTTTCATTTATTAAAATAAAGAAAGGCAAAAGTTGTATATATGGCCGAAACAATATTGAGCGATACCGAAAAACTCGAAGAATTAAAGAGTTTTATTACGGATCTCCAGGGCAGGGAGTATCCTCATTCCTATCTTATTGCAATCCTGCATAAAACACAGGAATTATTCCGATATCTCAGGAAAGATATAATACAAGAGATTTCAAAAATGATGCATATTCCAGTATCCACCATCTGGGGGGTAGCCACATTCTATCACTATTTCAATCTGGAACCCAGAGGAGAGTATGTTATATCGGTATGTCTTGGCACAGCCTGTTACGTCAAGGGGGGTGAGAAGATACTGGAAACACTGAAGCAGGAATTGGGGATAAATGAGGGAGAAACGACCTCGGATATGAAATTTACTCTTCTGACGACCAGGTGCCTGGGAACGTGTGCTCTTTCTCCGGTGATGATGATAAATAACCGGGTTTATTCTCAGCTGAATACCAAAAAGGCAATAAGTATTATAAACCGGTTAAGAAACACATGACCTTATTTTTAAATATACACATATCGATAATAATAAATAGACCGATCGGGTCTGTGGGCAAGACTCTTTTATGGAACCGGTAAAGACCATTCTCCTTGTTGACGACGATAGAAGTTTCGTGGAATCGAATCAGGATCTTCTAGAGGCTTACGGCTATAATGTTCTTACCGCATATGACGGCGCGAGCGGGTTTGAGATTGCCAGAAGTCAACACCCCGACCTTATGGTTCTCGACGTGATGATGACATACGAGACCGAAGGATTCGACCTTGCAAAAAAGATCCGCGAGTGTCCGGAACTACAGGATATGAAGATACTGCTAGTCAGCGGAATCGCAAAAATAAAGAACTTGCCCTTCAAGCTCGAACCCGATCCCGAACGTTTGCCGGTTGACAGGGTTCTTGAAAAGCCTATCGACCCGCCCCGTTTTATCGATGAAATAGAAAGATTGCTTAAAAAAAAATAGTCAGGAGATTTCATTTATGGATTCTAAAACCATTCTTATTGTAGACGATGATATTGAATTCGTTCAGAGTATAGAAGAGCTTCTGACAAATGAAGGTTTCCGTGTGTTGAAAGCGCATAACGGTAAAGAAGGACTGGAAGCTGCAAGAAAATTTAAACCGGATTTAATGATTCTTGACGTCATGATGACACATGACACCGAAGGATTCGAAGTCAGTCGGCAGATTCAGAAAGAGCAGTCTCTTAAGGACATGAAGATAATTATTCTAACCGGCATCACGGGCGAAAAGAATCTTCCTTTTAAGTTCGAACCCGATGATAGGTGGCTGCCTGTTGCAGCCGTTCTCGAGAAACCGGTTGCGCCGCAACGTTTATTGTCGGAAATACATACACAGTTGGGCGGCAATCAATAAATTTTATTTTTACTTTTAAAAAAGGAGAATATCATGGCAGTTAGTGTCCTTATTATCGACGATGATCTTGATCTGACAGGGACAACAAGCGACGTGCTGGAATCGCATGGATTTCAGACAATAACCGCATCAAACGGAGCGGTGGGATTCGAAAAAGCCAGAAAGGAAAAACCTTCTCTGATTTTACTTGATATAATGATAGAAAACGCAGGCGCCGGACTTGACGTCGCAAGACAATTACGCGACGATCCCGCAACGGCCGATATTCCGGTAGTCATCTTAACGGGAATCCGAAGAGCAGATCAGCTGCTTTCAAGTTATGCTCCCGAAGAGATGTTTCCAAATGTGAAGGTTGCGCTTGAAAAACCGGTCGAACCGGAAAAACTGATCGAAATAGTCAATAAATACAAAAAAGCTAAATGAAGCAGGTGCCCGGAAAATAATTCCGGCGCGTAGCTGTCTATTGTTCCCGGTTTGCAAGATTACTTCCACAAAATGAAAGCTATTGTTCTTAAGATTTCTTTTTTTCTTTTGATTCTTTTCGCGGGAATCTTTTTTGATCAGTATTCAAAGAGCTGGGCCGCGCGTAACCTTAAAAACAGGCCGGTTAAAGTTCTTATAAAATCCGTCCTTGAACTGGGGTATACTGAAAACCGGGGTATGGTTTTCGGAATCAACAACAGAAGCGATAATACTTTCAGCAGGAACCTTCTTCTCGGCGTAAGAATAATTCTAAGCATAGGCCTCTCGGTTTATGTGGCGATTAATATAAAAAAAAGGTTTTATTTCCATCTTCCCTTTCTTCTCATTCTTGCCGGAGCGGTAGGTAATGTTATCGATTCTTTGCTGCTGGGATACGTGGTGGATTTTATTCACATGCATCTCGGGGATCTTTTAGACTGGCCTTTTTTCTATAATCTTGCCGACGCATACGTCTGTATAGGCATGGCAGTTCTGATTCTGCAAAGTTTGACGGATGAAAAAAAGAAGAAAGAGAGCGTCGCGAATAAATTCGCGGCGCCACAGGATTCCCTGAACCGTTAGTAAAATGAAAAAGAAATCGGTAATCAAACCTTCTACCGGTATTAAGTCCGATTCGCAGGGGTCTCCAATCACGCTATGGATGCGTGAGTTGATCGCCCTGGGCGCCCTTTTTGTTTCTGTTGTTGTTTTTTACTGGCCGGTAATCAGCCTTCAGGGATCCATGTGGAATGATTTTATTGAACAGTATTATCCATACCGTGCTTTCGCCACCCGCGCCCTGCGCAGCCTTACCTTTCCTTTCTGGAATCCTTACAGTTTCTCCGGCATGCCTTTTTTTGCAGATATTCAGTCAGCGGTGTTGTATCCGCTGAATCTACTTCTGGTTTTTCTCGGCAATAAAGACGGATTAGGCCCCGTGGCGTTCGAATATCAGATAGTTTTTCACGTTCTGCTTGCCGGTATATTTACATATTTTCTTGCCCGTGATTTCGGTCGAAGCAGGAAAGCTTCGATTATTGCCGGCATGGTTTTTATGCTCGGCGGTTTTTCCACGGCGCATATCTTTCATGTAACCATGATACACGCGCTTCCGTGGTTTACGCTCTCGTTTTTCTTGTTGAATAGGGCATTATGCCGGTACAGTCCGGTTTACGGCGTCGCGACTGCCTTTAGTATAAGTTTTACCGCTTTTGCCGGCCACCCGCAGATGTATGTATATCTGCATTATCTTCTGGGAGCGCTTTTTTTGTTTCATATTGCGAGACATAGAAAAGAATTGAACGCCAAACGTGCCTTTGTGCCGGCGGCAGTTTTTTTCCTGTCAATTTCTCTGGGCGCAGGAATCTCTTCGGTACAGCTTTTGCCTACTTTACGCCTGGGAAAAGAGTCGGTTCGTCCGGAAATGGAGTACGACAAGGCCGCCCAGGGGTCGTTCCGGCCTTACCGTTTCGTCACGCTTCTGGCGCCCAATTTCTACGGCGTTCCGAACAATTACCGGAAAGAAGGTCCGGCCTATTGGGGGATCAGCGTAAAGGACGTAGATCCCGGAGCCCATTACTATTGGGAAACTGCCCTTTATGTCGGAGTGTTGCCCCTTATTTTTGCGTTTATTGCTTTTTTCGGGGCCCGCTCTCCGCCGGTTGTTTTTCTCGGCATAATCGCCTTGATTTCATTCCTTATAGCAACTGGCGATTCCGCGCCGTTTTTTAAGGCGGCCTACTTTATTCTGCCCGGCTTCAGACAGTTCAGAAATCCTGCCCGTATAGGGATTATCTTTACTCTTGCCATGTCGCTTCTTGCGGCATACGGTTTCGACCGGCTCTTTACACAGCACACCCCGCTATCCTCAGAAGGGAAGCGGAAAAACGCTATCGCTTTAGCCGCAACCGGCCTCGTTCTTGCCGCAGCGGCCGCAGCATTTTCCGCCGGCGTCTTCAGGCCCGCGATTCTTAATTTTATTTTCGAGAACGGTTTTCTGGGCTCCGACTCCGCGGCGATCGAGAGATATATCTCCGGTACAATTTATCCTTTTGCATCACATCAGATATATATATTCTGTGCTTTGGCTCTTGCCGGTCTTGGAGTTGTTGCGCTGCGGCTCTTTTCAAAATTTCCCCACGGTATTCTTTCATCGGTTATACTATTGCTTGTATATATAGATTTTCTTCTATTCGGATACGGCTTTGCGGCATATAAAACCGACCCCCAGAGGATATATGAATCAAACCGCCTGATCCGGGCCATACAAAATGAAAACACAAAAGAGCTATTCCGGATAAACTCCCGCGATTCCAAACCCGGAAGCGACGAAATCGGCGGTACCAACATGATATTCCGGCGAAACGAAGGTACCGTACACTCGCTTTTCCTTGTCGAAGGCTATAATCCGCTTCGCCTTAAGCGGCAGCTTATCGACAGAAAAGAGAGAACTCTCGATATATTGAACGTAAAATATAAAATCAAAGTCGACAAGCAGACTAAAGCCGTTGATATAGTACCCCATCCTACATATTTCCCGCGGGTCTGGATATGCGGCTCGTACCGCCGTGTAAATGACGAAACTGAGATCCTATCTACCCTTCATGATCCGGGCTTCGACCACGCAAACGAAGTCATACTCGAGGAAAAGCCGGATTTTGTAGAGCCGGGATTCCATTCTAAGGGGAACTGTAATGCCCGTATCGTTTCTTGGAACCTTAACAGAATCGTGACAGAAGTATCCGCCGATAAACCGGCGATAGTAGTATTGAGCGAGATTTATTATCCTGCCTGGAAGGCCGAGGTAGACGGAAAAAGTGCAAAGCTTTTGAGGGCCGACTATGCCCTGCGCGCGGTTGCCGTGCCTCCCGGAAAGCATACTGTAGTCTGTAAATACGACGACGAAGCGTTCAGGAAAGGGCTTATAATATCGGTTATTTCGTTGATTGCTGCTTTCGGAATTATAGCGTGGAAGGTATACAAAAGAAAACCGGCAATGAAGGCGGTAGAAGCATGATTTTATATCTTTAACCGCGTATGGATTGAAAATTCACCTATGTTCCCGCCCTGTCGGTTGCGTCTTTCCGATATTATTTATCCCATTTTATGCATTAGGATTTTTCGTTGCAGAAAATGCCGTGTTCATTTTTCCCTCTCCCCACGGGAGAGGGGTAAGGGGTGAGGGAGGAAGAAACCTTCAGGCAACCGGATCA
>FWPV01009894.1_pt1 | contig 15902 bp, 17 predicted proteins | sample 2228371 | NCBI WGS metagenome assembly FWPV01 (sample SAMEA103939776, study PRJEB20133) | metagenome | reverse complement strand
CAAACGAAGTGAAGCAATCTCTTTGTTGGTTTGTTAAGGGAAAAGGCGAGATTGCCACGTCTCTAACGCTCCTCGCAATGATAACCTTTCCTTTACTCCTCGCAATGACAACCCTTATTCTTTGTCATCAAACGCATTTATTGTTTTTACACAGTTTAGAGTCCATCACAGAAAAGGTGATGCTTCCTATTTAAAATAAACACTTGAAAAATTAATTTGTGATATAATTCAGTATGAAAAGACAAGGAAAGATGTATGCTTTAATACTTATTTTTACACTTTTTTTAGATATTCTGCTATATTCAGCCATAGCAGAGGGGGAGGAGGTAAAAACAATGACACAAAATATACACTGGCTCGGGCATGATACTTTTAAAATTGTGGGGGATAAAATCATTTACACAGACCCTTTTAAAATTAAAAAGAAAGACACAGCAGACATCATTCTCATAACACATGAGCATTTTGACCATTGTTCTCCTGAAGATGTAGCGAAGATTCAGGGTCCTAACACGGTTATTGTGACAACTGCAGATTGTGCTAAAAAATTATCAGGAAAAATAAAAATAGTTAAACCAGGTGATAAGATTAATGTAGAAGGTATTGATATCGAGGCTATCCCAGCATATAACACAAATAAACAATTCCATACAAAAGATAAAGGATGGGTTGGATATATTTTTACAACAAAAGGTCAACGTATATACATTGCTGGTGATACTGATTATATTCCTGAAATGAAAACCATCAAAGCAGATATAGCCCTTCTCCCTGTATCCGGCACATATGTCATGACTGCAGAAGAGGCTATTAAAGCTGCACTGGACATAAAGCCAAAAGTGGCGATCCCAATGCATTACGATTCAATAGTAGGAACTAAAGAAGACGCCAAAAAATTTGCAAATGGGTTGAAAGGCAAAATAGAGGTAGTCATACTCCAAGAAGAATAACATTCTGCTTTATTTAGCTTTAATTTGTGCCTGTCGGACATTATTAATTTTATTAAAATAATTCCCTACCCATGGTCAAAGAAATAAACGTACCATTTGGAATTGAAGACATATCCATAGAAAAAATCAAATCAATGATTACAGGACACATTGGTAAAAAAATTATCTTGTATCAGACTGTTAGCTCAACAAATACTATTGCAGCGGATATAGCAGGAGAAGCTGAAGATGGGACAGTAATTATTGCTGATAGCCAGACTAAGGGAAGGGGTAGACTCGGAAGGCAATGGCTATCACCCCCAGGTAGTAACATTTACATGAGTATTATTGTAAAACCTAAATTAGATACGCAGGAAGCAACATTATTAACTATTATGTCTGCCGTATCATGTGCAATCGCTCTCAGAAATCTTACAGGCTTGTTGGTTGAAATAAAATGGCCAAATGACCTGATGGTCTCTGGAAAAAAATTTGGCGGTATTCTTACAGAGATGAAAATAGAAAATAGTAAAATTTTACATGCAATTATCGGAATAGGAATAAATATTAACGTAGATATGAATGTATTCCCTATGGATTTAAGAAAAATAGCCACATCATTAAAACATGAAACAGGGAGATTATTTTCAAGAACAGTTATTATTACTGGGATTTTGAATGAAATCGATAAATGGTATCAAGTCCTTCAAAAATCGGACAGTGTACCGATTATTTCTGAATGGAAACGGCTCAATTGCGTTCTCGGGAAAAAGGTTATTATTATGGATGGCAAAAATACATTAAAAGGAATTGCAGAAGATATTGATGAAAAAGGGCTATTGATTTTGAAGCTAAAATCAGGTGAAATCATTAGTGTCAGTTCTGGAGATTTAATAACAACTTAAAAGTGAAAAAAACGGTCACGAAAAACGGACATGTTGCAGGAATAATTTTATCCATAGAACAAAATACCCCCCTTTAATCCCCCACTTGGAAAGGGGAATTAAGAGGGGTTATCGAGTTAAATAAATTTTTGAGCAATGTTTGCATTTTTCGGGTTGAGCATTATTAGCATTATTTGGATTAATAGTTAATATATATTATATAAAATTAATCTATAAAACTATAACTTTTTAACTATTTTGTATAATATAGTTGCAGATTTTGTTTTTTGGAGAATTTTAAGATGGTATTGTTCGCCATCGATATAGGTAACTCATCTATAAATATAGGTTTTTTTTATAATTCAGAATTGTATGTCAAGAAGATAGATACTTTTCCCATATTGAATGCAGAAGAATATGGCTCGTTTCTTAATAACATAATTAAAGAAAAAAATGTAGACAAAATACCTGAAGGCATTATATTATCTTCTGTTGTTCCAAATCACACCAAGGTTGTGGGAAAAGCCATTAGAGAATTTCTTTCAATGGAACCATTAATAGTGAGTTTTAAAATCAAAACAGGTCTTACATTCAAAATACGAAATCCTGAGAAACTCGGCTCAGACAGGATTGCAAATGCGGTGGCTGCATATGAAAATTGCCATTGCCCTGTTGCCGCTGTTGACTTTGGGACAGCAACAACCATCAGTGTTGTAGGAAAGAATGCTGTCTTTCTTGGAGGTGCTATATTGCCTGGGATCAGGTTGATGAATGAATCTCTTAGCACAGGAACTTCTCAATTATCTGCAGTTCCATTAATAGAACATCAGTCAACAGCATTAGGGGTTGATACCGATGAATGCATTCGAGCAGGAATTTTCTTTGGTACAGCAGGTGCTGTTGAGAGGATTTTAAATGAGATAGAAGAAACAATCGGCTCAAAGCTAAAAGTTATTCTGACAGGAGGATATAGCGGTATCATTGCTAAATTTTTAAAAAAGGATGCTGATTTAAGACCTAATCTTACACTTGAAGGTCTAAGAATTTTATATTTCAGAAACAAATATGCATGAACTAAGAAGAGATATTTTGCTTGGCAGATGGGTAGCTGTACTTTCTGAATCAAAAGCTCCATCAGACTATACTTTTACTTCTGCCTGTAAACACGAAGAAAGTCAGAGATGCTTGCTTTGTCCAGAAAGAGAGAGTGAAACACCGCCAGAGATTACGTCTATACGCAGGCAAGGAACATCTCCCAATACACCTGGCTGGTGGGTAAGGGCTCTGCCGAGTTTTAAGCCATTATTTCAAATAGAGGGAGATTTAGGGAGAAAAGGTGTTGGTATTTACGATAAGATGAACAGCATTGGTGCGAATGAAATTTTCGTTGAATCCCCTGATCACGCCAAGCGACCTGAGGACATGGGTCCAGAGCAAATGAAAAGGGTTATTACACTTTATAGAAACAGAATAGCAGACCTTGAAAAAGATCCAAGGATGAGGTATATCCTAATTTATAAGAACTCCGGGAAGGAAGCTGGTGAAGTTTTTTCTCATCCTATATCTTTTTTAATGGCAACTCCTGTTATACCCAAAACTGTAAAAGATGAACTCGATAACGCAAAACAGTATTTTGCATATAAAGAGAGATGTATATTCTGTGATATTATCAGAGAGGAATTACGTATTGGAGAAAGGATAATTCTCGAAAGTCGGGGGTTCATTGCCTTTTGTCCTTATGCTGCACAATTTCCTTTTGAATCATGGATAATACCTAAAAGACATAGTTGTTCTTTTCAAGAGATAACACCTGAAGAGATAGAGGATATGGCAATAGTACTGATGAGCATTTTGAAAAAATTAAGAAAATTATTTAATGAGCCACCGTTTAACTATTTTATTCATACTGCTCCCAATATGGTACCAAGAAGAAATCACTGGCATACACTTGGAGAGGATTATCACTGGCATTTAGAAATAATACCTCGCATCGTACAAACAACAGGTTTTGAATGGGGTTCTGGATTTTATATTTTAGCAACATCACCGGAAAACGCAGCAAAATATCTCAGGGAGACTGAATGATAGAAATCAAAAATATTCTTTTTCCAACTGACTTCTCTGAGGGTTCATCTCAGGCACTGCTTTATGCCGTTGACATAGCCAAACATTACAGTTCTAAAATTTATATATTACATGTAATTTATGATCTATCTAAAACTATGGATTGGTATATTTCCCCTCTATCGATAGATGAGATGTATAAAGATATTATTCAGAGGGCTAATGAGGAGATCGAAAATTTTGGTTTTGAGGAACTCAGCAGTCTCACTGATATTGAAAGGGTAGTGACGACAGGTGTTCCATATGAGGAAATAATAAATTTTGTAAATAAACATAATATTGACCTAATTGTTATAGGTACCCACGGAAGAAAAGGTTTTGATAGAATACTTTTTGGGAGTACTGCTGCAAATGTTGTACGGTACGCACCATGCCCTGTTTTTACCGTGAGGTTACCACAGCACAGGGGGTAAAGATTATGCGGGTTTATCTCTCAGAAAATGCATTCATTGATCTTCTTCTAAGTTCTGCTGAGGTATTTAGAAAAGAATGCCTTGGCTTTCTTCTTGGCTATAAACTTGAGGATAGATTCATTATTGAACATGCCTTCAGTGTACAGACAGCATATAGAAAACATAGAGGTGTAGTATTTAATAAAAAGAATCATAAAAAGATAGAACCGATTATTGCACGCTTTAATAAGCTCCAGCGAATTGGAGATTTCCATTCGCACACACAATTTGGCTCCACGAAGGGATTACCCATTCCAAGTGAAGTGGATATTAAAAGCATGTCACCTGGCCAAATTTACCTGATTATAGCTATCAATAACAATGAAAAGACCTTGCAATGGGGCGAGAACAGGGATGGTACTATTTCAGGTTCTGTAACCGATTTCTTTTTCAAGATATCCGCTCATTATCTAAATGGAGAAAATGTTGTAAAAAGGGCAAAGATTCATTGTCCATTCCCGCCCGGCTTCTAAGAAAAATATGAGATTAAAGACAAAGGTACTCATTGTAGGTGGAGGTCCTGGAGGGGCAATTGCTGCAAAAGTTCTGGCTGAAAATAAGGCAGATGTAATTTTGCTTGAAAAAAAATTCTCTTTCCAGAAACCATGCGGCGGAGGGATTACAACTTATGCATTCAATGAATTCGGCATACCCACAACAGCAATAAAGAAAAATGTGGAAAAAATCCGAATTATCTCTCCAAAAGGTGAATCTCTTAATATCTCTCTAAAGGGAGAAAACCTTGCTATAGTTAAAAGAGGTGAGTTTGATAACATCCTGCGGAAACAGGCAGAAAAAAATGGGGCGCATGTTATGGAAGGAGAATTTATTTCATTAAACGAAAAAAAATATTACATATCTGAAATAATAAAGGAAGGTGTTCAAAGCCAGATAGAATCAGAATTTTTAGTTGCAGCAGATGGAATTAATTCGAAAGTAAGGAGATCACTTGGAATGAAGTTGCCTTCATGCATGTATACAATAGTTGAATATATAAAGGGTTTACAGACAGAAAGTTGCGAGTTTTGGTTTGGCTCCTCTCATGCGCCTCACTTTTATTCTTGGATATTCCCTGCTGATGAAGGGATCTCTTTAGGCACTGGCTGTATAGATCAAAAAAAGATTAAACTGTTCTTTGAAAGGTTTAAAGAACGAACTGGGATTAATAACAAAGGATATGAAATGATATACAGAATACCAATCTGGAAGGGAGATATATACAATATTGGTAAAATATTATTTGCTGGTGACTCAGCAGGCCAGGTATTACCATTTACTTATGAAGGCATATACTATGCAATGAAATCAGGTGAGCTCGCAGCAAGAGCAATCATTGAAAGTAAAGTTGAAAATTATAAGAAAATGTGGAAATCTAAATTTTACAGGAGATTTACACTTATGGAAAAATTAAAATCATACTTTCTTAAAGACGATGTGTCAGCAGAAAGAATGATAGAAATACATAGAGACACCAAAATTCAGGAGGCATCTATGAAACTATGGATTAATAAAGATACAAGCAAAGGAAGCCTTCTAAGTTATATCAAGCTTTTTGGAAAATTCTTAAGTTGAATTTAAAGAGATTTTTTGCTTATTCATTAGCTCTCCACACTCTTATAATACTTGCCATAATCGTGTATATACCTGCAACAAAATCAAAAAATTTATCAGGAGAATTCTTTACAAGGCTTGTTTCCCCTGAGGAGCTTTTATCATACAGACCAATTATTCCTATTCAACCCGAAAGAAAATCTCAACGTTTCCAACAGTCCAAAACTGACGTACTGAAACCTGATGAAAGTCCTTCATCTTTGCAAGATATCAATAAAGGAAATTTTCCAAAAGGGGATAAACCTTCAGAGCCTTCCCATTCTTCTAATATGGAAACACCCTCTTATAACTCGTATCAATCACCAATTGTTAAGGAACAGTCAAGATTTCTAAGCAAAGAAAAACTTTTTGATAAAAATATTATTGGAGATATTGCAAAGAGAGATATAAAAAAAGAAGAAGTAGAAAAAAATAATAAAACCTTTACCTTTGATACAAAAGAATATAAATTCTTGCTCTACAATAAAAAATTAAAAGAAAGAATTGAAAACATATGGGTATATCCTCCAGAAGCTGCAGCTAAAGGAATATATGGGGATCTTATAATAAAATTCAGTATTAAGAAAAATGGGGATTTAGGGTCAATAGAATTACTCAGGACATCAGGACATAAAAATCTTGACGATGCTGCTTTAAAAGCGCTAAAGGATGGTGCCCCATATTGGCCTCTACCTGATGACTGGGGGATGAACAACTATACAATTGTAGGCCATTTTATTTATACTATTTACGGTTATTTTATTCGATAAATAAAACAGAATGCAAAGGATTATAGATTTTTCATATTAGACCTGGCCACAATTCTCAATTTGCTTCCCTATTTGATTGAATCCTTTTGCAGAATATTATACGCACCTTAAAAAAAATGAAACCACGACTATATCTGAAAGTTGGCGATATTGTAACTCACCTGCGTTATAGTGTATGGGGTGATGGTGAAGTTATTGAAGAAAAACACTCAACCCTGCCCGGAGGAATATGCATCGTCAAAGTCCTATTCCAAGATGGAGTTGAAAGAACTTTTATTAATGATTTAGATCATGAGTGTTGTTGTTATTATGCCGGCCTGAGGATAGCAAGATTTTAAGAATAAGGTTAAGTATTCAGCGTAACACATCATTTTATCTGAATTTTCTTGACAAAATAACCTTCTAATGGTTAAATTTTTTTAATGGCTTCTTTTACTTGTCTTATAGAAAAAGAGAGACCATCAATTCTGATAGTGGATGATGTTCAATCCAATCTTGAACTTCTTGAGGCAATTTTCATAAAAGAGGGATTCAAAGTTTATACCGCACTTGGTGCTTCTGAAGCTATCGAGATTTTCATTCATAAAGCTGTTGACCTTGCAGTTCTTGATGTTATGATGCCTGGAATTGATGGTTTTGAATTATGTAGCAGGCTTAAAAATATATCTGGGAAAAGGTTTTTTCCCGTAATACTGCTTACAGCCCTGAACGATAAAAAAAGCAGAATAAAGGGTATTGAGTCAGGAGCAGATGATTTTATCAGCAAACCTTTTGATACAACAGAACTCGTCATAAAGATAAGATCTTTATTGAAACTCAAGAATCTCCAGGAAGAACTTGACCATTCAGAGAATATTATCTTGACTCTTGCTGTTGCTATGGAAGCAAGAGATCCTTACACTCAGGGACATTCCACAAGGGTGAGTAAACTTTCTGCTGAATTCGTTTCATTTCTTGGTTTTCCTGAAAAAGACAAGGAGCTGATAAAAAAGGCAGGAATACTTCATGATATAGGTAAGATATGCTTAAGCGAATCCTTATTACGGAAACCAGGGCCCTTAACAAAGGAAGAGGTTGAATCTATAAAAAGACACACTATTCTTGGGGAAGAGCTATGTAGACCCCTCGTCTCTATGAAAAAAATACTCCCTGCAATCAGACATCATCATGAGAGATGGGATGGTAAAGGATTTCCTGATAGACTTGTAGGGCAGGAAATCCCTTTAATTGCCAGGATTCTCTCAATTGTGGACACTTTTGATGCAATGGTTTCAGTTCGACCGTATCGGGATAGAAAATCACCAAAAGCCGCCCTTCAGACAATAAAAGATGAGAAGTACCTCGGGCAATGGGACACAGAGCTTCTCGACTATTTTTTAGAGATGATGGACTCTTTTATTGAAAAGGGATATAAACTGGATGTTTAGATTAGCAATAATAGGTGGCAATATTGGTGCAAGTGCCCTCCTCTCTCTAATTCGTAATGACCCTAATGCAGAAATCACAGGGATTTACGAAAAGAATATCGAATCCCCTGGAGTAATTCTTGCTAAAAAATGGGATATACCTGTGTTTGATGACATTAAATCTATTATATCCACGAATCCAGAAATTGTTATTAATATTTCAGGGGATACAAATCTCAGCAAAGAGATACGCGAATCTTCTGATTATAAAATAGAGGTTATTGAAGGCATTGGAGCGCGTCTTATATGGGAGATCATTGAAAAACAGAAAAAAGCCCGCATTGAGGTTCTAAAAACAATAGAAAATCTTAATGCAGTTACAAATTTGATTTCAAAACTTGGCTTATCTGATAATGATTATTTTTACCTTAAAATAATACTCGATAATGCTCTGCAGATATTAGAAGCTCCTGCTGGAAGCATAGCATTATATCAAAACGGGACAATGAATTTAATCGCCTCAAAAGGGCTAAGCAAAAAGTTTACTGAAAATACATCCTGGACAATATTGCCAGGAGGCCTGACTGATGAGATTCTACAAAATAGACAACCTGTGTCTATATACGATACTCTGAAAGATGACTTCACAAAAAATAATCCTGCTTTATTGAACGAAAAAATAAGAGCAGTTTATGCATGCCCTATCATCCTACGTGAAAAGCTCATTGGCATAATTTATATAGATGATTTCAAACCAAGAAAATTCACTGATAGACACAAATCTATTATTAATATCCTCGCAGGCTTAGCTGGTATTTCTATTGATAAAACTAATATGGTACAGGATTTAAAGAAGGCTGTTGAAGAGAGAACAAGGGAATTGGAAGAACTAAAAAATAATCTTGAGAAAAGGGTTATCGAGCGGACTGAGGAATTAGAAAAAATCAACAAGCAACTTGAATACGCAAGTCAGATTAAGAGCAGATTTATTGCAAACATGAGCCATGAACTCAGGACACCGCTTAATTCAATTCTTGGATTCTCGGATGTTATCCTCGACAGGACATTCGGTGATCTTACTGAAAAACAGGAACGCTATATAAAAAATATACATACGTCAGGTAAACATCTTCTGGAACTCATAAATAATATCCTTGATATCTCTAAGATAGAAGCCGGCAAATATGAAATGATATATGAGACTTTCCCTGTTGATGATGTACTTTATGAGGTTATTAACATAATGAACTCACTTGCTGAAGAAAAATTCATAGAAATAACGTTATCTATTGGAGAAAACATCGATACAATAACTGCTGATAGAGTAAAACTAAAACAAATTCTTTACAATCTTATTTCTAATGCGATCAAATTTACACCAGAAGGTGGAATGATCAGTGTATATGTGACAAAAGAACAAAGTATCAACGAACATATTAAGGGCGCATCTATTGAGTTCATAAGATTTTCAGTAAAGGATACAGGAATCGGGATTAGCCCCGAAGATAAAGAAAAGATATTCGATGAATTCGGACAGGTCAATTCAACATTTTCTAAGAAATTTGGAGGTGTAGGTCTTGGTCTTGCACTTACAAAAAAACTTGTTGAATTGCATGGAGGTTATATCACAGTTGAAAGCACACTTGGCAAAGGAAGTACTTTCAGCTTTGTCATTCCGGTTACATCTCCTGTTGAGGCAAAGGCTATACAGCATGTTGAAGCAGTAAGCCTTAACTTCCCCTGGATGAAACAAGAAGCACCGCTTATCCTTGTTGTTGAAGACGATTTTTCGACTGCAGAACTTCTAACTCTTCATCTAACACAATCAGGATATAAGATAGCTCATGCATTCGACGGCGAAGAGGCGATCGAAAAGGCAAAAAAATTGCAACCTTTTGCAATAACTCTGGATGTGCTTCTTCCCAAAAAAGATGGCTGGGAGGTCTTGCAGGAACTAAAAAGTGATCCAATGACTTCCGAAATACCCGTAATAATTCATTCTATTGTTGATAATAAAGACCTCGCTTTTGCGCTCGGAGCAACCGATTATATCATCAAACCTTTAGATAAAGACATCCTTATTTCAAAACTTGAAGAGATAACTGTTTCTAAGGGCAAAAAAGTCCTCCCTCTTTCTATACTAATAATAGAGTCAGAAGATGAAGTAACAAACTACTTAAAAGAGGTTTTTGAACCTCAAGGCTTTCTTATATATACAGCAGCAAATGGCAAAAGAGGGGTCGAGCTTGCTACAGCTTTAAGGCCAGCAGTAATACTTCTCGATTTCAACCTGTCAGATCAGCTCGGGTTTGACGTAATTAATGAAATAAAAGAGAATCCTTCTACAAAGGATATACCAATATTCATATTAACTGAGAAAGACATATCTGTAGAAGACAGAATTTCACTTGTCGGGAAGATAGAAAGAATAGTTCAGAAATATGCCTTTGATACGAAAGAACTTATAGGACACATAAAAGAACTTGAGATACTTTATCCACGGAGGGCAGGCCTCATAGATGGTTTAACAGGTGTATTCAGCCATAGATACTTCCAAATAAGACTTGCTCAGGAGGTTGAAAGAGCAACAAGATATAGATTGCCTCTGAACCTGCTTATTCTTGACCTCGATTACTTTGACGAGTTTGTGAAAAAATATGGACAATATTATGGAAATCTTACACTTAAGAAAGTTGCTGAACTACTTAGAAAAAATATAAGAGGCTCTGATGTCGTTGTACGATACGGAGCTGATTCTTTTGCAATTATACTACCTAATACCGTAGTATCAGCAGCTCTCTCCCTGGGTAACAGATTTAATGCCATCATAAAAAACTATCCATTCATTTTTGAAGATTCACAGACTAAAGGACATCTAACAGCAAGTATTGGACTTACCTTTATCGATGGACAAACTACAGAAGAATTAATATTAAATGCTGAAAAAGCCCTTGCACGCGCTTTTAATAAAGGCGGGGATAGGGTTGAGGTCTATTCAAAAGAACAGTATGAAAAAGAAAAGGTCGAGCAATACTGATGTCTATTATGATAAATTTGAGAGTCCTATAGGTACACTCTATCTTCTTTTTGCTGGACAAAATCTTATAGGCATTGAATTCCAGAAACCCAACCGATTACTAAAAAAAATTAAGGCCCCTCAACTGATAAAAAAAGAACTGCAGGAATATTTTGTACAGGGAAAGGAGGAATTTACACAAAAGATATCGTTTTCAACCGGTACAGAATTTGACCGAAAGGTATGGCTTGCTCTGAAAGATATTCCCTATGGGGAAACGAGGACATACAAATGGCTTGCTGAAAAGGTTGGCAGACCAACCGCAGCTCGAGCAGTTGGTCAGTCATTAAGCAGAAATCCGATTCCAATTGTTCTTCCCTGCCACCGTATTATTGAGTCAGACGGTTCGATTGGCGGGTATTCAGCAGGGATTGATATAAAAAGGAGACTGCTGGATATTGAGTATTATGTGAAGCTTTCAAAGAAAGAGCAGGGATAATAGAAACTATCAAGGGTCTTCTAATGGAGGAGGATTACAGGCAATAATTCCATGCTCGTTCTGGGGAAACAAAGTTGTATTTAGGAGATTAAATAATTAAAAAGAGAATAATTGAGATGAATGAATTGGTTGTTTTTATAACTGCTCCAAGTCAGGATGAGGCTGAAAGGATTGCAAAAGTGTTAATTGAAACCAGACTTGCAGGTTGTGTTAATATCATAAAAGATATCCGTTCAATATATATATGGGAAGGAAAAGTCGAGGATGAACCTGAAGTTTTGATGATAGCAAAAACACAAAAGCATATTTTTGATTCACTCGTCAAAAAGGTCAAAGAACTGCACAGTTATACAGTTCCTGAGATTATTGCACTTCCTATTGTTGCTGGATCAGAAGATTATCTAAAATGGTTAAATGATGTAACAGGGTGATAATTTTCTATGAGAGCTAGCCTTTTTCAATTTAATCCAACATTTGGTAAAAAGGATGAAAATCTTAGAAAGGTTTATTCAGCTGTTATAGAAGCTGACATTGACCTTCTCGTTCTCCCAGAGTTTTTTGCAACAGGGTATCAGTTTGTTTCAAAAGATGAGGTTTCAGAGCTTGCAGAGAATATACCTGAAGGATTAACAACAGAATTTCTTTCGCAGATATCACATCAAAAACAATGTTATATCATAGCAGGTCTTCCTGAAAAAAATGGAGGAAGATTCTTTAACAGCGCGGCTTTAACAGGTCCAGAAGGATTTATAGGGATTTATCGTAAAACACATCTTTTTTTTGAAGAAAAAAAATATTTTCAAGCAGGTGACACTGGCTTTAAAGTATGGGATACGAAGATAGGAAGAATCGGCATCATGATATGTTTTGACTGGTTCTTCCCTGAATCAATGAGAACACTCGCTATAATGGGTGCTGAAATAGTGGCACATCCATCAAATCTTGTATTACCATATTGTCCAACAGCCATGCTTGTAAGATGTCTTGAAAACAGAGTATATGCAATTACATCAAATAGGATTGGGTCTGAAAATAGAAAAAATGGTCAGGCTTTTCAGTTTATTGGACAGAGTCTCATCGTTTCACCGGAAGGAAATGTTCTTGTCAAGGCATCAGAAGATCAGGAAGAGCTATTAAGTGTAGAAATTTATCCTGCCCTGTCGAGGAATAAGAGACTGAATCCCTTTAATAATTTATTTGAAGACAGAAGACCCGAGTTGTATTTTTTAAATTGAAACATTTATCCTGGCCAACAACTATATATGATGCTAAAAAAATCCAGATATCTCTAAAAAACCAGGTAAAAATTATACCCTTCAGGAAAAAACCAGAATTTATCGCAGGTGTAGACGCTGCTTTTTTTAACGATATGGTTATTGGAGTTGCCTGTCTTTTTAAATTCCATCAGCTTCTTCCTTTAGAAGATAAATTCGTAATCAAGAAGGCATCTTTTCCTTACATACCAGGGTTTCTTTCATTCCGTGAGGGACCTGCTATAATGGCTGCGATAAAAAATCTGAATACAAAACCAGATGTCATTCTTTTTGATGGTCAGGGGATTGCACATCCTGAAGGCATTGGAATCGCTTCCCATGTCGGGGTTCTTCTTGATGTTCCATCAATAGGATGCGCAAAGTCTAAATTGATTGGTTACTATAAAGAACCAGATTTGTCAAAAGGTGCTATATCTCCTTTGGTGTTTCAAGGAAAAACTATTGGAGTTGCCCTCAGGACGAAAGATAAGGTGAAGATTGTATTTGTATCTCCAGGACACAAGATTGATTTGAAGACATCAATTAAGATTGTACTAAGATGTACAGGAAGATTTAGAATCCCTGAACCCTTAAGAAGAGCGGATATATTATCGAGAAGAATTAAAAATGAGCAAAAATAACATGGTTATGAATAATTCAGTTCAGCAGGTCAAATGAAATGCACCCACTACTTTTTTATCCTTTTGTAGCTTGTTAAACAGTTCAACTGCCTTCGTAGTACGTTCTATATAAACTTTAATGCCTTTTGACTCAAGGTAAGATACTGTCTCATTTGGCACAATCATTAACCCCGAACTACCTGTACCGATCACGAGCACTTCAGGCTCTGCATTAATTATCTCTGCAAGATCAATAATCTGTAGCTTGTGGCCTTCTTTTCTCCACCAGGTTGAATCAACCTTATCCGGATAGATAATAATATCAGATTTATACTTTTTCCCATCAATTGTGATTTCCCCAAATGAATAATTTTCTATTTTCATTTTACACACCTCTAACTTTAAATTACTGCCTAAAATAACTAATATCCATAATAATTCATAAATGCATATAACTCAATTCTGGATACCTCATGAAAAATCCCTACTCGACAGGATTATTAAGGGTTATTGTTATTTTGGATAGAAATATTATAAACAATTGTAGCATATTATAGCTGGCATTTGTAATTTTTCATTATTTTATTTATAGTATTTTTAATACACAATTCTTTAAAAGTTTTTACTATCTATATTGATGGTTGAACAGAAAAATAGAATCACAAAAATGTGAAGGCAAGACAATGAAATATAGGAAAAAAAGTCTAACTATCATTTTTTTTATAACAATTTTTATGTTGGGGTCCTGTGAAACAACCACCTTGACATCAGTATGGAAAGATCCGACCTATCAGGGCAAACAGATAAGAAAAATTCTTATTATCGGTGTTTCAGATAAGCCTGCAATAAAGAGAGTCTTTGAAGATGAATTTGCCAGACAGTTACAAATAAAGGGTATCGAGGGTATTCAAAGCTATACTATTCTTCCATCTGAAGGTCCTCAGGATAAAGATATTATCCAGGCAAAAGTTAAAGAATTAAATATAGATGGGATTATGATTACAAGACTTATAGATAAAAAGAAGGTTGAAGCATATTATCCAGCAGAAAGGTTATCATCCATTCCTCCTCCGCCTCCTCCCTATCCACCCGATGATAATCCACCTGATTATTATCCTCCTTATTACTATCCTCATGGATATTATTATGATTGGTATAGATATTATTATGATGGTTATCAATACACAACACAACCAGGATACAAGGTTGAAGATGAAATTGTTGTTCTTGAAACAAACATTTACGATGCAAAAACAGATAAACTGATCTGGTCAGCTCTATCTGATACATTCATTGAAACTTTTGATAGAAGCCTTGACAGAAAACTAATACAATCATTCGTCTCAGTAATCCTGAAAAAATTGTCAAACGACAGGATTCTATAGTCAAAAATAATATTTCCTGATTTTTAACATTTTTACTTTCATGTAAAACGGACATGGGGCACGAATTCCTTTCGAACAACGTTATATTATTTGGGTCAAATGTTTCTTTCTAATAGATATATCAGGTTTTATTTTTCGTATAGAATAACACATTATATATCATATAAATCTAAATAAAGGTAGTTGCCTAACAATCATCAAATCAAGTAATATCAAATAAGGGAGTGTATAGGGTTCTGGTGTCCCTCCTGGACTTCAAATCCAGTGTTGCCCGTTACAAACGGGCAGGGTGGGTTCGATTCCCACACGCTCCCGCCATTTAAAATCAAGAGAGACAATAGGGGTCAGCCCTTGACAAGGGACAATATCTTCACATGCAACTCGAGGTGAAATGGATTGGAGGGGGGATTCATAGCCAGACCATTGTGAATCGAATATGAAAATGCCTACTATCACATTACAGCCAGAGTGAATGAGAAAAGGAAAATATATTTCAAAAGTCTGATTATGAAAAATCAAAGGATATTTATCAGAGGCTAACCCATTTTATTCATAAACTTATAGATACTTGGCAGACGCAGTATTGTCATCTATGAAAAAGATAATGCAAGTAAAAAATGCACTCTCCTTCGTTTTTGTCTGAAGGAAGCATAGAGACCTCGCCTTAGTCTCGAAGCTTCCGGAAGACAATCTTTATTCTTTCATAATTCCGTGTAACCTCTGCAAGTGCTGACGTAACAAGACGCCTGCGTGCAATACCCAGTGCCTCATCTAAAAGATATCTTTCTTTGCCACACCATAAACAACGCTGTTTCTGCCTCCTAAAAACAATATCCCCAATTAAACTCATTAGCTCACGGGCAACACGCCCCTTACTCTCTAAACCCGACTTTATAAATTTTTGGACGTAAGTCCTTGAAAAATAAAGAAAGTGGTATTCATTTTCGCCAATACATCTTTTTTGCCTGTATAGA
>FWPV01009893.1_pt1 | contig 15902 bp, 14 predicted proteins | sample 2228371 | NCBI WGS metagenome assembly FWPV01 (sample SAMEA103939776, study PRJEB20133) | metagenome | reverse complement strand
ATTTTTTATTTTAAGCGCCTGTAAAAACGCGCTTTTATGACTCTGTCTTTTTTCATTCAATTCTATCCCGGTAATTACTGGCAATGTTTTTGAATCAATATTATTTTCAACCAGTTCTTTTTTGCCATTATTATAAACAATATATAAATTATCCTTTATGATTAAAAATTTTTCGCTTTTTAAAAACGGAATTTCAAATGTAAATTTATTTATCTTTATATCAATTTTATTAAAAAAATATTGTATTATTAAATTTAAAAAAAAAAAAAATATGATAAAAATCACACCTGTAATAAACAAACTGCGGATAAAATAAAATATATTTTTTGATAATACCGTAGCACTATTAAGTTTTGTATAACGTGGTACAAATTCAAATTTTATCATTCTTCTTTTAACAAAATTAAATTTATAATTTTGCATCCTTCTTCCTTTTAACAGCTGCTTTAATAAGCAGAGTAAGTAATTCATAAAATGAAATTCCATAATGCTTTGCTGACTCTGGAAACAGGCTCAAAGAAGTCATACCGGGTAGTGTATTTACTTCTAAAACGAAAACTTCATTACCTTTTACTATCATATCAATCCTTGAATAATCCCTGCATTCAAGGACTTTATGTGCCTTCAAGGCATAGAATTGAGCTTTTTTATATACGATTTTATTTATTCGCGCAGGTATTATATGTTCAGACATTCCCTGTGTATATTTTGCCGTGTAATCATAAAATTGTTTTTTAGGAATTATTTCAATTATTGGCAAAACTCTGTCCATAAGTACAGGAACAGAGATTTCCGTACCCTGTATGTATTTTTCAACCAATATTTTCCGGCTATATTTTGAGGCTTTATAAAATGCCTTCGCTGCTTCTTTTTTATTTTTCACTATTGATACTCCTATTGCCGACCCTTCAGCACTTGGCTTGAAAACAAGCGGAAAACTGATTTTAATATTTTTTATATCATTTATATTTTCAATCACGCACCATTTTGCAGTAGGAATTCTGTTGTATTCAAATAACTGTTTTGAAATTATCTTATTCATTCCCAGCGCAGAGCCTAAAACATTACTACCGGTATAAGGTATTCCTGAAAATTCCAGTATTCCCTGTATCACGCCATCTTCACCGTAAGTTCCATGCAAAGCAATAAACGCTACATCTATTTTTGCTTTTATAATTTTATCAAAATTTCTGCTATTTATATCTATTGCAATTACTTTATGCCGGTGATTTTTTAATTCCTGGTATATTGCATTTCCAGTTCTTAATGAAATTTCTCTTTCGCTTGATAATCCGCCCATCAATATACCTATTCTTAAATTCTTAATATTCATCCTTGCGCTCCTTCACCTGATAATAACCACTTCTTCTTTTAATTTAATCTTAAATTTCTTATAAACCCTGTCTTTTACAATTTTTGCAAGACGCATAACATCGTTAAATTTAGATTTTCCTTTGTTAATTATAAAATTACCATGCATTTTTGAAACAACAGCGTCGCCAACAGATAATCCTTTTAAACCCGCATCTTCAATTAACATACCAGCTGGAAACTTTTTTGTATTCTTAAAAAAACTACCTGCACACGCTGCATTCCATGGATGTTTTGCACGCCTTATTTCAATTATCTCTTTTATTTCTTTTGAAATTTTTTTTCCATCTGCAGGATAAACCTTTATCTCTGCACCAAGAATAATATCTTTGTTTTTTTGAAAAATGCTTTCTCTGTATAAAAATATTCCTTTATTCTGCAATATTTTAAATTGTCCTTTTTTATCAATTATTAAAACATTTACTATTGAATCACCTATGAATTTTCCATATGCACCTGCATTCATATAAACTGCTCCACCAACAGTTCCTGGTATTCCTGCTAAGAATTCAAGTCCACCAAGATTATTTTTTATCATATATTTTAATAATTCCTCATTTCCAACACCTGCTCCAGCATAAATTAAATTTTTTGAATTACATAAAATTTTTTCAAAATCGCCTTTAAGACGTAAAAAAACAACATCAAGCCATCCATCACGCACAAGAATATTTGTTAAATTACCTATTACATAATATCTTTTCCTGCACTGGTTTAAAATTCTAACAGCATCAACTATCTGACTTAAATTATTAATTTCAATCAAAGCACATATTCTTCCACCTATTTTAAAATTACTATTTTTTTTCACATCCCAGTTCCTGTAAAACGGGATATTGAAATCCTTTAATTCCTTAAATAAATTTACTTTATCCATTTTTCAATCTCTTTTCTTATTTCATATATATTTCCAGCACCAAGAATAAAAACAATGTCATTTTTATCAATAACATTTTTTAATCTATTTATAATTGAATCCCGGTCAATCTCGTAATATACATTTTTAAATCCATTTTGAACCATACAATCTTTAATAATACCGGATGTAACACCGGGAATGGGTGCTTCTCGCGCTGGATAAATTTTATCTAAAATCACAACATCTGCCAGGGAAAGAGCGGATGCAAATTCTTTATATAATAATTGGGTCCTTGAATAAAGATGGGGCTGGAAAATAACAATAATTTTATTTTTTGCAATTACCCGGCCTGTCTCCAATACTTTTCTTATTTCCATCGGATGATGCGCATAATCATCCACTATTGTATAATTTTTCTGTCTATAAATATCAAAACGCCTTTTTACATTCTTGAACTTTTTTAACGCCCTTTTTATAATATTTAATTTAATTCCTGTATCATATGAAATTGCAATTGCCATCAGGGAATTATGTATATTATGTTTACCAGGTATGCCTAAAATAAACCTGCCGAGTTTTTTATTTTTATAAATTACATTAAATGATTGTGTAACAGGTGTAATCTTAACATTTTCTGCATAAATATCATTTGATTTTTCAAAACCATAAAATACTGTCCTCACAAATATATCAGATTGTATTGAACGAATATTTGAATCGTCTCCATTTAAATACGCTGTGCCATAAAAAGGTATATTATTGATAAATCGCACGAATGCTTCTTTTAATGAATCCATTTTTTTATAATAATCCATATGGTCATTATCAATATTGGTGACACCAACAATCACTGGATTTAGATGTAAAAAAGAACCAAAGGCTTCACAGGCTTCTGCTATTACATATTTCCCTTTGCCTGCCTTTGCATGCGCTCCTTTTGTCCCGACAACTCCACCAATAATATAAGTGGGAGAAAGCCTGGCTTCTTCAAATATAGTTGCAAGCATTGATGTGGTTGTTGTTTTCCCATGGGCTCCTGCTATCGCAATACCATATTTTAATCTCATTATTTCATCCAGCATAACTGCTCGGGGCACAACCGGAATTTTTTTTCTTCTTGCTTCTATAAGTTCTGGGTTGGTTTCCGAAACCGCATTTGAATATACAACAATATCAGCACCTTTTATATTTTTTGCATTATGACCAATAAATATTTTTATCCCGATACTTTTTAATCTTTGTGTATTTTCACTTTCTTTTATATCAGAACCGGTTATTTTATAGCCCATATTAAAAAAAACTTCTGCAATGCCATTCATTCCGGCACCACCTATACCCACAAAATGCATATGTTTTATACTTTTTTGCATTTTATATCTCCTGAATAAAATCAACTATTTTTTTTACGCTATCTGCCACATATAATTTTTTTAAATTTTTTCTTATTCTTTCATTATTTTTTTTAAACTATTAATTAATCTTTCTTCATTTAAATCTATATCTTTTATTACAATAGCAGCTTTATTTTTTTCAAATAATAAAGCATTTTTCTCCTGATGATTATCTGTAGCATAAGGATAAGGCACCAGTATAGCAGGTATCTGCAAAGCCACTATTTCAGAAAGAGTACTGGCGCCTGCCCTTAAAATAGCTACATCAGAAGCAGCATATGCAAAACCTGGATTATATATAAAATCAAAAACTCTTATTTTTATCTTTGATTGTTTTATAATTTCTTTTATCTTTTTATAATCCATTTTTCCAGTCATCCATATTATCTGGATATTTTTTAATTCTTTTTCAATTCTTTTTAAGGAACCGGAAACTATATCATTTATTTTCTTTGCAGCCCTGCTGCCTGGCATAATAAGTATTGTTCTTTTTTTATCAACTAATTTGAAATATTTTTTACTCATAATTTTATCTTTACCTAAAATTGAAAGTCTAACCGGATTCCCGGTTACTTTTGTTTTGCTATCTGAAAAATATTTTTTTGTTTCTTCAAAACCTGTCGTAATCCTGGTAACAAATAAACCAAGCACTCTATTTGCAATTCCCGGATAAACATTTGGTTCATGAATCAAAGTCTTTTTTTTATTTAAAATAGCTGCAATAAGCATGGGAAATGATACAAATCCTCCTGTTCCAACAACAATATCCGGATTAAATTTCTTAATAATCTTTAATGATTCAAATATTGCCTTTATAATATAAATTAAATTTATTAAATTTTTTATGGTTATTCTCCTTATTAATGGTTTTGCTGATATAGAAACAAAATCAAACTTGAGTTTTTTTATTATATTTTTTTCTATACCTTCATAACTTCCTACAAAAAGAAGTTTTGTTTTTTTTCTCAACATCAATTCTTCTGCAATTGCAATTGCGGGAAAAATATGCCCGCCTGTTCCACCGCAAGCAAAAATTACATTCATATTTCTCTCCCATTAACTTTTTTTGATATTGATAAAATAATAGCAACAGCAATTATATTTGATATTAAAGCTGTTCCACCAAAACTAAAAAATGGCAATGTGGTGCCTTTTGGCGGGAGCATACCTGTTACAACAAAAATATTTGTGAGAGCCTGAATAATTATCATAAAAGTCAGTCCGGCTGCAAGGTATTTTAAAAAAATATCCTTTACAGTAACAGAAACATAAATGCCTCTCTGTAAAATAAAATAAAACCCTGCAAGAACAAGAATACAACCCCACGTTCCGAGTTCCTCCCCTATTATTGAAAAAATATAATCAGTATGGGTGGCAGGCAAATAATAAAATTTTTGCTGGCTTTGTAGTAATCCATTGCCCAGTGGGCCACCTGAGCCAATAGCAATAAGCGATTGTATTATCTGCCAGCCTGCGCCATAATAATCCTGCCATGGATTTAAAAAAATAAACAATCTTTTTAATCTGTAGGGTTCAATAATAATGAAATATGCAGTTGTAAAAACACCTGCCATAAATAAAATAATAAAATATATTATTTTAACACCTGCAATAAATGCCATAAATAAAAACAACATTGAAATAATTACTGCTCCGCCTAAATCCCTTTGTTTAATCAATCCGGCAACAATTATAAAAGTTATTATTGTTGCAATGAAAAGTTTTTTTGTTAAAACCATATTTTCCCTGCTAAATAAATATGCAAGATAAAAAATATAAAACAATTTTGCCAGTTCAAATGGTTGAAATGAAGGTAGCGGTCCTATTTTTAACCATCTAATAGCACCATTTGCTTTTCTGCCAAAACCAGGAACGTGAACTGCAAACAGCATTAACACACTTAAAAGCAATAAAGGAATTATAAGTTTTTTTAAACTTTCATTATCGATTTTATAAAAAATATATCCGATAATACAACCCAGGATAACCCATAATAATTGCCTTTTAAAAAAATAAGCCCCATCCTTATAAGTTCCAATAGCAACAACAGTACTGCTGCTGTATATCATTATAAGCCCGGCAAAAATAAAAATAATGGTTGTTACGAAAAGTATATTATCTATGTTATGTATATAAAATTTTTTATGCATTTTTTGCCACCTTTTGTACAAATCTTTTAAAATCATTGCCACGTTCTTCATAATTTCTATACATATCGAAACTTGCGCAGCCCGGTGAGAGAAGCACGATTTTTACATCTTTTTCCACCAGTGATTTTTTTATTACATCTTCCATGCTTGTGGCTTCTACGACACTTACTTTATCTCTAAAGATATTCTTTATTTTTTCCCGATTTTCCCCATAAGCAATAATTTTCTTTACATTATGTGGAAGAATATTATAAAGTTGCTTAAAATCGGTATTTTTTTCCCTGCCACCAAGAATAAGAACCATATTTTCATTAAAAGTATTTACAGCTTTGATAACAGCATCTATATTTGTGCCCTTTGAATCGTCATAAAATTTTCTCCCGTTTATTTCTCCAACAAATTCTATCCTGTGGCTTAATCCCTCAAAATTCTTTATTACCTGTTTTGTCTTTGAAAAATCCATCTCTAATATATCTGAAATAATTATTGAAGCCAGGACATTTTCATAATTATGCCTTCCAATAAGTTTTAGTTCTTTTGTTGAAAGAATTTCTTCTTTTTTTCCAAATACATTTTTAACAAACTTATCATTTTCAACATAATAACCATCTTTTAAAGTATTATATGCTGAAAATAAAATTTTTGTGCATTTTGCCATTGAATTCATAATATTTGTAAATTTATCTTCGCTATTTAATAATAAAAATTCATTTTGCGTTTGATTCCTGAAAATATTTGCTTTTGCTTCTGCATATGCCTGCATTGTCTGATACCTGTCAAGATGGTCTTCCGTTATATTTAATATTACTGAAATATAAGGTTTGAAATCAATTATTGTTTCTAACTGAAAACTGGACACTTCAAGAACAATATAATTGTATTTTGAAATATCGTCCAGCAAATCGCAAAATGGCGTTCCAACATTTCCAGCCATTGCAACCTTATCCCCCATTTGATTTTTTAATATCTCATATGTAAGTTTTGTAGTTGTGGTTTTTCCATTGCTTCCTGTTATGGCAATTATTTTTACCGGGTATTTACTACAAAATTGATAAGCAAATTCAAGTTCTCCAAGAAATAATTTATTGTTTCTCTTTATTATTTCAAGCCATCTTGGAATAACTGCAATACCGGGAGATATTACAATTATATCGGAATGGATAAAACTTTCATCCTTATGGCCATCAGTTTCTAAAATAACACCTTTTTTTTCAAGTTCCAGTACTTCGTTTGATAATTTAAAGCGCGATTTAATATCACTTAAAATAATCTGATTTGGACTTTTCTTTAAAGCAAATCTGGCGACAGAAAGTCCGCTTTTACCAGCACCTAAAATCAATATATTCTTTCCTTTTAAATCCACTTTTTCACCTCAACTTTAATGTGCTCAAAGTAAAAAGCAAGATGATAATCGCAACTATCCAGAATCTAATTATTATTTTGGGTTCAGAAATTCCCTTTAATTGAAAATGATGATGTAATGGTGCCATCGCAAAAATTCTTTTTTTTGTGAATCTATATGAAGCCACCTGCAGAATAACTGATAGAACCTCTATTACGAATATTATCCCTATAATCAGCAATAATATTTCCTGTTTGATTAAAACAGCAACAGTTCCTATCATACCGCCAAGCATCAATGAACCAACGTCTCCCATAAAAATTTCCGCAGGATAAGTATTAAACCATAAAAAACCAAGTATGGCACCTGCCATAGCCGCACAGATAACTACAAGTTCGCTGCTCTGCGGAACATACATTATTAAAAGATAATTACTGGTTTTTATATTACCAATTAAATACGATAGAACTGTCAGAGTTAAAAAAATAAAAAAACATAGGCCTGCAGCAAGTCCATCTAAACCATCTGTTAAATTTACTGCATTTGACCAAGAAGTAATTACCAGTATTGCAAAAATAGAATATATCCAGACATCCAGTAAAAAAGGCGTTTTAATAAAAGGAATATTAATATGTGTCTTAAATGCAAACGTATTGGAAGTAAATTTCAGATAAAGTAAAACAATAAAAAGCGAACCCAAAAATTGCAGAAAAAGTTTGCCTTTTACTGTCAATCCTTTTGTTCCTACTTTTAGTTTTAATAAATCATCTATAGCCCCAACAATTACAAACCAGAAAGCAGAAAATAAAACCACATATACATAATTATTATCAAATCTCATCCACAATCCAGCAGATATAATAAAAGATATAAATATAAGAATACCGCCCATTGTAGGGGTCCCCTTTTTTTCAAGATGTTTTTTTGGACCATCCTCCCTTATAACCTGTATTATGCCATTTTCCTTTAATTTATTAATTACAAATTTACCGATTATTATAGTAATAATAAAAGCAGTTATAGCTGCAAAAGCAGCTCTTACTGTGATATATCTGAAAATATTAAAAAAAGATATATATTGATGCAAGGGGTAAATTAAATGATAAAACATTTTTATCTCCTTTTATACAAAAATTTTAAATTATTTAAAATCTCTTCTAATTTGTTTTTTCTTGAACCCTTTAAAAACAATGTATCGCCTTTTTCAAGTATTCCAGATAAATAATTGCTTATCTCCCTTTTCTTATTAAATCCAAAAATTTTAACAATTTTTTCGTCTCCGCCTGCTTTTATAAAACCCTGATTATAATAATCCGCGTATTTTCCAGTAACTATCAATTTTTTTAATTCTACTTCTTTAAATAAACTACCGATATAATTATGAAATTTTTTTGTATAAACACCGAGTTCATACATATCTCCAATAATTGCAATAATATTTTTGAATTTTTCTTCCTTTAAAAATTCCAAAGCAGTCTTAAAAGAGTCGGGGTTTGCATTATAACAATCCTGAATAATAGTAATTCCATTTACATATTTTTTTTCAAGCCTCATCATATTTTTTAATTTAAAATTTTTCATTGCTTTCTTTACTGTTAGTAAACTTGTATCCGTGTAAAACGATGCAGCAACAGCTGCTGCTATATTATATGCATTATGTTTTCCCGACAGGCCTGTTTCTATATTTATAGTCCGGTTTTTAATATTTAAATTAAAAACCAGACCCTGGTTATAATTACAGATATTAGATATTTTTAAATCTGCACTATCAGATAGCCCAAAACTTATTATCTTTAAATTTTTAACTATCTTTCGTGCCCTTTTTAATAAAAAACCATAATACTCATCATCCCTGTTTAATACCACCATTCCGCCTCTTTTTAACCCATAAAAAATCTCTGATTTTGCCTTTGCTATTTTATCCTTACTTTTTAACAAACCTATATGCGCTATCCCGATATTTGTAATAATAGCAACATCAATTTTTATTAAATCCATAATTTCTTTTATTTCACCGGGTCTGTTCATTCCAATTTCAAGAACAGCAACTTTATGATTATTATTTAAATTGAATATTGTTAAAGGAACACCTATTATATTATTAAAACTCTTCTGGCTTTTAAGAACAAATTTATCTTTAAACTTACATGTTAAAATTCTATAAATAACTTCTTTTACTGTGGTCTTACCATTACTTCCGGTAATTGCAAATACATTTATATTTTTAAACTTGTTTATATAAAAAGAGGCGAGTTTTAACAGAGCCTTTTTAGTATCATCTACATTTATTATTCTATCACCTTTGTTTTTTTCAGAAACAACAAGAACAGCTCCTTTTAAAAAAGCATCTTTAATATAATTATGTCCATCTGTATTTTCTCCTTTTATTGCAAAAAATATATCGCCATGTCTTATAGTTCTTGTATCAATAGAAATATTATTTATATATTTATCTTTTTGATAGCCAAAATCTTTTTTAAAAACGCTGTATACTTCTTTTAATGTCAAATTCATTTTAATTCCTTTATTGCCTGTAAAGCAATTTTACCATCTTCAAACGGATATTTTTTGCCTTTGATTTCCTGATATGCTTCGTGTCCCTTGCCAGCCAGCAGAACAATATCGTTTTTATCCGCTATATTAATTGCCCTGTATATGGCTTTTTTTCTGTTTTCAATAGCATATATTTTTATGTTACCTTTCATACCGCTCAATATATCGTTTATTATACTTTTCGGATTTTCAAACCTTGGATTATCTGAAGTTACATAAACAACATCAGCAAATCTTTCTGCTATGGCTCCCATGACAGGTCTTTTGCCTTTGTCACGATTGCCACCCGCACCAAATACTACAATTATACGACCCGTTTTTATTTTATTTAATGTAATAAGTGTTTCTCTTAACGAATCTGCATTATGAGCATAATCAACAATAACAGTAAAACCCCTGTTATAAATGACCTGCATTCTTCCTTTTACCCCTTTAAATTTATTTAAAACATTGATAATTTTATCTACACGGGATAAACCCATGGTAGCTCCGATAGATGCCATAATATTATGCAGGTTATGTTCGCCTATTAATTTTGACTTTATATCATAAATTTTATTTTTAATCATAATTTGAGCTGTCATCTTTTTTATATTAATCTCACTACTTACAACTTTAATATCTGATTTTTTATCCATGCTGTAGGTTAAAATTTTTGCTTTCTTACTTTTTGCTTTTTCTATAAAATATCTTGCACTTTTATCATCTGCATTTACAACCAGTGTTCCACCGTTTTTCAGATGATCAACAATCTTAAGTTTTGCTCGTAAATAATTTCTGTAATTACCGTGGTAATCAAAATGGTCCCTTGTAACATTTGTAACAATAACAATATCAAAAAAGATGTTTCTAACTCTATCCTGGTCAAGTGCATGGGAAGATACTTCCATAACCATATTCTTTATGCCTCTTACAGCTGAAACATGCAATAATTTATGAATCATTAAATTTGAAGGTGTTGTATTTTTAGAATCCAATATTTTGCTTCCAATCTTATAAGCAACAGTTCCTATAATTGATACGCTTTTTTTCATTGCCTTATTTATAATTGCTCCTATCATATAGGACACTGTCGTTTTACCCTTTGTTCCTGTAATACCAAAGATCCTCATTCCTTTTTTGTCAGATGAATAACAATAGTCAATAATCTTATAAAACATTTCTTTTGTGTTATCCACAACTATGAGAACTATACCTTCCGGGACCTGTACTTTTTTTGCTGCCAGCACAGCAACCGCGCCCCTTTTTATTGCATCATTGATAAAATCATGCCCATCAAAAGAAAAACCTTTAATACAAACAAAGAGATAATCTTTTTTTATTTCAGTAGATGAATCTGTTATGCCATCTATAACAATATTTTTTTTGTTTATAATCTTGTATCTTTTTATTACATTTAATAATTCGTTTAATTTTATTTTTTTCATCAACTCTCATCCTTCATTGCAAAATTAATTATACATACCTGGCCTTTTTTAACAACAACTCCAGGTTTTGGGTCCTGGGATACTGCAAAACCACTTCCATTACATTTTGCCTTGACTCCAATTGAATTTAATATTGCAATTGTTGTTCTTATGGGTAATCCGGTAATATCTGGCATATAAATTTTGATTTCCTCATTATTTGATGACTTTTCTCCTGCAACCAGATAAATAACATCTCGTTTACTTAATTGTTTACCTGGCTGTGGAATTTGTGCAACTATTTTTTTTCCATTTCCAAAAACTTTATAATTTAAATTTTCATTTCTTAAAAATTGCATTGCTTCTTTTAAATCTTTTAAAAACAAATCAGGCATTTCAAAATCTTTTTTTTCAGCTTCGGTATTTCTGGCAATATATGTTTTATCAGAAAATATCTTCAAGGTTGATACTGCAATATTATTTAGATTTTTATAAACCGGGGCTGCAACCTCACTGCCAAAATATATTCCCTTTGGTTCATCAACAACAACTATAGTTAAAACCTCGGGTTTTTCCGCAGGTAAAAACCCTATAAATGATGCAATATATTTACCATTTGCATATCCCCTGCCATCAGGATTATGTTTTTGCGCTGTCCCTGTTTTTCCTGCAACTGAATATCCCGCAAGGGCTGCTTTTTTACCGGAACCATCTTTTTCAGTAACACTTGTTAACATAGAAACAAGCTTCTGTCTTTCATTTTCCTGTATTATTTTAGAAAATTTTTTGTTATTAGCCTTATAAATTACCTTGTTATCCTTAACTATCCTATCAACTATATGTGGTGTTATATTATAGCCGCCATTAGCTATTACTGAATATGCTTTTGCCATCTGAATAGAAGTCACCGCCACTTCCTGCCCATATGGCACTGAAGTCAAACTTATATTGTCCCAGTTTTTATAATGCCTTAATATACCCTTTGCTTCTCCTGGAAGGTCAATCCCGGTTTCTTTTCCAAAACCAAATTTATTGTATTCATTAAATAATTTTTCCTGCCCGACTTTTAAAGCAAGATTAACTATACCAATATTTGAAGAAAATTTTATTATCTCAGGAACAGTTAGCCAACCATATTTTTCGTGGTCATGTATTTTTCTGCCAAAATATTCATATTCTCCGTTTCCACAAAAAACCTTATGCTGCTCTCCATTTTTGAATTCTTTTAAAAAAGCTGACATTGTAAAAATTTTAAAAGTTGAACCGGGCTCATAAAAATCTGTAATAGCCCTGTTCCTTATTATTTTTTTATCATAATTCTTAAAATTATGCGGATTATAAGATGGATAATTTGCCATTGCATAAATTTCTCCATTATTTGGATTCATTATTATTACCGTTCCAGAATTTGCTTTAAATTTTTCAACTGTTTTTTTCAATTCATTATAAGCTGCAAATTGTAAATTTGAATCAATTGTAAGATATAAGTCAGCGCCTCTTTCTGCTTTTTTGATTTCAACGGACTCAATCAAAATTGGTCTGCCTAAAGCATCACGTCTTATTTGTGTTCTACCAATTTTTCCATGTAAATATTTTTCATACTTAAATTCCAGCCCTTCCAGCCCTGTATTATCAATACCGGTAAAGCCAACAATATGAGCCGCTGATTCGCTCATAGGATAAAATCTTTTTTCTTCTGGCTGAGCATATATTCCTGCTAATTTTTCGTTTAGTATTTTTTCTGCAGTTGCAGCATCAACTTTTCTTTCTATATATTCAAAATATTTTTTGCTATTAATTTTTTTTAATAAATAACCTTCGGATAAATTTAAGTTTGCTTTCAAAACATTTATTACCTTATTTTTTTCTTTTATGTCCCTGGGACAGATATAAATTGTTTGCAATTTGATTGATTCCGCCAGGATTTTATTATTTCTATCATAAATACTTCCTCTGCCAATCTGTTGTTTTATTGTTGAAAGATGCATTTTTTTGGCTTTATCTTTATAAAAAGAATAATTTATTATTTGCAGGTCTATTATCCGGTATATCGCGATAAAACCCAGAATAATTAAAATCCAGAAAACAATCGTTATTCTTGAATTAATATCCTGAATGTTACTGTTATTATTCATTATAAAATATCTCCTTTAAATATGCTGGTTATGGCACTAAAAAGAGATTTGTCTTTTTTTATTATTACAATCTGATTTTCCGCCGGTTCTTTAAATCCATAACGTTCTTTAGCAATTTTTGCTATCTGGTCGCTGGACATCATTGACTGTAATTTTATTTCAAGCGCTCTGTTTGCAAGTTTAAGTTTTTCCCCTTCTTTACTTAACTCATTACTTTTATAATTAAAATTTATTGCCTGTGAAGATAAGAAAACACACAAAAACATATATATAAAAATCAGAATGATTATAACCACAATTTTACCTGAAGATTTATTAGATGAATAATTATATTCAGGGTCAAATATTCTTAAATATTTTCTTCTGGTAAAACTATTGTATGTCATTTTTGTCACCTTTAAATTTTTTCAGCAACTCTTAAACGCGCACTTCTCGCACACGGATTATCTATAATTTCCTTTTTATCTGCCATAACAGGTTTTTTTGTTATAATTTTAAGAACTTTTTTATGTCCGCAGATACATGTAAACCTTTTATTCTCACAGATACAATCTTTTGATTCCTGCATAAAAAATTGTTTTACTATCTTGTCTTCAAGAGAATGAAAACTAATTACTGCTATTCTCGCCCCTTTTCTTAAAAATTTTAGCACCTTAATGAGTCCTTCTTTTAAAGCATTCAATTCATCGTTTACTTCTATTCTTATTGCCTGAAACAATCTTGTTGCAGGATGTATTCTGCGCTCTTTTCTATTTACTTTTATAGCTATTTCTGCCAGTTGTTTCGTGGACTGTATAGGCCTGTTTTTAACTATTAATCTTGCTAATTTTTTATGGTTTCTATCTTCGCCATATTCTTTTATTATTTTATCCAGTTCTTTTTCACTATAATTATTAACAACATAATCGGCGGATAATTTTTGTTCCGTATTCATCCGCATATCAAGTTTTTCGTCTGTTAAAAAACTAAAACCTCTGTCTGGTTTTTCTATCTGTAAACTTGAAAACCCGAGGTCAAATAAAATCCCGTCTATCTCTAAAATTTTTTTTTGCTCAAGCACAACGTCTAAATTCCTGAAATTTGAATGAACAGGAATAAAATTATTGTAATTTTTCAGGCGTTGCGTTGCTATTTCAATACTCTCTTTATCTGCATCAATACCAATTAACATAGAATTGCGAGTAATTTTTTTTAAAATAGCTTCGCTATGGCCACCTGTTCCAAGAGTGGCATCAATCCATATTCCGGTTTTATTTTGAATATTCAAATAATCTATAACAGTATTTAAAAGAACAGGTTTGTGTTCATAACTCATAAGTATTTTTCAAAAGATTTTATTGCTTCTTCTTCTCTATCATAAAATTCAAATTCTCCGGTATAACCTGCGTAATTAAAGAGATTTTTCACATAATCATTACAACCGATAATTTTTATATCTCCGCCTAAATTCCTTGCCCTTTCTTTTCTTTCATTTAAATATTCTATACCGCTTAAATTCAGGTGCTCCACCTGAGAAAAATCAAGAATGAAAAAAAAGTTTTCTTTTTCAATAAATGATGTTATTAAATTTTTCAGTGCAACTATATCTTCAATATCTATATCTCCTTTTAAAATTAATTCAACAACCTTTTTTGACGAGACTTTTAGATTCATTAATACCTCCTTATTTATTTTCTTCGTCGTATTTTTTTAATTCTTCCTGTGCCCATATCTGTATTCTGTCAATAGCTCCTATGAATATTACTTTTTTCTTTATGCCAGCAAATTCTTTCAGGATTTTTGGTATTCTTATTCTACCCATTGAATCTATTTTGACCTCAAACGCCCCCCTGGTTCGTTGCCATAATTCATCATCCTGTGATTCATTATCAAGTGTTGCTTTTTCAACATATTCTTTTACCATTTTTTCCCACGTCTCTATGGGCATTGCTTCTATACATTTTTTCCCGCCCTTAGCCTTTTTTAATATAACTGTATTTTTTGCTTCTGGATTTATAGTAATCTCTTCAATATAATTTTTATGTCTGAATGGCAAAGGCACACGGTCTTTTAAATCTAAATTTCTTTCTTCCTCTCCTATAAATCCAATATTAAGCATTATAACTCCTTTCACAAATATTGCCACTTTTTGACACTTTTTAACAATTTTATATAAAAAATATGTATTTGTCAATATATTTTTTATCTTTTTACTCTAAAAAACCCTTAAAATACAAGGATTTTTAATGGTGGGAAATTTTTTATATAAAACAATAAAAAATGGAAGATAAAATATACCTTTGTATGATAAATTATTGTAATTTATTAATATCACCCTTTTATAATCTTCACATCTTCAAATCTTCAATCTTTATCTTTAAATTTAAAGATATTCCAAATCTGAAGATCCGAAGATTTCTATATTTCACTTAACAAATTCAAAATATTATTATAAACAATATTTAAACTGTTAATTTTTTCTTCTTTATTTTGTTTATAATCAGAAATTGCATTTTTAACTTTTTCAAGGGAATCTAAAATAGAACCTTTTATAACATCATATTTTTCATAATAATAACCTTCGTATTTAATAAATGTATCCTGAATACACTGAATAAACTCCCATTTAATATTATCAATATTTTTCATTATTATATCATCAAAATCCTTTTTCAGATAAGAATTAAATTTTTTCTTTCTGAAAAATTCAGGTATA
>FWPV01009892.1_pt1 | contig 15902 bp, 6 predicted proteins | sample 2228371 | NCBI WGS metagenome assembly FWPV01 (sample SAMEA103939776, study PRJEB20133) | metagenome | reverse complement strand
CGCTTCCAGGTCGGCCATTGCGGCCTCGGGAAATGCGCTCTTCAGCAGCGCCAGCGCTCCCGTGACGTGCGGAGCGGCGAAGGAAGTTCCGGTAGCCGTAGTATACGAATCTGGAATGATACCGCCGAAGGTGAGATCGGCGGTTCGAACACTCACTCCGGGACCCACCAACTGCGGGAAAACGGGTTCATCGCAGGCGGACGGGCCGCGGCTGCTGGAAAGTGCGATCACCAGGGCGTTGTCAATGGCTCCCACCGCCAGACTTTCGGGATAGTTGGCGGGGCTGACGCTGCTCGCACTGGTCGGCCCCGCGTTGCCCGCGGCAAACACAACGCCGATGCCCGCAGCTTTCAGCAGCTGCACGTCTTCTTGAAATTTCGGCTCGCACTGGCCGGCCAATCTATCCAGTCCCCAGGAGTTGTTGACGACGTGCGGGGCGTCGTCGGTCAAAGGATCGCCGTCCGGATCGAGCAGCCACTGAAAACCGAGGTGGATCGCGCTATCCGACGCCTCTCCCGCGTCATTGAAGATTTTTACCGCAATCCACCGGGCTCCCGGAGCCATCCCTATGGACGACCCTCCGGCATCACCCCCCACCAGCAGTCCCATCACTTGAGTTCCATGCCCGTCGGCATCATAGGGACGATCCACATGCTCTTCATTGGGATCATACCAGCTGTTGGTCCCGCCGCGCCAGCGATCGGTCAAGTCCGGGTGATCCACATCCACACCCGTATCCATGCCGGCCACCACAACCCCCTCGCCGCTGTAGCCCAGGGACCAGACAGCGGGGGCCCCGGTCAATTCGATGTTCCATTCCACGGCGGAAGCGGACGAAAAAGTGGTCTCCGGCACCCGGATCGTCTCATCCAAAAGGATGGCGTCAACCTTCGGGTAACGGGCAATGGCGGGAATGAGCCCGGCCTTGACGGTAAAGCTCAAACTGTTGACCAGCCAAAGGGTCCTGAGTTTTTTAACGCCCGAACGCTGCACAAACGCCCGGAAGTCCTTCTGGCTTCGCTCGGCCCTCTCCTTCAAACCCTGGATCATCTCTGCGCGCCGCAGTTTGAGCAAGGGTCCGAGGCGAGATCCCACATCGTCCGCAACCTTTACGATCACCGGAAGTTCGTCGTTCGGCCCCAGAACATCCAGCATTTTCTGCAGTTCGGGGTCAACCGTACCGGCCTGTGCGCTCGCTCCGCCCGCTGCGATACCCAGCCACAGCGGCAGCCACAGGATGATGATCAGTCTGCCGAACGCCTTGCACAAATCTTTTTTCCCCGGCATGTGGTTTTGTGCTATCTTGTTGTCATGAAACTGGAAAAGATCATTCAATTGAGCCTGCTGTGCGCTTTCCTGCTCGCGCCCGCCGCCGCGCTTGCGGAGGATTTGTCCCATGAGCCGCTGACGCTGCCTCCACAGGGGATTGTCTGGAAAGATCAACAGCAAAAAGAATTCTGTGAAGAGCAAATCGAGCTCCTCCTGGATCACTTTCGCAGCGCGAGGTTTTATTCTATCCAGGGCGACAGCTGTCGGACAGCCCTTTACGCCAAAAGATTCATGGAAATCGTTGCGACCTGCCGCCAGGAATGTCCCGCGGAACTGCTGGAAAAAAAAGGGTTCCATGAGGGCATTATCCGAAACCTCAGGACCCTGGAAGAACTGGGGACCAAACGCTGCGAAGACGGCAAGTAGCGGGCGCGCCTGCGGCCCTATACCCTTAGAATCTGCAAGACCACCTCCAAAAATCTGGTAATCGTTCACCGCCAGGACGCGAAGCACGCAACCTTTGCGACCTTGGCGTTCTTTGCGCCTTTGTGGTTCATGAAGGGCTGTAGGGTGAACGGCTGCAGAATCTGCGATCGCATCGTGAGATAGACACGCATCCTCTTGCGTATCTGCAGCTGTAGGTCAGGGTGTGCGCGGCACCCTCTGACAAACCCGCTTCTGCCCCCAACCCTTTGGCCCACAACAAAAAAAGGCGGGGGTTATTTCCCCGCCACAATAAAATGGTGGTTTCTGCCCAAGTTCGTTACAACTTTACAAGATCAACAACAGATACATGGGGGACAGGACGGTGTTGCCCTCTGCCGCTGTGGCGCTGGTCATCTCGAAGGGCACGATGCCCGGCACCGAAGCGCCGCTGCCGTCCAGACCATGATTGTGGTGCCACAGATTCCAGATGGTGTTCCCCCAACCCTTGAGACCTTCGAAAAACGGGTCCGTTTGAACAATATAGGCACCCGGATCCCCTTCGCGTTTGAACGGCGTTGAACGGGAGAGGGTTGTGGCGGTTCCATTGATCTCATCCCGCAGAAATTCCACGTATTCCCGCGAAGTCCCCTGGTAATACAGCCGTATCTCGACTTTAGCCGCGCCTTTGGGGAGGATGTTTCTGAGGCTGACATCGTCATAGCCGCCGGCGTATTCGGCTTCGGTGAAATAATTGGGGGCGGAAACCCCGTGGTCCACCGGATCGATCAGCCGGGTGGCGGCATTGGCGATGTCAAACCCTTTGGGCGGGATGCGGTTGTCCTTGTAACGGCCGGTGGCCAGCACAAAGTGAAACGTTTCGTTCTCCCCGGTCAGATCGCTCTTGGGGTGAACTTCGTAGACAAGGGCGTCCACATAGCTTTCATTGGCCCCGACAGGATCGGCGGATGGGAATCCTTTTAGTGTCCCCTTGCCGTAATCATATGGATTTATTTCATAAATCAAATTATCCAGAGAATCAAAGGCCTTGATATTGACGAACATGCGCCGCCCTTCGGGAAACCCCGAAATCAGCTTGTGGCCCGTGTTGTTTTGAATGCGAAAGGTGAGGCTGCCGTTGATTGGATTATATACGGCATTCTTGATGGTGGCCGCCCAGGTCAGCTGATTGCCGGCCCTGGTGGAAGCAGCCAGCAGGGCGTCGCCGTTGTCTGTCGGGGTGATGCCGGCTTCCATATCCAGCGTCAGGTTGCTGATATCCGCCGGCACGAGCAGGTTGTGGTTGGTTTCATCAAAAGTGGCGGGGTAGTCATCATCCAGGCTTCCCAGAATATGAGTGATCCACAGGTTGCCTCCCTGCATGTCGTGCAGCGGCGCCCCTGACTTGGGATGCTCCGTGCTCTCGTCAGGTCGCAGCAGAGCGCCGGTTTCTTCACAACCCTTCCCCACCACATCCGGCAGGTGACAATCCTGGCATTTTGCCGCCGACGAAATTCCTGTGGCCGTACGAAACTCCGGATTGGTGGCGGCGCCCCCCTGCTTCCCGTAACCCGACAAAATAAATTCCGAGAAGGTTCGCTCGACATGAAAGTAGCGATGGGCGGCATACTGTTCGGTAATGAGGTCCTTGCCCCCGGAGCGATCGGGCAGGCATTCCAGAGAGGGGAACGATGCGTTGAGGGTCTCACAGGCGTTGGCCAGGGCCGGGTTGGAAACATCGTGGCAGGTGGAGCAGAAATATTTGGACTTATGATAGCGGCTGTACAGGACGGTGTGATCGGATTCGCGGGTGTCGGCAAAGCTGGCCCTTTTCTTGGCGAAGCCGTTGTCGTCGCTCACAAAGTATTGGCCTGCGCCGTTTTCGTTGTAATCCCCATAGTACGGCAGATAGTTGGAAAAGAAATTGCGCGGGATGAGCTCACCTTGAGAAAAGAACTTGATATCCAGGGACAAAGTGCGGTCTTCTTCGCGCGTGAAGGCAGCCGCTCTCTGGGAGTCGGTGTTGCTGTAGATCCCCCGGTTTCCAAACTCATCCCAGTAGCCTTCCCAGTCGCTGCCTTCCCTGGAACCGGCAAAAGTGAGCTCAAAGAAGGGGTCCCACATGCGGTGGCAGGCTTCGCAGTGAACGCCGTCGAAATCGTCCTCGAACGACAGAGCGGGTTTTCCGATACGGCTGGCATTGGGCGGATCGGACCGTCCTCCCAGCCATCCGGCGGGGAAATGGCAGCGTTCGCAAATGTCCACCGCATTGGGATTGCCGAGGGCCCAAACCGAGTCCTGGCCGGCCACCGCCATGCACGCCCAGAAAATCGGGTCACGCCCCGCCTGGGCCATCATCGATCCCGACCAGGTGAACCCCGGAGCCACAGTAATCGGGCCGTCAGGTCCCGGGACCGTCGGATCCTCGCCGTGGCAGTTCATGCAATCGCGCGGATTCTGCAGCACTATGCCCTGATCGGGCTGGCTTCCCGGCATCCGGACCAGGGGATCATCCGCTACCGGGAGCGGCGTGAAAGCATTGCTCGCCGAAAGCAGGGCAAACAGAAACATGAACGTAAATAGAATCGACTTGGGCCTCATGACGTTCCTCCTCCTTTTACAGTCAAGTCAGCACGTTACCAAGACAATAAACAAAGTCAGTGATTTTCCATTCACTTGGTTCGTACCCACAGCCTCAGCACTTTTGCATCGACTGCCGGCACGGTTTGCTCGAGTCTACTGAAGAGCCGTGCTCGCTGCGCCAGGGGGGGGAGAAGTGGAACGGCGGGCGATTACTGAACGACGATGTTTTCTGCTTGGAATTCGCCGATGCGCACGTTCACTCTGCTTCCGGATTTCACAAGATTACCTGCATTGGTGAACAACAAAAAATAGACCCGGTCCTTCTCAGGCTTGCGCGTGGTTTGTCGGATGGGACCCAATTTGGTGATGGGAACCGGCAGTTCCGCCTTACTGGCCTGATCGATAAGCACAGCACTCTTGTTGCGATCCAGGAGTGCCGCCGCTTTTTCGGGATCCAGCACGCGGTAGCGAAAATCGATGAAATGCCCCGCGGCGGTGAGACTGACGCTTTCCACCCGGATGCCGTACTGTTGCGCGGCAGCCCTGGCTGATTCGGATTTTGAACCGGAATCGGAGGTGCAGCTCAATTGGGTAAAGAGTACAATGAATAGAATGGTTAAACCCAAACAAAACGGGGTTGTCCTGACGATTCGAATGATGTGCTGATGCTGAGACATTTCCAATCGAAACTTTCTTTCTTGATTCCTTCCTATTCGGTTCACGGAGCTGTTTCAATACCAGCCTGGTTCCATACAGAGACATGAACCGGTCCCAGACTTATATGTGGTGAAAAGCAAGGCTCACCTTCCTGCCGCGAACCGGCGATGGGCTCCGTCACGCGGAGCGCGTGACTTCACCCATCCTACTCTCGATCCACGGAGGAGAGCAAGCGATATCGCTGGAGGAGCTTCGTCCCGCGGTCTACGCGACAAAACCCATCAGAAATCTTGGTCCTTCGCCCTCCGGCATCAATCCAGCAGCAACAGCTGGTAGGTCGGCACCAGCACCAGCGGCTCCTGGATCTGCAGCGCAGTGAGCATACCGCCGGGAGTCGCCGAGCCGGCATTGGTCAGATTGAGCCGCCGGTCATACAGGGAGAACTGCCCCTGCGCATGCGGCTGCTGCAGGACCGCATCCACCGTCTTGCCGGCGACCAGTTCGATGGTCACCTGCCTTTTGGGATAGCGAAAGCGGATGCCGTCTTCGGCCACAATGGACATGTGCGGCATGTTCAGAAGCGTCGGCACATGGGTTTCCAGCCCGGCATTGAAGAACCTCAGCAGGATGTTCTGATTGGCATGCCCCGCAATGAGAGGCTGCAGGGCGGGATAAGCCTTGCCGTTGATCAAAAAGTATTTCGGGTGATAGTCGATCAGGCTCGACACCGGCAGCCCCGGTCCGTAGTTGCCGTTGGCCACGGCATTGTTGATGACCGGGTCGATTTCACTGAAGAACAGGATGACTTCCTTGGAATAGCGGGACCCGCCGATCAGCCCGCCGTAAAGCCCCATGGCCACCTGCATGGCCGGGTTGGTGCCGCTCTTGTAGATGTAGCTTCCCGGTCGAACATTGGCCCATTCATAGGTCTGGGTGCCGTTGGGAGGCGTCTCATGAGCAAAGGATCGCATCCGTGCTGTGTAGTTGTCCGGCGGGCGGAATCCCGATGAGATCACACTGTCGCTCAGCCCGTCGGTCCAGACCGGCCCCAGGTTGTTCGTCATCACCTGGCCGACGATGTCGATGGATGTCGGCCGCGGCAGCTTGTTGGTCAAGTTGATGGTCAGGGTGGTGTCCGTCTCGTCCAAAGGGACCGTCAACAGCGGCCCCGGCACCATGATCTGACCGTCGCCGGCTCCCGGAGCGGAATCCAGGGCGTAGCCCCAAACCGGGATAACGGTCCCGTCCGGCATGGTCACCGTGGTCGCTTCCGCCCTGAGATTATAAACCACTGCCGACGACGTTCCGACCAAGACCAGACACAACGCCGCCGCCATAAAGCCTGCCACTAAGCATTTTATCTTCAACATGCGCAACCCCCCTTTCTTCTATGGAATCGGCGTTCCGGGAGGCTCCACGATCATGAAGGAAACCAGGCCTCCGGGCCAGATATCGTTGCTGGTTAATTCTTTTTCCGTATGGGAATGCCACATGTAGAAAAAGCCGCCGTATGCGTTGAAACCGGGATGACCCGTTGGCAGTTCCCCCATGCCGCCCAGGAACGGGCTGCCTGAATAGAACTGGCCGAAGGTCAGCTCGTCACGCGGCGGGATGACCACCGGGAAGGGCTTGGCATGATCGGTGGGATCTTCCCCCGGCGCCAGTTGCTGACCAGGTACATGGCCGTAAATATCCCAGCCGATCCCGGCACCGGTCCAGGTCCAGGTGACGTCCACCGTCTGGCCGGGCAGCACCCGTATGGTGTTGGCCATCCACGCGAGGTCCGCCCCTTTCCCCGGAGCACTCTGCAGCATTCTGCCGTCGACGGCGAGAACGGAAAAGTCATTGCCGTGCTCGTGCATGGGGTGCGGGTCGCGCCCCCCGCCGATAAAGCGCAGCAGCACCGTTTCTCCCGGAAGCATGCGCGGCTGGCAGTTGTATGGCTGATTGGGCAACGTGGCAACGTAGTTTGCCTGCATCACGTCAGGGAAATTTCGGCCGTTGATGAACCAGTTGGTCGCAAAGTAATTGCTCGTATCCACCAGGTTGTATTGGCCGAAGGCAATGGCGCGATGAATGCGCGGGTCCATTTCCGTCAGCAGATAAAGAAACTCGCGGTCGAAACGGGTGTTGGCATGGTTGTAAGCATACTTGGCTCCCAGCTTGGGGCGGATGATGATGGCCCCCACCAGTCCCATTTCCACCTGCAAATCGGGCCTGGTGCCGCTGTGATACATGTAGGTTCCGGGCTCTTTGGCCACAAAGGTGTAAGTCACCGCATTGGCGGAACCCGGGACCGCTTCGCGCGTGAGCAGTCCCTGCACGCCTCCGCTGGCGGTCACGATCTGACCCGGAAACACAATGGAAACATTGCCGGCGGCGGCCGGCAGTTCATTTTTTAAGGTTACGGTGATGGTCTGGCCCTCCTGCAGGAGCAGGGTCGGTCCCGGATACTGCATGGATGTGCCGCTTTCCAGACCATACCCCCACATGAGAAAGCTGTCCCCGTCCGAGGTGATGATGTTGCCGGTTCGTGCCACCAGGTTGAAGCTGGTGCCGGTTTCCCCCACGATCGTCGCCGCTGCGTTCCCCGCAACCCCCACGACCATCAAAAGCAGGACAGCGGCGGCAAGCAGGGTCCCTGGTATTTCAATCTTCAGATATTGTGCCATTGCGAACCCCCTTTCAGTTGATCACGATTTCAGTCATGAGACCACCGCGTTCCTGCTGGTTATTGCTGAGAAATTTGAGGTCCGTGGTATACAGAAAATAGGTCCCCCGGGGGACACCGGCGGTATTCAGGATGACGTCATAGTGCTCACCGCCGGCGGTATTCAAGATGAAGGTCTCGTAACTGAGATCCTGGCCGGTTGGCGAGCGCAATATCTGTGCTCCATTTCCCACCACCTTCATGGGAACCCCCAGCGTGGTGGTGATGGTGAAAAAATCGGTGGTGGAGATGTTGGACACCCGCAGCAGGATCTTTTCCCCCGCATTGGCCGAAATTCTGGCGTGCATCGGCTGCGCCGCAAAGCCATCCCGGTTGAGTATCGGATTGGGATTGACCGTGTCCGGGTATCCCCGCCCATTGATCATCGGGTAGGTATCGCTCATCGCTGCAAAGGGCAGTGGCTGAACCGCTATATGTGCATCATGGAAATTGTGGTCGAAACCGGTGAGCTGAATGGCGAACTCACGGTCATAATAGGTGGAGCCGTCCCCGTCGTTATAGGCGTACTTATTGCCCTGGGTGTGGATGAAGCCGTTGGGGAACACAGTGCTGTCCGCTAAATCATTTTGCGCCGGCAGCACCCACAGATTGCCGATCATGCCCATCTGCATGTGCTCGGCGGCCTCCACGTGGCAATGATAGAAAAAGGTGCCGGGATGCCTCGCCTTGTAGTAGTACGTGAAGCTGGCCCCCATGTTGGCGGTGGGGGAGGGCTCCGGCAATCCGTCGAAGATGGGCGCGGCGTTCTTGAATCCATGCCAGTGAACCGAGTGGGGATCGAACAGGTCGGGCCGCATGACCATGCCCACATTGGTCATGGTCAGGTACAGTTCCTGGCCCTCTTTCAGGACTATGGTCGGGGCCGGAAATGTTGCCTTGAGCGTATAATTGGCCAACACCTGCGCATCCGGCACACCCGGCGTCACATGCCCAAAGCTGAAAATATATTGCTCATGGCCATCCGCCATGTAGGTGAAACCGTCGCCGCCGGTAATGTGCATGCAAACGACGTTGCCGGTTCCCGCCTGACCCGGGCTGATCCAGGTCGCCCCCGGCGGACACTGCGTCAAGACCGCCCGCGCCGGACCTGCCGCCAGAAGCAGGAGCAGAATCGGCACGATCGATACGAGACAAGTCCATTTGCCTCTTGCCTTTGACCTCATTGGAACCCTCCTCTCAGTCGATCCTTGGAATGGTATGTAAACCTCATAACTTTATTGGATTGATCGGCTTTTAACGATGCGTGCAGCGAGTTCCTGGTGCAGGTCGGGTTGCGACCGGCGGGAACTGCCTGCCACACACGGTCCGTCAGGGAGTGCTGCGCACACCCCGACCTACAAACACCGACCCGCCCTTGATGCATGCAGCAGGTCAACCGAATATTTTCAATGGCTTTTGGTTCTTTCACGGTTCTGTAGCTCTAACTGTTCCGCCCCCCTGATCAGGGGGGGGCGGAACGGATGTTTAATCGCACAGCAGATTGTAGACGGGAGCCAGGCTGCCGCCGGGCGACCTGAGCACAAACGCCTTGATGTACTCGGCATCGTACCCGGTGGTGGCCTGGGTGCCGACGTTCAGGACGCGCACGCGGATTTCGTAGGAGCCGACATTGAGCCCGGTGGTGTCCCAGGTCCAGCCGGCACCCGCCGCAAACGGCCGTGCGATGGTCCAGGTGGCGCTGCCCCGGGCTCTCCAGGCAAACTCATACTGCAGATTGCCGCTGCCCAGGTAGCCCGTTGCCGTGAAGGTGATGAGCTTCCCGGGCAGATGCGGCGGCGCACTGTTGGTCAGCCTGAGCGCATCGGTGCTGCGCTGGATGGCATACCTCATGGTCGCCGAATTGGGCACCGCCGGGGTCTCGCCCACGTTCCTCACTTCCACCTTGATCAACGAGGTGCCGACTTGGGTATTCAGAGGAGCGTTCCAGTACCAGATAGTGCTGTTCAGCGCAAACGGCTGAACGATTTGCCAGGTGCCTCCCGTTCCCGGACCCATACGTGAGAACTGAAATTCCACCTGTCCGCTGCCGCCCGATGACTGCGCAATGAAGGCAATGACCGTGCCGACATACTGCGGACTGGTCAAATTGGATGTCATGGAAACGACCGGCTGGCCCGGGTTGGTGATGGTGTAGCTGAGGGGCGTGGACGATACCACCGTATTGTCTCCGGCCGAACGGACGTCGACTCTCACCTGATGGGTTCCCAAATCCGCCAGGGTGGTGGCCCAAACCCAGGTGTCCAGGGTCGACCAGGTCTGCACCGGGTTACATACTGAGCCATCCGCGTTGCACAAATAGAACTGATACTCAAATCTCCCCGTCGGCCCCCGGCCTCCCGCGGTGAACTGCACCGGGGTTCCGGCCGGAGTTCCCGCCGGGCTGCCGCCGGTGGTCGCCCAGGTGACACTCACACCGGTGGCATTGGGTTGATTGGTGTACTCATCGGCGCCTCTATCCGACGCCCTGGAATCATTGTCGTAATCGACGTTTATATTGGACCCAAAGCGGTCTTGCACATTGCTCAGAGCGTTTCCAATGCCGATCGATCCCTCCAGCAGATGGTAATCGCCGATGGGGGTGAGGGGTCCAAACCGGACATCGATGAAGTTGCGGCCTTCGTCGATGGCCGCAGCCGTGTTGAGGGGCGTGGTGTTTTCAGGAACGAGCAGCTGCCCTGAACCGTTGTTGACGTAGGGGTCCACGAACAGAGGCGAACCGATGATATTGTTCGATCCTCCCGGGTAGGCCGCCGTCAGCACGCAATAGCGGGGGTTCAGATTGCCGGTAATGCCGAGCACCGCCAGGTCCCAATAATCCGGGGTGGTGGGCAGCAGCCCCCCGATGCCGCCGTTGGCGGTCACGTCCCAGTAAAAGGAGCGGTTGTGCCAGATGATGTTGTTGACCAGTTCCGGGTTGGAGTAACCCGCCTGACCGGGCGGCAGGATTGCCGCCAGATCGCTGCTGTGGGCTCGCGAAATGATGCCCGCCGGCTGCTGGCTGGAGACGCCGATGGGATTTCCCGGGGTGAAGGCTTCCCCCGCAGTGGCGGTGCTGTCGTTGTTGGCGACGGTGTTGTAGATGATCTTGACCTGCACCGCATCCTGCAATGAAATGCCGCCGCCGGCAAGACCCGAGACATTGTTCACAATCATGTTGTTGATGATGTCGATGGCGTGCCACTGGGGCGGATCGGTCGGCTGGGCAGGCTCGACATTGTCAGGGTTGTTCTGCACATCCAGCCCGTTGATGAGGGCCAGCCGGATGCCGCCGCCGTCTCCCGAGGAAGCCAGGTTGCCCTGGATCAGGTTGGCCAGTATGCTCACCGACCCGGAGCCTTCGGTCGGGCCGCCGACGATCACCGGCTGCGGACTGCCTTCGATGGCGATGCCGCCGCCGGCATTGGAGCCCAGCTGCACAAAGGACTGGTTGAAGAGGATCTTGTTATTGGTGATCATTCCATTATCGCTCAATCCCAGATGGCCGATACCGCCGCCCGAACCGGTGGTGAAGTTGCCGCAGATGTAGTTTTGATCGATGACGTAGCCGTCACATCCCTTGTACACGGCAACCCCGCCGGCTCCATCGGTGGTGGTGCCGTTCTGGGTGATGTGGTTGTGGTGGATATTGATGAAATCATTGTGGGAATCGATCAGTTGATCGCCGATCATCGGATGACCGAGCCGAATGCCGCCGCCGTGAATACCGTGGTTGCCCACCAGCTTGTTGTTGCTGATTTCCAGATATTGAGCATAGCCGTTCACCGTGATGGCCCCGCCGATATCCGAGCCGGTGATGGTGAAGCCGTCGATGCGGGCATTGGGACTGGCTTTCCAGGCGTTCGGACGGGTAATGTCCGGCGCCATCACCATAACACCCGGTCCCTCCGCGTCATTCAAAAGTCCCGGTTCATTGTTGACCGGATCGAAATCAATGGTCTGATTGGGCAGCAGGTCCACATTCCCCAGGTTGACCAGATTGGTGATTTTATCCCTCCACGCCTGCAGCTTTTCGCCCGGCGCCTTGACGGCGTTGATCATGGTCGACGGCGCGCCGGCGCCCTGCAGTTTCACATCCTTCCAGAGCACCACCAATTCGTTGTAGATGCCCGGAGTCACCAGCACGAGGTCGCCTGGACTGGCGCCGTCAATGGCTCCTTGAATGACATTCTGGCCGGGTTGGGGATCCACCCGGCGCACCACGCCGTTGAAATCCCAACCCATGGTCACATGTACACCCACCTGGGTGGATCTGCCGTTGTCCGCCCGGGTGATGACCAGCTGCCCGGAAGGAATAGTGTTGGGCACCGTCACGTCGATCTCCAGGTTGGTCCAGACCACATTCGCCGCCGGCACCACCACGCCACCGATGCTCACCGTTCCCTCTGTGTCACCAAATCCGTAATCGCGCTGCATGGTTTGCGGCGTGCCGAGGGTTTCATTGTAGGCCGGGTTGCTCACCTTGGTATCACCCATCGATAGAATTCTCAACTGGTCGTTGGGATTCTGCACATACGGCCCCATCCAGGTGTTGGTGAAAGCCTGTTTGATCATCGGGGTGCCGTTGGGCAGCTCGCAGTCCAGCGGCAGCTGGTTCGGCCCGGCAAAGGCCGCGATGGGCAGCACCGGGGTATCGAGATAGGTGGTCACGCCCGGCATATACTGGAAGGTATAGCAGAAGGTGCTGTACTGCCGGTCGTAGTACGGATCGGTGATCATCTGCCCGAATGTCAGCGAAGCGGGGTTGGTGTCCACCACCGGCCCCGGATCGTTCATACAGGTGATCAACATATTGGGCGACATGCCGCTGGGGCTGGGAATATTGGTGGTGTAGGTCGAAGGCACCAGCGCGTTGAACTGGCCGTACTGGTCGGAATAAACCCGGTTGATCTCCACCCCGTTGAAATCGCGGATCGACACCGGCACCCAGCGCGGCGCCTGCTTTTCCCCGAAGGTCGGGTTGTTGGGATCGAACTCGTTGGCCAAATCGTTCAGAATCATGCCCTTGATGTGGCCCGAAACGGGGGCCGGAGTGAAGAAGAAGAAGTCCGCCGCCGCATTTCTACTCTCCTCGAGGGGCACCTGCTTGCGGTCGCAAAGGGGCCTCATCTGACCGGCAAACGGGGCTTCCACCCTCACTTGAGGGTTGTTCGCAAACAACGTCAAATATTGCGGCACCAGGTGGTTGTCGCCCACGCATATGGGCGGCAGGGCCAGCGGACTGGGGGTGTAGGAGTCGCCGAAATCGACGTTCTTGCTCTCCTCTTTGACCAGCTCGTATCCTTGCGGAGTCGCCGCCTGCACGATGTACATGCCGGTCGGGAGACCGTCTACCTCGTCGCTTCCGGAAGCCATGCCGCCGGGGAAGTAGGAGCCAAAGGCATAGCCGCCGTCGAACACGCCCGGCCGCACCTGGTTGAAGTTGCGCAGTCCGTCATAGCACTTGCCCAGATTATAGAAAGGATCGGTGACATCGCCGGGGCAGCCCTCGGGCAGGCTGTCGTCCCAACTGTCGGTCCAGGTGATCTGAATCGCATCCCCCGGCTCGAAAGTTCCGTTCAGAAGATGATCGACGTCTTCCGGCCCCGGAACACCCGTGTAGTCGGGATGAGTGGTATCAAACTGGCCCGTCCACTGGAAGGGATAGTTGTCCACGTCGGCCACGGTGGGACCGCCGCTGCCGTCGAGATCGTCAATAACGCCGTCCAGGTTGGAATCCCGATAAAGAACCATCTGCACCCTGGGAATTCCGGCCTGCCAATTTTCCCCGAAGTTATAGCGCGGGTTGTCCTCCGCCCGCGTCGTGTCATAGAACACAATACCCGATATGCCGCCGTTCTCGCCGGGGCCATAGTTCACTTTGCCCCAGTTGATCTCGTTGGTCTGCCCGAGAAAAGCCTGGAAGGCCTGGGTGAGCACTTCTCCGGTTTCGGTGCGATAGGGCCGGTTGAAATTCTCCGGCTGCCGCTGCGGCGTCAAGCGGTTGCGGGACGGCCAGGTCCAGCCGTTGTCGGGCAGCACCTCGCCGCCGGCATCCACCACAACAGTGGCCCCGGTCGCCTTGAAGCGGAGAAAATCGACTTCCGCCACCAGCCAGTTGAAAAAGGGGAAAACCTGATTGAGGGCGTAATTCCCGCCGTCATCGGTTGTCGTCGATTGATAGACGGAGCCGTCCCGCCAGCGGATATTGACCGCCTGACCCCCAATGCCGCCCTCTCCCGGATCCTGGAAGCCGTTTTGATTGGCGTCGTAGAATACCGTACCGATGAGGTGGGCGAACCAGTCAAACACCGCTACCGGCCCCAACGCCACCGTCGTGTCGCCGGGATTTACGGTGAGACCCAAAGAAGCAAAAATGATATTTAAATTTTCGTCAAATATGACCAACTGGTAGTTTCCCGGAGGCACATCGGTAATGGTGAAGGTGCTGTTGGCGCCGCAAGGAGCTGCATAGATGCCTCGTCCGAGCCCCACCGACATGTCGTTCAGCCCAACCCATGCGCCGGGAAAAGGCTGACCGGCCCAGAAGGTGTAATCGGGCGGCCGGGACATGTGCGTATTGACCACCTGGCCGGTGATGGTGGCGCCTCCCGTGAGCACCGTGGTGTCCTTCATCTGGCGCACAAAGCCGAAATCGCAATGGTGCCCGGCGGGACCGAATTCGGTGAAATAGGGAGGCTCGTTGGCTTTCACCCAGGCATCGATCACCCGGCTTCCCTCGATGGTGCTGGTCTGGATCCAGGGGGCCTGACCAGGCGGGACGGCCGGTGGCGAGACGCGCACGCCGTATTTGCCCGGTGGGAGGTACTTGATCAAGGCAAGACCGTTGACGTCGGTCTCGATGGTGCCGGTCCCCTCGGTTATAATCGATCCGTCGGGGTTATAGGTGGTGCCCAATGGATTGCCGAACGCATCCTGCAGCACCTGGCCGCCGCTCGCCCCATAGCGGCCGCCCGCCTCTTCCAGGATCACCTTGAAGCCCTGCAGGCCCAGCTCCTGGGGAAGGTCGGGAGCGTTACTGATGGGGTAAGTGTCCTCAAAGACAAAAATGGAAATCTGCGCGGTCGGCAGCGGCAGCTGGTTGACGATCGCCGTGGCGGTAGCCTGACCGGGAGCGACCGACACACCGCCGTTGGTATAACCCGAATCGGGCAATACCGAAATGTAGTAATATTTGGCAGGGTCAAGACAGATGGGGTCGCCGGCGGCACCCGTGCACATCGGAGGCAACGGCGTCGCCTGGTTGCCCACCGCCACGACCGGCATGTAACTCTTGTGAAAATTCAAAGCGATGGGCTCCGGGTCGGCAAATCCCGGAATGGGATGAAAGGTCTGATCTTCCTCGATGACCCATTGGTAACTGCTGACAGGTTGCCCATTGGGGTTGACCACGTTCAAAGTGAGTGCCTGAAGGTCCGGCGCCCCAAAACACAAAGCGGCTGCCAGGAACAACGCCACAAAAAGCAATTTCGGGTATCGGCCGGCCCTGCGGGCCGCCCCATTTCGCACTGAAGATCCCATGTTTCCTCCTCATCGTTACCGGTAGCCGGTGCCTTGGGTGACTCAGAACCACGTTGCGCCACCACTGCTATAATTTGCTGTGAAACCGTTTCCTCGAGATATATGGTCTAAAAATGTTGTTCCTTGTGATGACTGACAATGAAGCCAAGGAGTCTCTCATTTCGTTAGGTTCATGATTGAATACAAACGGCTGAGCACACGCGGTGCCCAACCAACCGAGAGCCAATAATCAGCAATAAGAATGATTATTTGTTTTTGCCTATCCCATTTTGGACAATGTCGCTTTGTTAAGAAACACCCGAATATAAATCTACTTAGAGAGGTGAAATATTCAATTAGCAATAGTCGGTATTTTTCATCTACATACCCTACTGGCCACACAGGTTTTTCGGCTTTCGGCTTTCCTCCAACCCGACCCGTGTGAGCGCCCGATGTGTCTTTTCTATTAGATGTTTCCTGATTTGCAGGCCTTGTTGATGGGTTTCGCTGCGCTCCACCCATCCTACATCATCAGTGGCTACGGGTTTGGCGTAGTGCCGCAGTGACGGCGGGCAAAAAATACATGTTTGGTCCCTTAACCAGCATAGAATTGCTGCCGCCCTGATGAGCAGCTTGACAGGCGCACCGATAAATGCTAAGCATACGTCCTCATCGGGACGTGGCGCAGACTGGTTAGCGCGCTTGCTTGGGGTGCAAGAGGACGGAGGTTCAAATCCTCTCG
>FWPV01009888.1_pt1 | contig 15906 bp, 12 predicted proteins | sample 2228371 | NCBI WGS metagenome assembly FWPV01 (sample SAMEA103939776, study PRJEB20133) | metagenome | reverse complement strand
GCCAGGGCGGTAATTCTTCGGCGGGCGCAGCTTCGGGTGCGCCGGGTTTCAACCATTCGGGCAATTCTTCTTCTTCGGCAGGCGCGGCTGCCGGGGGTTGCATGGCTCGCAACCAATCAGGTACCTCGGCCGGGGCCAGTTCTTCTTCGGCGGGCGCGGCTGCGGGCGCGCCGGGTTTCAACCATTCGGGTAATTCTTCTTCTTCGGCAGGTGCGGCTGCGGGCGCGATCGGCTTGCCCAGGGCGACCAGCCACTCAGGGGTCTCGGGAGTTGGCGCTGCCTCGCGCAACCATTCGGGGATTCCTTCTTCTGCGGCCGGAACAGGTTGAGCCCCGGTTGCCTGCAACTGAGCTAACCATTCTGGTGCAGCTTCGGCCGGGGCGGTGGGTTCGCCAATCGCCGATAACCAATCTGGTATCTCTTCGGTCGGGAGCGATTCTTCGGCAGAGGGGAGTTCTTCGGGTGAGACTGGGAGACCGGGTTCGGCAGCTAACGGTCCCAATCCCTGCAACCAACCCGGCACTTCGGCCGGGGTAGGGACAGGCATCATCTCGACTTCCATGCCGGCTTCGACCTCGGGACCTATCTGCAAGCCGGTGAGCCAGGCTGGCACCTCTTCTTGAATGGGAGCGATCTCGGTTGGGGCGGCGTATTCCAGGCGTTGCACTTTGGCCGGTTGGATGGGCAGCGGTACATTGGCGCCGAACAATTCTTTGGCACGTTTGCCTTCTGGATCGAGCGCCATAGCGCGTTTCAAATGCAGCTCGGCGTCCTCGCTGCGTTCGCTGCTTTGATAGATTTCATAGAGAATCAGATTGGCATCCAGACAGTAAGGCAACCGGTCCAAAACTTTTTGGGCTACTTCCTGAGCTTCGTAGTGATAACGCCGGTCATAGCGCCACAGCGTCTCGGCCAGCAACACTTGCAAATCTATGCGGTCGGGTTCTTTGGCCAGCAAGGCGCGCAGTTCAGCGGTGGCCTCTGAGTACAGTTCGCCGCGGAGATAAAGTCGCGCCAGGGCCCCGCGCGTGAGCGGTATCTTGTCCGGTTCTGCGCCATCGCGCCGGGCATACAATTTGCGCAATTCGCTTTGGACCACTTCATTGCCGGGGCGCAATTCAAAGGCGCGTTCCATTTGCCACACGGCGTCAGACAGGGTGCCTTGCCGGTCGTGGATAATCGCCAATCCAACCCGCGCCACAAAATTGGCCGGGTCTGCGCTCAACACACGGGCAAACAAATCGGCTGCCTGCTGGTAATCTTCTTTTTCCAACAGCGCGGTGCCCATCAGGCGATAGGCTTCCAGGCACTTGGGGTATTGTTGCAAAATATGGCGGCAATGCGCGATGGCCCCATCGTAAGCGCTGCGCTCGATCAATCCCTCGATTTCTTCACAATAGGCTTGCAGGTTAATCTCTGCCATAAGCCACCTCCTACCTCAGTATCCCATTATGCAATGTTTCGGGTAAAAAGGCAAGTCTGGCAAGATGCAGAGTGCAAGACGCAGGATGCAAGGTATGGGATGTTATGGGTGGGCTCATTCCGTCAGTCCGTGCAAGGTGCGCAGTTGCGTGATGTATCTGGCATCCACCGGCCGCTCGGTTTGGGGCGCCGGCCCGACCGGGTCGCTCACCTCCAGGCCAAGCAAAGTGTTCAACACGGCCAGTACGCCATACGCCAGCGCATTGTGGTCATAACCGCCTTCCAATGTAATCGCCAATCGCCCGCCGCACAGCTCATCGGCCAGCTGCATCAATCGCTGCGTCATGGCCCCGTAGCCGGAAACGGTGACCAGCATCGAGCCAAGCGGATCGCGCCAGTGCGTATCGAACCCGGCGCTGACCAGGATCAAATCGGGCTTGAAGCGGCGGGCGATGGGGACGAACAATTCATCCATGACAGCCAGATAGGTCTGGTCGCCTGCGCCCGGCGTGAGCGGGACATTGACGGTAAAGCCTTTGCCGTCGCCTGCGCCGGTATCGCTATAATGGCCGGTGCCAGGATAAATGCCCCATTGGTGAGTGGAGCAATATAACACGGTGGGGTCATCTTCAAAGATGTATTGCGTGCCCTGGCCGTGATGCAGGTCCCAATCCACGATGAATACGCGCTGCGCGCCCAGCTCATCACGCGCCACGCGCGCTGCCACCGCCATGTTGTTGAACAAGCAAAACCCTTCGGCTTCGTCGGCAGAGGCGTGATGGCCGGGCGGGCGCACTAAGGCAAAGCCATTGTTCACCTGGCCTTGCATGACCGCTTCGACCAGCGTGGTGAATCCGCCGGCCGCCAGCAACGCCGCGTCATAACTGCGCCGGCTGACATACGTCTCGCCGCCGCGCCATGCCGCGCCGCCCGATTCTGCCCCACGTTTGACAGCGCTCACATGCGCAGGCGCATGAACCCGGTGTAAACGCTCCAGGCTGATAGGCTGGGGGTCCAACCGCGTCAGACGCGCCCACATCTGGCTGGCGTCGAGCGCCTTGACGATGGCGCGCAGGCGGGCAGGCGATTCGGGATGGCCGGGATAATCGTGTTCCAGATAAAGCGGATCGTATACGATAGCGGTGGTCATGAGCTGCTCCTTTAGACCATTAGTAGTCATTCACCGCAGAGGCGTAGAGTACGCAGAGAGATACCTGTAGGGCCGCAGGAACTGGCCTGACATCTATGGAATACACAAACTCTGTCTCGGCGGTGAAAGCTGACTATCACTACTGCCGTAGGTTTAGTATACTCCAGATAGGCTGATGATGCAACGGCCTGAGCCAATTTCCGCATAGCCGTACGTTTGAGGTGAAAGGGAGTTGTGTGCTCTGTGTTATTGCGAGCGACCTCGCAGAGGGCGCGAAGCAATCTCCTGGTCAGGGGGGAGGTTGCTCGCAATGACATGTTGCTTCGGGTGCTTGGCACCCTCGCAATTCATCTCACACAAAGGCACAAAGACACTAGGCAAATCCTTGGTGTTCTTGGTGGCTTTGTGTGAGCAAAAAAGAGAGCAGGCGGTCAACCTGCTCTCATCAGAGGCTCTGCGTCAGCGACGGTTCATTCGGCTAACAAGTGGGCCTCGCGCTTGCTGCGCAAGATAGCCACCGCCACCACAATCAGGAACAAGATGCTGGCTACATAAGCAACAGTTTGCATCGTGCCGCCCTGTCGGGCAACGGATAGGATGAGCGGCGCGACCAGTAGCGAGACCAGGTTGACGACTTTGATCATCGGGTTCAGCGAGGGGCCGGCCGTGTCCTTGAGCGGATCGCCGACCGTGTCGCCGATGACGCTGGCTTTGTGTCGTTCCGAACGCTTTCCGGTGTTGGCCGCCGGGTCCGATGGCTCGGATTCGATTTGCTTCTTGGCGTTATCCCATGCTCCACCGGCGTTAGCCATAAAGACAGCCAGCAATTGTCCGGTAACGATGATGCCGGCCAAAAAGCCGCCCAGGGCGCGCTCGCCGATGAGAAAGCCCACGACGATGGGCATCAGCACAGCCAGCAGCGCGACGTTGATGAGTTCGCTCTGCGCGGCATTGGTGCAGATGCGCACCACCAGGCCATAATCCGGCTTGACCGTGCCGTCCATCACGCCGGGGCGGCGGAACTGTTTGCGCACTTCTTCGATGATCATCGCCGCCGCGCGTTCCACCGCTCGCAACAGCACTGAACTGAACATGAACGGCAACGCGCCGCCGATGAGGATGCCCACGAACACGAGCGGGTTAGCCACATCCAGCCCTTCTTTCAACAGCCCGGTGGTTTCAATGTAGGAGCTGAACAGGCTGACCGCCGCAATAACGGCCGAGGCGATGGCGATGCCTTTGGTGATGGCTTTGGTCGTATTGCCCACCGCATCCAGATCGGCTAAGGTGGCCTGCCCTTCCGGGCTGCCGAATTCTTCCTTGCACATCTCGGCAATGCCGCCGGCGTTGTCCGCAATCGGCCCGAAAGCATCCATCGCCAGGTTGTTGCCGGTGTGCGTGAGCATGCCGATGCCGGTCATCGCAATCGAGTACATGATGAACAGCACCTCGTGGCCGGCCGGGGCCTTTTGGAAACTGCTGATGATGAGGCCCAATACAATCACGCCCAGCGCGCCAAAGACGCCGTTCTCGATCTTTTTCGTCCGCTTCGCCAGCCACCCTCCCACGCCGATGCCGATGACGACGGCCGCTATCATAATCACCATAATCACTTGAGCCGGGATGGTGAAGGAGTAAATGGCGATGGCCAGCAAGATAGCCAGCACAATAATCAGGATGGCCCAGACGGTGCTTTCATAGCCGATGGCCAGGCCAGAAAGGATGACGGTGGCAGAGCCGGTTCTGGCCGAGCGCACAATCTGTCTGACCGAACCGGATTCGCGTTGGGTGAACGCGCCGGTGTATTTGTTAAAGCCAACGGCCAAAAAGATGCCGGCGGCTGTCGCCGCGAACAACCGCAGGTCCTGAGCATAGAGCATGGCCAGCACAAAGAAACTGGTCGTGGAAATGACAGACGACAGGTCGTAGGACAAATCCATCGCTCGAAAGGCATCGCCTTTGGTGGGCCAGAGGGAAACGGCATACGTGCCGATGATGGAACTAAAGACGCCGATGGCGCGCACCAGCAGCGGGTAGACAATCCACTTGAGGCTATGGGCCGGGTCAATCTGCATCACGGCCAGCCCCAGAATCATGGCCGATACGATGGTGACCTCGTAGGATTCAAAGACATCTTCGGCCATGCCGCTAAAGTCGCCGACGTTATCGCCCACCAGGTCGGCGATGGCAGCGGCGTTGCGCGGGTCATCTTCGGGCACGCCGGCCTCGACTTTGCCGACCAGGTCGGCGCCCACATCGGCGGCTTTGGTATAGATGCCGCCGCCCACGCGCATGAACATCGCCAGCAGCGTGCCACCGAACCCAAAGCCCAACAACACTTCGGGCGCGTGGCGGCCATACAACACAAAAATCGTCGTGCCGCCCAGCAGCCCCAACCCGTCCGCCAGCATGCCGGCGATCGTGCCGGAGCGATAAGCCACCCGCAAGGCCCCGCGGAACGAACCGCGCCGCGCCTGACTGGCCACGCGCACGTTGCCGCGCGTGCCGATCATGCGCAGACCAATCTGCCCGATGGCCAGCGAGCAACTGGCGCCCAACAGCAACGCTGCCCCGCGTCCCACAGCAATCTGCCAGGGCGCATCGGCCAGATAAGCCGTCAGCCACAACGCCACGGCCAGTATGAATGAAATGGGGATGACCACTTCCATCTGGCGGTTGAGGTACGCCACCGCGCCTTCACGGATGGCATTGGACACTTCTTGCATCTTGGGCGTGCCGGGGTCCTCGCGCAGGACCTCGCGCGCCAGCATCCAGGCATAAACCAGCGCCGCAACGCCCGTCACCAGGACGGCCACAAGGCCGACCTGTTCAAAGAGAGAGATACCTTCCATAGTCAGAGCAAATTCCATAGCGTTGACCTCCTTTGGCAAAATTTAAAAATGCCCGTAACTACTCACCTCCCTGTCATTGCGAGCAATCTCCCTCCTGGCCTGGGGATTGCTTCGCGCCCTCTACGAGGGCGCTCGCAATGACAGGCTAAGCAGTTACAAATAAAAAATGCCCATGCGCCAAAGCGTCTGGGCGATGTCCAATAGAACGGTTCCCTTGTAGCGTGGTGCGCCAAGTGTAGAACTCCTCACGGGATGAGGCCGATTTTACTAGAGGCGGTACAAAAAGTCAAGCAGAAATTTGCCTCTTGACAAGCGGCCTCGTTTTGTTGTAAACTAGTTCAAGTCGGGGGCGGGCCTTCTCAGCTCCCGGTGGTCTCCCCCTTGAGTGTTGATGGGAGAACTCACCGCCGAGACGCTGAGGCCGCAGAGTCTTTTTCTGTATTTCTCAGCGTTTCTCCGCGTCTCTGCGGTGCAAAAGGGCCTCTCAACACTTGGCAGGGAGACTGTCCAGCTCCCGGGTTAATCATTATAGACAATCCATCAGAGCTTGCCTGAGCAAAATCATGAGAATGGGCAAGCTCTTCGTCTCGTTTTATACAGGTTGGCAAAAACAATGATAGAAACCCACAATCTAACCAAATATTACGGCCCGGTGGCGGCGGTGAAAGAACTCAATTTCACCGTGCAAAAAGGCGAAGTGGTGGGCTTTTTGGGGCCCAACGGGGCGGGGAAAACCACCACCATGCGCATGTTGACCGGTTACCTGCCGCCGACGGCAGGGCGCGCCACCATCGCCGGCTATGATACGCTGGAGCAGTCCATCGAAGCGCGCAAACGCATCGGTTACCTGCCCGAATCGGTGCCGCTCTATCCCGAAATGAGCGTAAGCGGCTATCTCAACTTTATGGCTCGCCTGCGCAGCGTGCCCGATCGCCGCGCCGCCGTGAAGCGCGCTATGGAAATGGTCAACATCGCCGACCGCGCCAATACGCTCATCGGCAAACTGTCCAAAGGGTACCGTCAGCGCGTGGGGCTGGCGCAGGCGCTGTTGCACAGCCCTGATGTGCTCATCCTGGACGAGCCGACCATCGGACTCGATCCGCGTCAGATTATCGAAGTGCGCGAGTTGATCAAGAATCTGGCCGGCCAGCACACCGTCTTGCTTTCGACCCACATCCTGCCCGAGGTGGAACAAATCTGCACTCGCGTGCTGATCATCCACAAGGGGCAGATCGTGGCTGAGGATGCGCCCGGCGCGCTTTCTCGCCATCTGCGCCAGGCCGAATGTGTGACCGTGCAGGTGGGCGGCGGCAACGGCCAGGTCGCGTCCGTCTTGCAGGCCATCCCCGACGTTCAATCGGTCACGCTGATTGAGCCGGGTCGCTACGAGATTCGCGCCACACCTGGCCAGGATGTGCGGGCGCAAGTTGCCGCCACCATTGTGGGCAAAGGTTGGGACTTGCTCGAACTGCGCACCGAAAAAATGAGCCTGGAAGACATCTTTTTGCAGCTCACTCAAGAAGAGCCCTCTATCAGCGAGTCACCTGTTGCTCCATCCACCAGCCCGGCCAACCATCCGGCGACAGAGTAACTGACGGACTATCTTGTGGACATGCCTATGAAAAACACCTTGACAATTGCTCAACGTGAATTAGCGGCTTATTTTGCTTCGCCCATCGCCTATGTGGTGGGGGTAATCTTTTTGCTCATCAACGGCATTTACTTTATGGGCGCGCTCATCTGGTTCAACACGCCTTCTTCGTATGGGCAGATGCCCGAACCAACGCTGCGCTATCAGGTGAACCTGATGTATTCTCTGTTGCTGTTCGCCACGCCCATTCTGACGATGCGCTTGCTGGCCGAAGAGCAACGGCTGGGGACATTGGAATTGTTGCTCACAGCGCCGGTGCGCGATTGGGAAGTGGTGGTCGGCAAATTCCTGGCCGCCCTGGGGCTGGTCGGATTGATTCTGGCGCTGACGCTGACTTATGCGGGGATGCTCAATCTCTATGCCAGACCGGATATGGGGCCCGTCCTCGCCGGCTATGTGGGGCTGGTGTTGGCCAGCGGGGCCTTGCTATCTATCGGCGTGTTCAGTTCTTCGCTGACGCAAAATCAAATCGTTGCGGCCATCGTGTGCTTTGGCATCATTCTGGCCCTGTATTTGATTGGGATGTTGGCCCAGGCGCCGATCGGGATGGCCCGCCTGCTGGAACAGATTGATTTTTCGTTCCACCTGGATGGCTTTCAGCGCGGCGTCATCAGCACGCCGGATGTGGTCTATTTCCTGAGCATCATCGTGGGGATGCTGTTCATGGCGACCCGCATCCTGGAAAGTCGGAGGTGGCGATGATGTTGCGACGTGAACAGATTCCCAACATCTTGCTGGGGGGGGGCGTGGTCGCCGCGCTGGCCGGCGTGGTCTGGTGGGTCGTCCAGGGCATGACCATTTACAGCAATTTGCTCTTGATCGGCGCGGCTTTGTGCGTGGCCATGGCGCTGTACCTGAAACCGGTGCAAACCCTGGCCGGCACGCGCCAGGTGCAGTACGGCGGCAATGTGGCGATGATGGTCGTTTTGCTCATCGCTATCCTGACGCTGGTCAATATGATTTTGAACCCGGATTTTCCGCGTCCGGGCTGGCTGGACTGGTTGCCCACGTTCGAGAAACGCTGGGACCTGACCACGACCGGGCAGTATAGCCTGTCAAAGGAAACTCGGGACATTCTCCAGCGCGTCAACCAGCCGGTCGAAATCCTGGCTTTTTACAGTTCGCAGAGCAGCGAGTATCGGCGAGAGGATCGCCTGTTGCTGGAAGAGTACACGCGCCATACCCCGTGGCTCACCTTGCGGTGGATAGACCCGGTGATGCAGCCCACGCTGGCGCAGAAATATGGCGTGACGTATGATGGCACGGTGATCTTGCAGGTCGGCGAGCGGCGGCAGGAAGTCAGCCTGGTGAAAGAGGTTAATCTGACCTCGGCCCTGCTCAAGGTCCTGCGCACCGGTCAACCGGTGGTTTACTTTACGACCGGTCACGGCGAGCGTTCGCTGGAAGACTATGGTGAAAAAGGCTACAGTCAGGCCAAAAGCGCGCTCGAGTTGAGCGGCTATCAGGTGCGCCCGCTGGCCACGATGATGACGCCCACCATTCCGGCCGATGCTGCGGCGATTGTGATAGCCGGGCCGACCGGTGGTTTTACCGCCGATGAAGCCGAGCGGATCCGGGCTTATCTGGCGCACGGTGGCAAGGTGATGCTGATGTTAGATGTCCTGGATCCTCAACAGCACCCGGATACCTTGCTGGGGTTAGGGGCGGTGTTGGATGAGTGGGGTGTGAGTGTGCCCAATGCTGTTGTGGTGGATGCCGGGCAATCGCTGGCCAGCAGCCTGGAGCGGGTGTACGTTGCTCCGGTCGTGGCGCGCTATGGTTACAGCCCGATCACGAACAAGTTGAACGGCGTGACCGTTTTCATGGTGACGCGCCCGATTACGCAGACACGCTCGATAGAGAACATCCAGTACACAGCCCTGGCGCAGTCGTCAGCGGATAGCTGGCAGGTCAGCGACCTGACCGAGGTCGAAAACGCGCTCAACATGCATCGCGCGCCGCAGCCCGGCGAAGGGGATGAACGCGGGCCTCTGACGCTGGCGGCCAGTTTGGAAAATACCCAGACCCAAGGTCGGTTGGTTGTGTTTGGCGGGAGCGCGTTTGCCTCGAATATGTGGATTACCAGCGGCGTTGGTCGAGATTTCTTTTTGAACGCAGTCAACTGGTTGAGCGCGCAATCGGTCGAAGAGTTTACCTTGCCGCCCAAAGAGAGCACCGTGCAGCCGATGCAACCGCTCACCCTCGACCAATTGCTGGTGGCCGGGCTGGTCAATATCTGCCTGTTGCCGCTGGCCGTGGCCGCGGCCGGTGTCTGGGTATGGTGGCGGAGACGATAGGGATGAGGCCTGGAGGATTATGAGCAAGCGTACCACGCTGGTTTTGATGGCGCTATTGGTGGGTTTGCTGGCAGGCAGTTGGGCGATTTCCGAATGGCAGCGCGTTACTCAAAAGCCGGTTTCGCCCGGCTCGCCGCCCTGGCTCGAATTGGACACAGAGCAAATTTGGAGTATAACTATAACTGGTGAGCAAAGGTTAGAAGCGGTGCGGGATGCCACGGGCGGCTGGGTCTTGCAGTCACCTGTCACCGGGACGGCCGATGGGCCCAAACTCACCGCATGGCTGAATCAATGGCGGTATTCGTATGTCCAGCGCACCTTGACGCCCACGCTGGGGTTGGAGGAATTTGGCCTGAGGCCGCCCATGCTGGTCATCACTTTGACGGCTCAATCGGGCATCGAAACGGTGATTCACGTGGGCCAGCGTGTGCCGGCCGTGAGCGGCTATTATGCGCGGCGACCAGGCGAGGAGCAGGTTGTGGTCATCGGGACCTGGCCGATTGAGGAAGCGCTCAAACTGGTGGCCACGCCGCCGCTGGCGCCCACCCCGACGCCGGCGCCATTGTTGCCGCAAGGTCCGTTGCCGCCCGAACCGGCAGGCACGCCATGACCATGAACTCGGTCGTTCAGATGTTCTCACACCGGGCCAAAGTTGGTTCTGGGTGTTCTTGGTGGCCTGGTGTGAGAAGGGCCGGGCGATTTGGCCTTGCGCATGATTTGGTAGTATACTGATAATTGTTCAGTCACGCATCCATTTTCACCGCCGAGACGCGAGTTGGGGGTTTCGCAGATGTCAGGCCAGTTCTCTGGCTCAATAGTCCTCTGCGTGCTCTGCGCCTCTCTGCGGTGAATAGTGCGTATACGAGGTTTGAGCTTTGACGGTATTGGATCAGGTTCCACTAACTGAAGAGAGCTTGAGCGAAGAGCAATTGCTGGCGATTGGCCGCGAGCGAGGCTACGTCACGCTGGATGAGGTGATGGCCGTCTTCCCGGAGGCCGAAAATGACCTGGACCGGCTGGACGAAGTTTTCGGCATGCTGATGGATGCCGGCATCGAAATCGGCGAGCCACCGGAAGAAGAAGGCGAAGAGGAAGAAGGTTTTCTGGGCGAGGAATTGGAAGAAGACGCGCTGGCGGCCATTGAAACCGATGATACGGTTGGGTTGTATCTCAAGGAAATCGGGCGCATCCCACTGCTGACGGCCGAAGAAGAAGTGGCACTGGCCAAACGCATCGAACGCGGCAAGGCGGCGCAAAAGAAACTGGCGCTCGATAAAAAACTCAAGCCGGAAGAAATAGAGCGGCAGCGCGAACTGTGGCGCGATGGCCAGGCCGCCCGTGAACATTTGATCACGGCCAACTCACGCCTGGTCATCAGCGTTGCCAAAAAATACATCGGGCGCGGCGTGCCCTTTTTGGACCTGATTCAAGAAGGCAACATTGGCCTGATTCGCGCCGCGCGCAAATTCGATTATCATCGCGGCCACAAGTTCAGCACGTATGCCACGTGGTGGATTCGCCAGGCCGTCACGCGCGCCATCGCCGACCAGGGCCGCACGATTCGCGTGCCGGTTCACATGGGCGATCAGATTAACCGGCTGATTCGCGTCAGCCATCAATTGACGCAGGAATTGGGGCGCGAGCCAACGCCCGAAGAATTGGCTGAAGCCCTGAATGTGCCGCTCAAGAAAGCCGAGCAGATGATCCAGGTGGCGCGCCGTCCGCTCAGCCTGGAAACGCCGACCGATGAAGATGAAGATAGTGTGTTGGGCGATTTCATCGAAGACCAGGAAGCCGTGGTGCCGATGGAGGCCGTGACGCACAACATGCTCAAAGAGACCATCCAGGAGATTCTGGCGACGTTGCCACCGCGCGAGGTGCGCATCTTGCAACTGCGCTATGGCCTGGTGGATGGCGAAAGTTACACGCTGGAAGAAGTCGGCAAAAAGCTGGGCGTCACCCGCGAGCGCGTACGCCAGATCGAAGCGCAGGCGCTCAGCCGTCTGCGCCACCCCTCTCACGCCCGCCGCCTCAAAGATTATTTGAGATAGAGATGAGAGATAGAGACGAGAGATAAGGGGTTGCTGGTCTCTCTATCTCCAGTCTCTATCTCTATCTCTTGTAACCGATTTTGCGCAGCAGGTCTTTGCGCCAGGCTATATCCGCTTCGCCTTCCAAGCCCCTTGGTGACATGCCATCAATCACGCCCAGGATACCGCGTCCCTGTTCACTTTCGGCCAGGACGACCTGGGTGGGATTGGCGGTGGCGCAAAAGATGCGACACACCTCCGGCACCAGTTTAATGGCATTGAGGACATTGATGGGGTACATCTCTTTGAGGAAAACAATGAAACTGTGACCGGCGGCGAGCGCCAGCGCGTTTCGTTGGGCCAGTTCGATCATCTCAGGGTCGGTGCCCTCAGTGCGCACCAGACACGCGCCCGAGGCTTCGCAAAAAGCCAGTCCAAATTTGGCGCCTGGCACGGTCGAGACAATGGCCTCGTAAATATCCTCGACACTTTTGATAAAGTGCGTCTGCCCCAGGATGAAATTGACTTCTTCGGGTTTTTCGATTGAGACGAGTTTGAGTTCCATAGTGCCGCTCCTGCCGCCATACTCAAAGACATTATCGAGAATAGCGTTTTTCACCGCCAAGACGCGAAGGACGCAAAGAATTCCAATATAAAACTTGCGTTCTTGGCGGCGCCTGCCCCCGCCGCAGGCCGGGGGTGGCGGTTCCAAAATCCTTATTTCCGATAGAGTCTAATTGTTCCTGGCGGACCACAGTCCGCCCGGATGGGAGCGGGCTGTGGTCCGCCCTGGACTTTTGCGGCATGTCGCCTGCCGCGCCAGCGAGATTACGCTTCGATCTTGGTGCCCAGCACTTGCAGGAATTTCGCCAGCCAGTCCGGGTGCGCCGGCCATGCTGGCGCCGTGACCAGATTGCCGTCCACCAGCGCCTTGTCTACCGGCACGGCGACCCACTCGGCACCGGCGTTTTTGACATCCGGGCCGACAGCGGGGTAGGCGGTGCATTTCTTACCGGCCAGGACACCGGCGGCAGCCAGCACCTGCGGGCCGTGACAGATGGCCGCGATGGGTTTGCCTGCCTCGGCAAAATGACGCACGATGGCCAGCACTTGATCGTTCAGGCGGATGTATTCTGGGGCGCGCCCGCCGGGGATGACCAGCCCATCGTACTCTTCGGCTTTCACCTCGTCGAACGTGGCGTTCAGCGCAAAATTGTGGCCGAATTTTTCGCTATAGGTCTGGTCGCCCTCGAAATCGTGGACGGCCGTCCGCACCCTTTCGCCGGCCTTTTTGCCGGGGCAGACGGCGTGAACGACATGCCCAACCATCCCGAGCGCCTGGAAGGGCACCATCACTTCGTAATCTTCGACGAAATCACCAACAAGCATCAAGATTTTCTTGGCCATAGTTACCTCCCTCTGTGATATGGTATGAACTAGATTTCTCTTATTATACTGCGGCCGGGTCAGAGCGCAACTGGAAAATCTTGCCGGGATTGAGAATGTTCAACGGATCAAAGGCTTGTTTGATGCGCTGTTGCAAAGCGATCACAACCGGGTCCATCACCAGCGGCAGGAAGGGGGCGCGCTTGGCGCCGATGCCGTGTTCGCCGCTGATAGTCCCGCCCATTAGCGACACGGCCCGGTACAGGTCGCTGAGGATTTCCGGCAATTTTGCGTGCCATTCCTCCATCGTCGTCTCCGGCGGCTTGATGATTTCGACATGAATGTTGCCGTCGCCAGCGTGACCAAAACACGGGATGAGCACATTATACTGTTGCGAGAGCCGCTCGAGTTCTGGCATCAGGTTGGGAATTTGCGCGGTGGGCACGACCAGGTCTTCTGCGCTTTGCACCGGGCTGATGGCCTTGAGCGCCTCCAGGACATTTTGGCGGGGCTTCCACATGCGCTTTTCGAGCGCGGGCGTATGACCCACGTAAACGTCTAACGCGCCGGCTTCCATGCACAGGTCAACGATGGTCTCACAGTCGCGTTGCACTTGCTCCGACGTGCTGCCGTCCAGTTCGATCAGCATCAACGCGCCAATGTTCGGGCAGGGCGGTGCTTCGCCGCTGTAATCGTAAGCCGCCTGTGTCGAAAGCTGATCCATGAACTCGACCGCCGATGGAATGACGCGGCTTTGGATGATGACTTGGGGCACGGCGGCCATGGCGGTGGTTAAATCGGGGAATGGAATCAGCATAACGACACGCGCGGCGGGCAGGGGGATCAGCCTGAGGATGATTTGAGTAAAGATGCCCAACGTCCCCTCAGAGCCAACCAGCAGGTGAATCAAATCATAGCCGGTCACATCTTTGAGCCGCTTGCCCCCCAGGTGCACGATTTCGCCGGTGGGCAACACAACTTCTAATCCCAGCACGTACCGTCCGGTCACACCGTATTTAATGGCGCGACCGCCGCCGGCGTTTTCGGCCACATTGCCGCCGATAAAGCACATCTCCATGCTCATCGGGTAACCGGCATAGAACAACCCATACGGTTTGACTGCTTCGTTGATGTCATTGGTTACCACGCCCGGCTCAACCACGATGACCATATTGTCACGGTCCATTTCGAGGATGTGGTTCATGCGCTCGACCGAGAGCAGGATGCCGCCACAGACCGGCACCGCCCCCCCCGAAAGCCCCGACCCCGCGCCGCGTGGGGTGACCGGTACCCGTTCGCGGTTGGCCAGTTTCATAATCGCGCTAATCTGTTCGGCTGTGGCCGGCTTGACGACGACTTCGGGCATGTGAGCGTATTCCTCGCCCGGCACTTCATCGTGGGCGTAATCTTGCATGCGCTCGGGTTCGCCGTAGATGACGTGTGGTTCGCCAACGATGGCACGCAGTTCGGCGACGATGGCTGGCGTGACAGGTTGGTAATGGCAAGTGTTCACTTTTTCTCCTGAGTGGCTACTTCATTAGACGCTCTGCTCGCCCGGTCAGGGACCGGCGAGAGCCAGAAGGTCTTGGATTTTTCACCGCAGAGGCGCGGAGAGCGCAAAGGTTCCTTGGGCTTTCTCTGCGTCCTCAGCGTCTCGGCGGTAAAACGGCTCGCCATCTGAACGGTTACACTTGACGTAAGGCACGGTCTGTGGACCTTCGGGCAATACGGCAATGGTGGCCTGGGGATTGCGCTTTTGCAATTTTGCCACACGCGCCTCAATCGAGCGGCAGGGAATCACCAGCGCCCGCTGCAATTCCTCATCGCTCAATCCATCGGCGTAAACGTGCACATTGGCTTTGAGCTGGATTTGCGCCTGGATTTGCGCTTCCCATTGGTCATGGCAACGAAAGCCCGGCGACAGCACCCGCTTGAGCAGTGCGTCCGGCGAGTCGGCTTCCCACAGCAGACGCTTGTATTCTCCGTGATTGGGGAGGCCATCCCAACATTCTGCGGCGATGATAATGTCGCCGCCGGGTTTCACGATTTGCGCGGCGGCCGACATGCCTTTGACGGCCTGGTACAGGTTCAGGTCAAGTGGATAGCCGCTGTTGGTTGTGAGCACGATGTCGAATGGCGCCACCACCGGTTGCAGGGCTGTGTGCCGTACAAAATCTACCCCGGCGCGATGCGCGGCCACCATCTCGCCGGCAAAGACCCCCGTGATTTGCCGGTGGCGATTCAAGGTCACATTGAGCAGAAATGTCGGCGCGGTGCTTTGAGCCACGGCCAGCATTTCTTCCCAGATGGGGTTGCCGTCGGTCACGGCCCAGGTGGCGTGCGGGTCGGCAATCATGGCCGCGCCGTGATTGTCCAGGATGGATTCGATGTCGGCCAGGCCGGGCAGCACGGCCTTGGGGCCGCCGCTGAAGCCGGCAAAAAAGTGCGGCTCGATAAAGCCGGTCAGGATGCGCACCCGGGCCTGGAGATAGGCGCGGTGGACGCGCACCATGCGTCCGGCGCGATTACGGGCGACCTCGACCAGGTTGGCGGTATCCCAGGCGTTGTGCTGCACGATGCGATAACGTCCGACCAGCGCGCTTCCGAGCATGCGCCTCAATTCGTCATTGGTTTGGGGGCGGTGCGTGCCGAGGGCATTGATGAGTACAATCTGTTCATCGGGCACACCGGCCAGGGCCAGCTCATGCAGCAAAAGCGGCAGGACGCGGTCATTGGGCATCGGGCGGGTCAGATCGCTGAACACGATGGCGACCGTGTCACCTGGCTGTGTTAATTCGCGCACCGGGCGCGCCCCCATCGGCGCACGCAACGCTGCGGTCAGGGCGGCCTGTTCATCAGGCAAGCCGGGGACAAAGCGCGGCTCGATGACGGTGAGCGGCGCATCGTCCGGCAATTCGATCCACAGTCCTTCACGGCCATAAGCTAAACGCAGACGCATACTGTACTCCAGTATAGTCAGGCTCGTGCCGGTCTCTGACCGACCAAGAGCAGTCTGGAGACCGGCTCTAGCAACCTATGGCTCTTGCCGGTCTCTGACCGGGCAAGGGCAGGTCTGGAGACCGGCTCGAGCAACCGAGAGGCTCTTGCCGGTCTCTGA
>FWPV01009887.1_pt1 | contig 15906 bp, 12 predicted proteins | sample 2228371 | NCBI WGS metagenome assembly FWPV01 (sample SAMEA103939776, study PRJEB20133) | metagenome | reverse complement strand
AAAAAATTACCAAAGTTCTTCTGACAGATATTGATAAGTTGATTATGGAAAAGTCTTCAAAAAAGAAAAATATTACAACAAAAAATAAAATCAATCAAAAATCAATCAAAAAAGTAGCTATCAAAAAATTAACCAAAAAAATAAAAAGAAGAGTAAAAAGAAAAAAAAAGGAAACTAAAGTTTCTCATAAAGTGACTAAAGTGGCGACAAAGATTAAAAAATCTTCCACTAAACCAATCAAGAGAATCAGAAAAAAACAAATTATTAAAAAATCAAACAGAACAACGAAAAAACTAACAAAAAAAGAGTTTTTTTCTTCTCATATTTCTTCTCGCAATAAAAAAACCAAAGAAAAACAGCTTCATTTTCCCAGAAAAGCTATTTTAGAGGTAGTGAAAGCTGAAGAAAATCCAATTATAATGCCTATTCAAGAAAATGGTTGGGAAGCTTGGCAAACTTTCAATCCCGGAGCGGTACTATTAAATAACAAGGTTCACTTTCTCTATCGTTCCATTGGCAATGATGGCATTTCAAGATTTGGCTATGCTTCTTCTTCAGATGGTTTTTTAATTGACGAAAGACTTCCTTATCCGGTTTATCAGCATGCTGTCAGAACTTCAAAATTTTTCTACTATTCTTTTGCTTCAGGGGGAAGTTTTGGTGGTGCAGAAGACCCCCGTATCATCAAAGTAGAAAGTGATGATCGTCTTTATGTAACCTATACTGCTTGTGATGGAGGTTTAAGGGTGGCAATGACTTCTATCAAAATAAAAGACTTTTTAAATAAAAATTGGAATTGGTCAACTCCAGTTTTTCTTTCAGCACCAAATGAAATTCATAAAAATTGGGTTATTTTTCCAGAAAAAATCAAAGGAAAATATGCTATTTTACATAGTATCAGTCCAGATATTTCTATTGAATATTTGGATAGTTTAGATTTTAAAGAGGGTCAATATATCAAAAGTCACTATCAAAAAGTAATTAATAAAAATTGTTGGGATAGTTGGCGAAGAGGAGCTGGACCGACTCCAATCAAAACAAAATATGGTTGGTTACTTTTATATCATGCAATGTCAGCCAATGATTTTTCAAAATACAAAATAGGAGCAATGCTTCTTGATCTGGAAGATCCCGCTAAAATTGTAGCAACATCTCCCAAACCGATTTTGGAACCTGATAGAATCTACGAAAACAATGGTTTTAAAGCAGGAGTGGTTTATGTTACTGGAGCAGTAGTTAAAGATGGAATGCTCTTAATTTACTATGGAGGAGCGGACAGTTATGTTTGTGTTGCCTATGCTGATTTCGATCAATTCCTTGAAGAATTAGTGAAAAATGGAAATCCTGTTCTTCAAAAAAGAAAAGTTGTTAAAAAAGAAAAGAAAATCATTGTTTAGTTGTCTAATTTTTATATTGACAATAAATTTGATTGTTCAATTATCTGAAAAACTTGAAAAATTTTCAGGGGGTTTCTGTTTTCTTAAAACAATTTAAATTAATTAAACTTTAAGTTTATTAGTTTATTTAATAGATAATTATTTTTCAAAATCAAAATGCTTGTTCATCGCTATCAAAAAAATCCTATTTTAAAACCTGATCCAGAATCTTCTTGGGAAGCAGAGGCGGTTTTCAATGGTTGTCCAATCAAAAAAGGTAATCAAATCTACTTGCTCTATCGGGCAATTTCGCTTCCTCGCTATCAAGCTTTTTCTCAAATGATGATTGAGAATTCAGAAATTGGAATTGCTCAAAGTAAAAACGGAATAGATTTTTTTAATCGACGGCGCTTTATTTTTCCTGAGCAGACTTGGGAAAAATATGGTTGTGAAGATCCTCGAGTTACCAAACTAAACGGTAAATACTTTATTTTCTATACCGCTCTTTCAGAATTTCCTTTTAATGCCAATGGCATTAAGGTGGCAGTGGCTATCAGTCGAGATTTAGAAAAAATTAATGAAAAACATTTAGTTACACCCTTCAATGCCAAAGCAATGGCACTTTTTCCCGAAAAGATAAAATCTTCGTCTAAGAAAAAGGAAAAAATTTGGGGAATTCTAACAATTCACACTGATCAACCGCCAGCTAAAATTTGTGTAATTGAATTTGAGCAAGAAGCTGACATTTGGAATGAAGAATTTTGGAAAAAATGGCATCAAAATCATGAAAAATTTCAACTTCATTTAAAAAGGAGTGAAAATGATCATTTAGAAGTAGGAGCACCACCAATTAAAACCAAAAAGGGTTGGTTAATTTTTTATTCCTATATTCAGAATTATTTTTCTCCCCGCAAAGTTTTTGGTATTGAGGCGGCTTTACTTGATAAAAACGATCCTCGCAAAGTTATTGCCAAAACTAAATATCCCCTATTAACCCCTCGTTATTATTATGAAAAATACGGCCTCATTCCCAATGTAGTTTTTCCCACTGGTGCCATTCAAGATGATGGAAAGGAGGAACCTCAAATGGAAGGATTGGTGCAAGGAAGGCCAGCTTTCAAAAGAAAGCTAATTCGTCTTTACTATGGAGCGGCTGATTCCACTTGTTGTCTGGCTTTTGTCAAGGAGAATTCATTGATTAAAAGATTAACAGAATATCAAGAAAATCCTCTTCAATTTTCAAGATTGAGCAATGAACCAATTCTTTCTCCTCGAGAAGAACATGCTTGGGAAAGTCGAGCAGTATTTAATCCAGCTGCTATTTTTCTGAATGGTAAGTTTCGATTAATTTATCGAGCAATGTCAATTGATAACACCTCATCCTTTGGTTATGCCGAAACAAAAGATGGTAAAGCAATTAGTTATCGTTCTAGTAGTCCAATCTATTATCCCACTATGCCTTTTGAAAAAAAATTCATTCCGAATGGTAATTCTGGAGTTGAAGATCCGCGAATAGTGAAACTTGGGAAACGAATTTATATGACCTACACTGCATTTGATGGTAAAAATCTTCCTCGAGTAGCTTTAACTTGGATTTTAGAAAAAGATTTTCTATCAAGAAATTGGAATTGGGCTAAACCAGTTTTGATTTCTGCTCCGCAAACCAGTAATAAAAATACTGTTCTATTTCCTGAAAAAATCAAAGGAAAATATCTTTTTATTCATCGAACCGGCAATGATATTGATTTGGCTTATAGTAATTCTTTGAATTTTGATGGCAATATTTTTCTAGATGAATTTCGTTGGATTCAAACCAGAAAAGGATGGTGGGATAGTGTCAGAATTGGTGCTGCTGCGCCGCCAATCAAAACCAACGAAGGCTGGGTTTTGATCTATCATGGTATTTCAGAAGACGGAATTTATCGTTTAGGAGCAGTTCTTTTAGACAAAAAAGATCCTGAAAAGATTTTGAGTCGACTGGTTGATCCACTTTTTGAACCAAAGCTTTCTTGGGAAAAAGAAGGAGAAGTTCCTAATGTTGTTTTTCCTTGTAATGCTATTTTGAAAGGTAGTGAACTTTTTATTTTCTATGGTGGAGCGGATAAATACATAGGTTCTGCCAAATTGAAAATGGCAGATCTTCTAAGAGCGCTGAAGTTCTATAAGGACTAGATATCAAGTTCTAAGAATGAATCCGAGAAAAGATTGTGGAAAAAAAATTTGACTTGAATTTAGCATAGAATATAAAATAATAATAAACAACAAAAACAAAAAGACTTTGATCTTTGGAGGGAGTAAACCAATTTTAAAAAAGCTAAATCAAAAAAATGAAAAATACTCTTTTTCCAAAGTTCGCTAGGTTTTTTCTTTTAGATGTTTTCAATATTTTTTTATTAATAATAAAACCGCTTTTGAGCGGTTTTTGTTTTGTTAGTTATTTAATAATGTTTATTTTCATTGGAGAAAATAAAAAAGGTCGAGGGCGTGAGGCGGTGCCCAAAAAGCCTCTTAAAAAATTTTTCCAAAATCACATTTTGTGATTATCTAATAAATAAAATAATAATTAAAAACAAAAGCTATGATAAAAATTATCAAAAGTTTAGTGTTAGTGGTTGCTGCTTTAGCGGTGGTAGGAGGGGGAACCCGTTCATTTTTTAGTGACACAGATTCTTTTGACAACAACACTATTTCAACTGCCACTGTTAAGATTGATGCAAGAAATGAGCCCCAAGGAAGATTATCCAAGCCTCTAAATGTTTCTGGTTTGGTGCCAGGACAATGGACTGACTATGCCAGAGGAATTGTTTTTAATGAAGCCAATAGTACGAATGTAAAACTTTATATGTATGTTACCAATATTTCAGGAGTTGCTTGTGGAAAAACAAATCTTGAGGTTTGGACAGGACATGCTGGTAATGGAGCCGACAGTGAACGAGGATGGAACCTTTTTAAAAGCAATATTTATGATTTTAATGGTCCAAGCAAAAGAGTGGAGATTACTGGAAAAGTTTTCAATCCAACCATCGGACCAAACAATTCTGCAGTAATTCAACAAAGAGCTCAGCTTGATTCTTCTGCTGACAACGACTATCAGAATAAATCTTGTACATGGGATGAGATTTTTGTGGCAGAAACTGTTCATTAAAAATCTCCTGTAGACTAAAAAGGACAAATTATGTTGGCAATTAAAGAAAAAAGAAAATTGATTTTTGAAAACTGAAAGATTGAGTGATTTGATTTTTCCAAATTTTTTCCGCTTTGTGAATTTTCACAAAGCGGGGAGAAAGAGGAAGATATTTTTTGAAAATTTCAAGAAGATTTGGATATTCTCAAAAACACAGACGTTTTTTTGAATTTAAAAAATAAGTAAATTTTAGATTTTGAAATAAGAATTTGCAAGAAAAGAGTTTTAAAAGTTTTTTTAAAAAATTTAGTTATGCTTATCAAAATTATAAAAATTGCAATTAATTTGATTTTGTTTTTTCTGATTATTTTGGGAGGATTGGTTTTTATTTCAGCCAGTAGTTTTTCAGATGATTTTCGGGTTTTTGTGGTTAAATCAGGATCAATGGAACCTGCTATCAGAACAGGAAGTTTGATTTTCACTCAAAGAAGGGCTGACTATCAGGTGGGAGAAATTGTTACGCGAAAAACAGATAATCCCAAAACAACTGTCACTCATCGAATAGTGGAAAAAATTGAAAAAGATGGAGATGTCTTTTTTAAAACCAAAGGAGATGCTAATGATGCTCAAGATTTTGAAGAAATACCCAAGGAAGAAATTGTGGGAAGAGTTTTTTTAAAGATTCCTTATATTGGTTTTCTGGTTGGTTATGCTCAAACCAAAGAGGGTTTTACTTTTCTTATTGTTGTTCCAGCAGTGATTATTATCTACGATGAAATCAATAATATCAAAAGAGAGATTAAAAAGATCCTTGAAAAAAGACAAAAAAACAAGGAGGTAGTCAAAAAGGAAACGGAATAGAGAAAATTGAAGGAAGAATCAAGCGGATAATTTTTGAGAGTGGTTTTGTTTTTCTTATAACATTGGAATTAGAAAAAATTGAAAAAAAGATAAAAGATAATTGACTAGAGAAATTTTTTATTTTCAGTGAATTTTTTATTAAGTGAATTGAGTGATTTGATTTTTCCAAAAAAGATTGCCAAGAAAGGAGATGGAAAATGGGAAGAATAATAGATTTTAGGGAAAAGAAACATCAAAGAAAAAAAGAGAAAGAGAAGAAGCATTGTTTTTTAAGAAATGAGATTTTGAGAGAGCGAACTGAATGGGAAGATTTGGTGATAATAGAAATCTATGAACTTTTTATTGAACTTTCTTTAGACAATATGGAGAGAGCTTGTCGTAATCTTAATTTATTTTTAAAGAGGAAAAAAGAAAAATTTCTCAGGGAACAAGAGAAATCAGATGAAATTAAGAAAAAGAAAAGCAAAGACCAAGAGGAAAAAGAAAGAAATTAAAAGAGGAATTCAGAAAAATCTCAAAGGAAGAAGAATTGAAAATTTTTTCTTCTTCCTTGAGATTATTTTTTTTAAAAGAAATTTTTTAAGAATATAGAATTTTGTAAATAAAATAGAAACTTAAAAAGGATAAGATTCAAAAAACCACTAAGAGCTACTAAAATCAAAATCATTAGAAATTGTTTTCATTGAAAAATAAAAAGGATAAGAAAAAAGAGAAAATGTATTTTTTGTAAAAAACTTTCAGCTAATAAAATACTGTTAATGTTGTTTAGAAGAAAATTAAAAGAAGATAGAAGAGGTCTAAAAGAGATTCAAGTAATCGGCAAGAATGATTTTGTAAACATTAAAAAAGATAAAATTAAAAATTTTTTTAACTCAAATAACAATGAATAACAATGAATAAAGAAAAAATAACATCAAACTGGAGAATAAGAAATTCAATCCTTAAAATTATTCTTTGGGGAGGAATGGTTTTAGGTTTATTTAATGTTGGCAAAATTAGTTTTACCAATTCTTTCTTTTTTGATTCTTCAGTATTGGAAAACAATCATATTTCAACTGGAATTTGGGTTCCTACTTTAACAATGGAAGTTGATCCAAAAGAACCAAATGGTAATAATGGTTGGTATGTTAGTCAGCCTTGTGTGAAATTTTTTTCTGATCTAAATGATGTGACTATTTATTACTTTTTTGTGGGAGAAGAAGGAGTTACTTCTCCGACAACAGTAGGTGAAGGTGTTTGTGTTTTGGTTCCTGAAGGAAAATATACAATCTATGCTTGGGCAGAAAATAATGTTAATTCTGACTGGTCTAGTCAAACTATTTCTCAAAGTTTCAAGGTAGATAGCCAATGTCCATCGGTTGAAATAACCAATCCAAAAGATAGTGAGAAATTGAAAGGTGAAATTGAAATTAGAGGAACAGTAAAAGATGACAATCCTCATCATTATTGGCTTGTGATTGAAAATGAATTTGGTGAAAAGGTGGCTGGGCCGGGAGTAGTTAATGAGAGTCAATCTTTTGAAAACAAAAAGTTGTTTAATTGGAAAACCCAAGAATTTGAAGATGGAAAATATACTATTAAATTAGAAGCGCGAGATGAAGCTGGAAATAAATGTCCCAACTTGGCTCCAGTTCCTGAAGATCCTGAAATTAAAGAGGATTCAGTGGATTGGATCGAAGTGGAAACTAACAATCAAGAGCATCAAAAATATCAAAAGGGAGATATTCTAATTAATGAAATTATGTGGATGGGAAGCGATATAAGTGCTCAAGATGAATGGATTGAACTTTATAATACCACTGACAATGAAATTGATCTTAAAGGTTGGAAATTAGAAAATATCAGAAAATCTTTGGGTAATCAAAATTATCGTTTTCCGGCTAGTCTTTCTATACCTGCTAGAGGTTTTCTAATTCTTGCCAATAATCCTCAAAATAGTGCTAATACTGCCTTGGGAGTGGTGGTGGATGTTTCTAATGCTAATTTAGATTTGAATGATATTGATCATGGCAAAATTATTCTTAAAGATCCAGAGGATCAAGTGATTGATGAAGTAGATGCAAGTGATAGTTGGCCCGCGGGTGAAGTTGAATTGGTTGGTTCAGATGAAACATACTATCGTTCTATGCAGAGAAATGAAATCAATCTAGCTAGTTGGTGTACAGCAAAGAGTGAAGATCTAAATAACAATATTTATTGGAAAACAGAGGGGGTTAATTATGGTTCTCCCAGAGCAATTAATATTTGTGAGCAAGTTGATAATTCCACTGACAACTTGGATAATCAAGAAGAATTAATAAATAATGATACTGGCAATAATAATCAAATAGCCTATCTTGATCAGGTAGTAATTAATGAATTTTTGCCCAATCCAGTGGGTAGTGATGATACACTAATGCCTGGAGGAGAATGGATAGAACTTTATAATCGTTCTGATAAAGATGAATTTGATCTTAATGGCTGGTATTTTTATGACAAACAAGGAAAAAAGTTAGAAATTAGCAAATCTAATTCTGATAACAACAACAATCTAAGTGATGAAGGAGAAACAATTATTCAACCTAAAGGTTTTTTGGTGGTTTATTTGAACGGAAAATATTCAAATGGTTGGTTGAATAATGGAAGTGAAGATAGTTTAAAATTGTTTTCTGCTGATGGTTGGCAAGTTGATTACTATAGTTATAGCGGTTCTAATTATGAAAAACTAAGTCCTTCAGCTGGCAGGAACAACAATAACGATTATGAAGGAAACGGAAAAAGTAGTATTCCAGAAGGCAAGTCCTTTGTTCGCTATCCTGATGGAGCGAATAATTGGATTGATCCAGTTCCTACACCGGGAAAACCAAACAGCAATAACAACAGTTTGAAAGTTTTTCAAGAATTTTATGAACCTTTATGTTTTAACAAAAAAGGAGAGCCAATTTGTGATATTGAATTTATGTATTTGATTGGACTTTTGAAAAAGAAAGATGAGAAATTGGAAAAAGAGGAAGCAGTGAAGATTTTTATTGAAGAGGATCTTTCAGAAGAAGAGCAAAGCAACGAACAACAGAAGAATGATCTTAAAAACCAAGATAACGACATTAAAAAAGAAAAAAAGGAAAAGATTTTAAATGACAAAGAGATAGCAGATAATAATTTTAATGAAATATTTTCTCCAACTCAACAGATTTCAAATGATCTTATCATTAATGACAACAAAAATCAATTTCAAGACGAAAATGCTTTTAAAGAAAAAAATAAAGAATTATTAGACGAAAAAAATTTTATTGAAGATAAACAGGAAAAACAAACAAAAGAACAATTAAATGACAATCAGAAAATTTCAAAGGAAAATGAAAAAAATTTTGGTAATTCAAATGACAAAGATCCAGGAGAATCAAAAAAAGAAATAGCTAATTTGAAAGATGAAGAAGAGGAATTAAAAAAAGAAAACAGAAAAGATAATAATAATGATAGAGAAAAAGAAAAAAAGAATAAAGAAAATGACAATGAAAAACAAGAAAATGAAATAATAGATGAAGGAAATTAATTAAAGACAAGTTTTATTTTTGGGAAAATTTAAAACAAAAAGGAGAATAGAGCAAAAATTAAAAATTGATTAAAAAATTGATAAAAAAATAAAGCTTAGTAAAATAATGAAGAAGAGAAAAAAAGATTGGAGGTTTTTAAAACAATTATTTTTTGGGATATTATTTTTGGGAGGAATGACTAATTTTTGTTCTGCCGGAGATGAATTAATTATTAAATATCCAGTTGATAGTCAAGTTCAAAGAAATATTTTTCTTAATGAGAAAAATATTGTTCCCGGCTGGGAGAAAACATTTATCTTTAGAGCTGAAAACAGAAACGAAGATGAAGCGGCGGATTTTTTCATTATTTTTGATGTGAAAGGAAACGAATATTTAGCAAAAATGCTTAAACTTTATATCATTCGGGTTTCTGATGGAAGTTTTCAGATAGGTGGTCCGGGAAAAAGGATAAATTTAAATGAAATAGATGGAAAAAAGCTCTTTATCGATCAACTTAATCCAAGTAAAGGAAAAAATTATAAACTTAAAATTGTTTTTGATGAAACTGCTGGGAATGAATATCAAGGCAAAAAAATAAAATTTGATGTTGATTTTAGATTAGAAGCTAAAAAAGCTACTGACAATGGCGTTCAGGAAGAAGGAATTGTTAGATCATTTTTTTCTGGATCAACAGGAATCTTTCAATCAACACAAGAGAATATAATTCAAACAGGAGGAGAGATTGAAACAAAAGGAAAATCTTCAGAAAAAGAAGAAGGAGAAGTGGCAGGAATGTCTACTTGTCAAGGACTTCCTTTTTGGGTTTGGCTTTTAGGATTGATTGTTTTTACTTTTATTTTTTGGTGGGACAGAAATGACAAATTCAAAAAGGAAGAAGAAGGATGGGTGTTTTCTGTATTTTTGTTGGTTTCTACCTTTGTTTTTTGGAATATTTTCGATTATTGTCAAGAATTTAGATGGTTTCCTTGGGCAAATGTGATTGTCCTTTTGATCTTAGCAATATACTTCAATCGTAAAAAAAGAATTAGAGAAATTATTCGGGGTAATTTCTAGGAGATTATTCTTCTTATTTATTAATTATAAATATAAGCATAAGAAGATTTTTCTATGAAAATGTTTTTAATTTTTTTATTGAATTTTTCTTGTTGGTCGTTTGTTAAACTAGATAAGATTTGTTTTTTGCTATAACTTTAAATTTTTTTGAAATTCAATTTGAATTCAACTTTATTTCGTTATAATTTAAAACAAAAGTAAAAAAGTAACTTTAAATTTAATAACAAAAGGGAGGTTAAAAATGAAACAGACAATGCAATTTAATGATTGTGATAAGTATTATTGGCCAATAAAAATCGTGATTGAAGTATTTTTGTTTCCTTTTCTTCTACCAATTCATATTTTTTTTGGTTGCCTTGGAGGAGCATCAGAAAAAGAACGGAAGGTACGGGAGAGAACTCTTCAAAAAATAAAAAACAAAAAAATTAACAGAGAAAAAGAGAAAGAAAAATAAAAAAATTATTAGAAAATCCCTGATAAAAACTTTTCAGGGATTTTTTATTTGGTAGAAGATAAACTTTATGTTAAAATAAAATTACTGGAATTATTTGAAATAAAATCAGAATTGAAACATAATTAAATTATAAGCAAATTAAATAATAAAAACAGAAAAATGATTAAAAAAACAAATTCAACAAAAGCAAGAAAAAATATAAAAGATTTTTCTCTTAAAAATATTTTTTTGGGAATAGCAGAATCTTTCGTAAAGCATTTTTGGGGAAATTTTATTGAAGAAATTTTTGGAAAGATTGAGAGATTCAAGAAAAAGATGAAGTTGTTATTTTTCAGTTTGATTTTATTTTTATTGGGTATTATTTTTATCTTAACTAGTTTAACTATTTATTTAAGTAAATTGCTTGGTTTTGAAGAAACTTTTTTATTGATAGGTTTGATGTTGGTGTTTATTAGTGGAGTCCTAATACTTTTAACTGATCAAAATTAATTTTTTTGGAATTTGTTTGGAAATAATTTAAAAATAATTAATAAAAGTATTTTTATGAATCAAGAAAAAAACACAAGGAGGGTCACTCAGAAAATTGTTCAAGGAGCCAAAAAAGATGTTGAAAAAATACAAAAGATGGCTGAAAAAGAAATCAATAAACTAAAGAAAGAAATGGAAAAAGCGGCAAAAAAGATCGAAGATTTTGTTAAAAAAAATCCAGAAAAGGCATCTCTTTTGTCTGCTGGAGTTGGGGCAGCCTTGGGAGCAGCATTAGCAATGTTTATTAACTCTAAGGTTAAAACTTCAAAAAAGAAATAGATTGCATTTGATGTTTCTTCTCTAATCTTAAAAAGCCCACAAGAGTGGGTTTTTTAAGACTGTTTTATTCTCCTAATAATTTTCTTATTTGGATATACATACTTAGATATTACAATGAAGCAAAACTTTTTTGGCAAGTGTGTAACTGTTTGTCGATGTGTAGATATCTTGAATATAAATAAAGGAAACTTATTTCTTTTAAATTAATATTTTTATTTTTGTATATTCAAAAAATAGTATTTTACTATTTTTAAATTCCAAAAATCTTTTAACGATTTAGTTTTAGAGTTCCTTTAAATTTCAAAGTTCCTTTTGTTTTGAGCACAGGATCTCCAGCTTCATCTGCTCCAATATCCCAAGAGCCAAGTCGAGCTTCTTCATCAATATCGGTGGCAAAATAATTAGACAAACTTACGCCCATCCATCTAAGTTGAGAGTTTTCAGAAAGATGGAAATCCTCCAGTTCTGAAACAACACTTTTAAATTGTTCTGATGCAGAAAATCCAGTTAGATCTTCATTACCGGTATCATCGGAAGAAACATTGTTTGAGCCACCATTTTGAGTAGCAGCAGAACCAAAAAAATCACTTTCACCATTGCTAAACATAGCATTATTTTTATAAACAATTGCTCCTGTGCTATCTCTTGTTCCACCTGAGGAAGAATAATTTCCAGTATTACAATTAAAAACAGTATTATTAAAAACATAGCCACTGCTAAAATCAGATGAAATATCAATTCCTGATTGTGAGCAATTATAAATAAAGTTATTTGTTATTAGTAAGTTATAAGCATAAGAAGGACTGTTGTTTCCATGAATCCAAATTCCATACCCTTGATTTCCACCTGTTATTGAATGAATTATATTTTTACTTATCTCGACATTATCGGCTGTTGTTGATGATTCTAGTATTTGTATGCCTGGTTGATTAGTAGAAATATTGCCAATTTCTAGTCCTATAATTTTTAGATTTCCGATCTGAGAAATGATAGGAGTGGCATAATGTCTAAAACCTGTTTCTGCTTTTCCTGTGTGTTTTTGGGAAGTTCCTACTTCTGATTCAAGATGAGGAGTAAAGATCTTTAAATAATTTTGAGCAGAAGTTGTCCAGTTAGCAATGGTTACAGAGTTTGTATCTATATCATCTCCATAACAAGCAATGCTCCATTGCACATCGTCAATCACCAGATTACGACCGCCTTCATCAGCGTCTTTGGATCCACCCGGAGTCCAATCATCAAAATTTTCTACTGTATCATCAATACCATCATTTTCATTTCCTCCTTCAGCATTAGCAAGGGAGGTATAGGCTCGATAGATAGTCCAATCATTATCGGCAGCAGTAGTTTGATTGGGAGTAAATCCTAGATTATTTTGAACGCGATAAAAAGTAGAAGAAAGTCTTTCAGAGATAAAAGCAATTGAATCAATATTTCCATCATTATCAGAATCATATTGGATAGCATCACCTACTCCAATGTTATCTGGCAAATCGGAAGAAAAGATAGCCCAATCAGAAGTAATTACCATTGAATTAGAAGATCCATTTGCCAAAGAAGAAGTATTACTTGGACCAACAGAACGATAGATTTTTCGGGGAGTTTGATCAGCGCCAATGTCCCAGTTATCCCAAACTGGTCTTGTTGCTCCATCAATGTCGTCAATAATGGGAAAATCTGGATCAATAGAAAGATCAGTGCCATAACCCTTAGCACCTTGATCAGTGTCAGCAAGATGAAAATTATCATTTCCTTCATCAACAAAAGTAAAAGTTTGGTTGATACGGTTGCCAGTGCCACCCCAATTATCAGAAGTAGAATCAAGAGAAGAACAATAATTAATTAAGAATTGATAGTTTTCCATATTACCATCATCAGTAAATCCTAAACCGCCACCTCCTGCCAATGAATTCTTTATTTTTAGTAAAGAGCCTACAGATCCAGTTAATCCTGAAGCGTAATTTGTTCCTTTAGAATAGGAACTGCAGCTGTATATTTTTACATTATCTGCATAATTTTGTCCTCTAAAAGAAACAGATGCTGTTTCTGTTCCTTTCCCAATCATGATACTATTATCAACTATGCCTCCATGCCCTGTTGTTAACATGTTTCTTGAATTGTTGGATGGCATAATTCCAATTAATTTTCTTAATCTTAGTCTGTATATAGAAGAATTATTTCCATTAGGACCAAAAAGTAATCCAGCATAAGTATTTGTCTTTTTATTTTCGCCAATAATTCCTTCTATTCTTATATCTGATTTTTCAATATATACTAAGGGAACATAAATATTATTTTCTCTCATTGCAAAACCTGTATAATTACCATTTCTATCTTTGGCAATTCCCTTATGTCTTTCACTTTTTAGTACATAAACATTAACATATTTAGTTGAATCAACTGTCCAGCCATTAATAGTTAAACTATCTTCCAACCCATTTGGCCAATCATTGTAGGGATGAGCAGTGGCTATTGCTCCATATCCATTGTCAGAAATGACAACATAATTTGAACTGTCAATTTGAACTTGTTCTCCGGATTGAAAAGTGCCAGAAATATTTTTAAGCAGAATCTGAGAATTAGTGGCATGAACTAAGGTAGCAGTGGCACCAGAAGTTGCTCCAGACACAGAAGAATTATCCGGCATTGTTCCAGTAATTCCGGAATGAGAGAATACTTTAGTGGAAGAAGCAGTCAAATCACAATTAACTGCCGCTTCCCAAGTTGAAAGAGTGGTATAGTCTCCTCCAGAAGCGCGAATGGTGGAAATGAATTCTTTGGTGACAGTCAAATTGGTATTATTACCTGAATCGACTGAAGCAGCTGCTGTGATTGCTCTTGAAAAATTAGCATCTTGAACATCAATATATTCCAATTCAGCATTACCAGTCAGAGTAATATTGTATTGATTGCCCGGTGAAGATGAACGCAAAGAAAGAGTGGCTGGATTGGAATAGACATCTTCATATTTCCCCCAAAAGCACATTACTCCTCCGGAAGCAATGGTAATTGTGTTTCCAGAAGTAATGGTCAAAGTATCAGCAAAGTTAGTGAGTTTATAGAGCCTATAGAAAGTAGTGGAAGCTCCGGTAACATTGATGACTTGATTTCTTCCCAAAAAAGCCACAGTGGACGTGCCATAAGTGAATGTTCCACCTGTTCGGGTGAAATTGCCAGTAACTTTCATAGCACCTGAACCAAGATTGATGGTTCCTCCAGTTTGAACAAAGTTTTTGGTGGTGATGGTATAGTTACCAGTAGTGTTTGAAAAAGAGCCATTAGTAATTCTAAGTTCATTGATAATATAGAGATTGCCAGAAAGGTTGACGGTATAGTAACTTTGACTTTTGTTTATGACTATATTGTAATATTTAATATCACCCGGAGTAAAAGAACTTGTATAATGTTGATCAAAATAAAGGGTTTTTGTTCCCAAAATAACTTTTCCTCTAATCCAAGTCCAATCACTCCTAGTACAGATATCACTGTTACCTTTAAATATTAGTTGTCCTCCTCCTTTATCTATCTTTACTCTTGGTAAATTTTTACATGAATTTATGTAAAAATTTTGATCATTTTCTCCATAGAAAACAAGTTCTGTTGAGGCATTGGTTTGGAACCCTCCTTCTTCTGCATAAACATCACCTTTTACTTTCAAACTTCCAGAATCAAGAATATACCATGCTGAAAGAATCAAATTATTCTCAATAATTGCATCGCCGGTGATGTATAAAGTTGTAGTGCCAGTAATATTTGTTTCCAAATTATAATAAGAACTAGGACCGGGGACAAAAGAAGCACCTTTTTTAAAAACTAAAGTTGATGTTCCTGCATTAATATTGCCTGCTTCCCAAATCCATCCTTCATAAAGATTTATTTTACCTGATAAATTTAAATTACCTGAGAGTTTATTTATTATTACTTTGGGAAGATTAGGACAAGATCCATCTTCAGGGGCAGAAAAAGTTTGATTGCCCGTTCCGTTTATATATATTGTGACACTTCCTCCCCAAGCACCATAATTATTTTCTTCTTCAACAATCACATCTCCTTCTACTTTTATTTTATCACCATCTATTATATACATTTCAGCTATAATAAGATTATTTTTTACTACTGCATCACCGGAAACTGTCAAAGTTGGATCTGCTCCATTTATAGTAACTTTCAGATTATAATAATCCACAGAACCTGGTATAAAAGTTAGGTTAGCTTTAAATTCCAAAGTACTTGTCCCTGTGTTTACGGTGCCAGAACTATAAGTCCAATTGCCATAAGAACCTAAGGTATAGGAATTCATGTTTAAAGTTCCACCGCTAATGGTTACTCCTCCAACTGTTTCATTCCTTATTATCGTTACTGTATGAGAATCAATAACAACATCATCATCAGAATCAGGAACAAGTCCACAGCTCCAAGTGGCAGCACTGTTCCAATTGCCATCCGCAATATCATTGCAGGTAGCAGCACTGACATTGTTGACAAAATTCCATGAAGCTATAAAAGTGAGAAAAAATAGAAATAGCCTTGTTTTTGAGAACATAAAATAAACTTGAATTATAAATTTTAAATATCAATTCAAAGATAAATAGTTATGGTTGAGTTTGGAAATTTTTGGAACCTTTTTTGGTCTTTTTGTTTCTTTTGTCATTTATTATAACATTATAGTAAAAAAATAGAAAAATTTTGTGAAAATTT
>FWPV01009886.1_pt1 | contig 15907 bp, 14 predicted proteins | sample 2228371 | NCBI WGS metagenome assembly FWPV01 (sample SAMEA103939776, study PRJEB20133) | metagenome | reverse complement strand
TAAACGCTCATTCGTGCCGTTGATCGGCAGGAAGGCGATGTCCGGCTCCAGGCGCTGCAACCGTTCCGCCAGCCCGTCATAAACCAGCGTATCCCCGCTGTGATACAACCGCAGGCCGTCCATCTCCACCACGTAGCCCAGGCAGGGATACCCGCTGACCGGATCGTAGTCCAGGCCGGGATGCGCCGCCGGGATGCTATGGACGGTCAGCGGTCCGACCTGCAAAGTTTCATCGCCGCGCGTTGGGATCAGTCGCTCACCGGGCAGCCCCAGCGCAACCGCATGGTCAACAACCGCCGCCGGGAGCACCAGCCTGGCCGCCGGCGAAGCAGCAAACAGATCGGGCAACGTGCCGGGATCGAGATGGTCAGAGTGCCTGTGGCTGGCGAAGACCCATGTCGCGTTGGTGATCTCCCGCCCGCGCAGGGGAGCCTCGGTCATACGGATATGCGGCTTCTCCGTCCCGGCATACTTCGCCGTCAGATGCTCCGACAGGTACAGGTCAAAGTACACCAGCGCGGACGCAGTCTTGACCGCGTAGCCGCTCTGTCCCAGCCACCAGATGGCGACTTCACCGGGGTTGGGCCGGGTCGTATTGATGTCCTGTAGCAGCGCTGCGCCAGCCTGTCTGGGTCGAATCATCATGTTCTCTCCGGTTGTGTTACACTAAGCGGCTGATTATACCGGACTTCACCCTGGCACAAAGCATACCAAGGAGCAGGATATGACTACCCCGATCCTCCCCACCAGCGTTATCGGCTCCTACGCCTGGCCAGCCTGGCTGCATACCGCCCTGGAGGCCGCCCGGCGCGGCGAATACGGCCCGGACGACCTGCGCGAGACGCAGGATGACGCTGTCGACATGGCCATCCGCGACCAGGAAGATGCCGGCGTAGATATCATCACTGACGGTGAGATGCGCCGGGTGGGGTTCTTCACCGCCGAATTCTATGGCCATATGACCGGCCTGCGGGAACTGCCTCCCCGTCGCAAGATCGGCGTGGTCGGCCATGACCAGCGAGAAAGCTACGAGGCTGTTGAGCCAATCACTGCACCGGAAGGGCTGGGACTGCTTGAGGAATTCGCTTACGTGCGCACCCGGACAACCCGTCCGATCAAGATGCCGTGCCCTGGCCCGTTCACCCTGGCCGGGCGGATCAAGCCCGGCGCGATCTACCGCGACCGTGTCGACGTGGCCTACGCGCTGGCTGAGATCATCAACCGCGAACTGCGGGCGCTGGTACAGGCCGGTGCCACGTTTATCCAGCTGGATGAACCATCTTATGCCGTGCATGCTCAGGCGGGCTCCCCGGCAGAGTTCGTCCGCCTGTTTAACCACACCGTAGCCGGTGTGGAGGCCCGGATCGGGTTGCACCTGTGCTTTGGCAACTACGTGGGCCGTCCGGTTGCCAGGCGCACCTACCGCCCGCTGTTCCCCCACATCCTGGAGGTCCACGCCGATGAACTGGCCCTGGAATTCGCCAACCGCGAGATGGCAGAGATCGAGCTGTGGCGGGAATTTGCCAGCGACAAGACGCTGGCGGCAGGGCTGGTGGATGTCAAGAACTACTACATCGAGACACCGGAGGACGTCGCTGAGCACATCCGTCGCGCCCTTCAGGTCGTCCCGCCGGAACAACTGACCATCACGCCCGACTGCGGCTTCAGCCAGACGGCCCGCTGGGCAGCCCGTGCCAAACTGTGGGCGATGGTCGAAGGGACACGTATCGTCCGCCGCGAATTGACCGGCGGGGCTTAGCCACCGATCTGCACAGAAAAACGGAGCGCCCGACAGTGGGCGCTCCGTTGATTCGATACGCCATTCTCGCCCCGGTTACGCTACCGTCACCCAGCAGCGCTCCTGGGCACTGCGCTGGATCGCGTCGCACAGCACAATCTCAGCATGCCCATCCGCGAAGGTGGGGAAGGGTGCGGGCGCGCTATAGTCGCCGCGGGCGATGTAATCATAGACCGCCTTGAACAGTTGCTTGAACGTGTCCGGGTACCCCTCTGCGTGACCGCCGGGGTAGCTCGCTACCGGACGTACCTCCGCCCCCAGCAGGGAAGGATCCTTGGCCAGGAGACCGTTCGGCCCATCCCGCCGCCCGATCCATAATTCGTTTGGATTCTCCTGTTGCCAGGCCAGCGACGCCTGCGCCCCGTTGATTTCCCAGTGCAGCTGATTCTTATGCCCGGCGCTGACCTGGGACACGGTCAGCACGCCGCGTGCACCATTGCTGAACTGCAGCAGGATCGAGGCATAGTCCTCGGTAGCGATCGGCACTTCGACGGCGTCCTGCGCTGCACCAAGCTTGTTGGCAAAGGTATCGACCTCACGCGCTGGCTTCAGACGGGTGGGCACGATCGTCGCCAGATCGGCCATCACCGCGGTGACCTTGAGGCCGGTGATCCAGGTCACCAGATCGAACCAGTGCGTGCCGATATCCGTGACAGCACGCATGGCCCCGCCCTGTTCGGTTTCCAGCCGCCAGTTCCAGTCAGTCTTATACAGCAGCCAGTCCTGCAGATAGTGGCCGTGAATCAGGCGCACTTCGCCCAGTTCGCCAGCCTGAACGCGGCGATGTGCCTCATGGTTTAGCGGATAGAAGCGGATGTTGTAGTTGACCGCCCCGACCCGTCCCGTTTCCTGCACCAGGCGCACCAGTTCTGCAGATTCTGCGCTGGTGACGGTCAACGGCTTCTCACAGATGACGTGCTTGCCACTCTGGAGCGCCGCCTTGACCATGTCGAAGTGCAGGTAATTGGGCGTGCAGATATGCACCACATCAACATCCGGGTCACTCACCAGCTCTCCCAGGTTGGCGTAAGCGCACGCCAGCCCGTAACGGTGCACACCGGCTTCTGTCTCTTCCGGCGCGACACCCAGACAGCCAAGCACCTCAATCCCCAGCCGGCGCAGCGCTTCAATGTGCGTACCGCCCATGAAGCCCAGGCCGATCACTGCTGCCCGCAAACCGTTCATCCCAGTCCCCCCTTCTTAGTGCCGGGCAAAGGCGGCATCGAAAGCCACGTCCGAGGGTTCAAAGTCCAGCTTCTTCACGAACTGGAACGCTTCCTGAGCGCCAAACTCGCGGTTCATGCCGCTGTCTTCCCATTCCACAGACAGCGGCCCCCGGTAACCGATCCGGTTCAGCGTGCGGACGATCGCCTCGAACGGTACATCGCCGTGCCCTGGCGAAACGAAGTCCCAGCCACGCCGCGCATCGCCAAAGCTCAGGTGCGAGCCGAGAATGCTGGTCCGCCCGTTAAGGTTGCGCTTGACATCCTTGACATGGACATGGAAGATGCGCCCGGCGAAGGTCTCCAGGAAAGCAACGGGATCAACAAACTGGTGCACCAGATGGCTGGGATCGAAGTTCACCCCGAAGGCCGGATGATGATTGACCGCTTCCAGCGCCCGTTCCATCGTCACGATATCGTAGGCGATCTCGGTCGGGTGAACCTCCAGCGCAAAGCGGACGCCGTTCTCCTGGAAGGCATCCAGGATCGGCAGCCAGCGGGCGGCAAAATCGCGGTAACCTGCGTCGATCTCCGCCTGCGAGGTGGGCGGGAAAAAGTACAGCTTGGCCCATACACTGCTGCCGGTGAAGCCGGTCACGGTCTCCACACCGAACAGGCGGGCGGCGCGGGCGGTCTTCTTCATCTCCTCTGCTGCCCGCTGGCGAACCCCTTCCGGATCGCCATTGCCCCAGACATGGGCCGGGAGGATGCTCCGGTGACGCTCGTCGATCGGGTCGCAGACGGCCTGCCCGACCAGATGGTTGCTGATGGCGAAGCATTGCAGGCCGTAGCGCGCCAGCAAATCCCGCTTTTCCCGTACATAGGAGTCACTGGCGAGCGCCTTGTCCACCTCAAAATGATCGCCGGAGCAGGCCAGTTCCAGCCCCTGGTAGCCCCACTCAGCCGCCTTGCGGGCCAGCGTCTCCAGCGGCAGGTCTGCCCATTGACCCGTGAACAGGGTGATCGTACGCCCCATCGTTTCTGTCTCCTTTCGTCATACGAACAGGATTCCCGGAATCGCCCCGCCTAACCTGCCAGGCGCTGCCTGGCCTCGTCCAGGATCGCGGCGGTGCGCGTTGCGCCGCAACGGGTCACCCCCAGCGCGCGCACTTCCAGCAGGCGGTCCAGGGTACGGATGCCGCCCGCCGCCTTAATCTGTACCTGCGCCGGTGTATGCTGGCGCATCAGCCGCAGGTCGGCGTCCGTTGCGCCACCGCTGCCGTAGCCAGTTGAGGTTTTAACCCAGTCAACGCCGATCTCACCGCAAATCCGGCACAGCATGATCTTCTGCTCATCGTTCAGGTAGCAATTCTCAAAGATCACCTTGATCTTCTGGCCGGCAGCATGGGTAACTGCTGTCACCGCCTCGATGTCGCGGGCGACAGCATCCCAGGCGCCGCTCAATACCTGGCTGATGTTGACCACCATGTCCAATTCCTGGCCGCCATCGGCCAGTGCCTGCTCAGCCTCGGCAACTTTGATCGCCGTGGTGTGGCCGCCATGCGGAAAGCCAATGGTCGTGCTGGCCTTGACGGTGCTGCCGCGCAGCAACTCCGCACATCGTTTGAGGTAGTAGGGCATGATGCACACGCTGGCGACATCATAGGCCAACGCCAGGCGGATGCCCGCTTCCAGGTCTTCGACGGTCAGCGTCGGGTTGAGCAGCGAATGATCAATCATCTTGGCAATTTCCTGATAGGTATAGTCCATGCCTCTCCCTCACCTCCCTGCAATCCCTCACCCTACGCGACCCTGAGCAACAGCCAGCGCGATCCCGCCGAGCAGGCCCGCCCGGTTACCCAGGGCTGATTCGACAATCGCCACGCCGTCCGTGGGGAACATGCCGACGCGCTCGCGGACGGTCTGGCGCACCGTGTCAAAAAGCAATGCGCCGATCCCGGCTACGTTGCCACCCAGCACCACCATCTCCGGGTGTAATGTCACCACCACGTTGGCCACACCGATGCCAATATACTGCGCCGCCCGGATCAGCTCCTCACGTACAGCCTCATCACCATCTGCAGCGGCCCGGGCCATCTCTCGCGGAGTCACCCGCCCCGGATCGCCATCGACGAGCGCATGCAGACGTGGTGCACGCCCGGCCTGCATCAGCCAGACTCCCTTGCCTGCAATCGCCGGGCCGCTGGCCAGCGTTTCCAGGCAACCCCGATTGCCACAACCGCAACGCGGGCCATCCGGCAGGATTGTCTGGTGCCCCAGTTCACCCGCCGCGCCCAGCTGTCCCAGCCGCAACCGGCCATCCACCACCACACCGCCGCCGATGCCCGTCCCCAGGGTGAAGAAGATCATGGTGCCAACCGAGCGCCCGCGCCCATAGGTTAGCTCACCGAGGGCGGCCATGCGGGCGTCATTCAGCAGGTAAACCGGACAGTTGATCTGGGGAGCCAGCCAGTCTCGTACAGGAACATCGCGCCAGTTGGTGGGAAAGTTGGGCAGGAAGCGGGTTGTACCGCTGGCAAGATTAATCAACCCCGGGATACCTACGCCCAGCGCCGCCGGTGGCTGCCCGGCCTGCGCGGCCAGATCGTGAACCAATCCGGCGATCCGCCGCACCACCGCTTCCGGCCCTTCCTGCGATTCGGTCGGGACGATCTTCTCAGCCACGATCCGGCCATCGGCCCCGGCCAGCGCCCCGGCGATCTTGGTGCCGCCCAGGTCGATGCTGCCATACAGCGCGGTCATGCGCCTTCTTCTCCCCCCCATGAAGCCCGGTAAAGCCGTCGCCTGCGTATCGCTCCGGATAGCCGGTATTGTACACCGCGCCTGCTGGCCCGCCAAAAGCCACATGTTAAGAGTCCGCCATATGCATCCCGGTAATCTTGACAATAGCCTGCCGAAAGTACTATGCTGCAAGTATGCAAATACTCGCCAGCGTTTCCCAGAGTATGCCCATATAGTTAACAGTCTGAAGCAGTCCCCCGCGCGGGGATTGATTCAGGAAGAAGCCAAGTTTTGCCCCGGCAGAAAAATCATCTGGTGCTATAATCCAGAGTGATACCGCCCATAGCGAACATTGGGAAAGGAGGATAGCGTCGCCAAAGACACATCCATGAACGCGCGCTCCGGATCGGTCAGCAAGATATCCGGTCTCCGGAGAGCGGTAGTATCTATCGGCATGTGTTCCAAAAGAGGAGAAGCTATGTTCAAGAAATTCGCTGCCTTCCTGCTGATCGTCGTTTTCCTTTTGACCGCGCTGCTCCCCGCTGCAGCACAGACTCCACCTAAAGTTTTCTACTGGATTTCGCATGGCGATCCGGCCGACCCGGTCTGGGTGTTCTTCCTGGGCGGTGCTCAGCAGTTCGCTGAGGACACCGGGTTTGAGGTTCGTACCTCCTTCCATGCTGGCGATGTTCCCTCCCAGCAGGAAGCTGTCCGGGCAGCGATTGCCGCTGGCGCGACCGGCATCGTCACCAGCACCCCCGATCCGGGTAGCCTGACCGAAGTGATCGCCGAAGCGCATGCGGCTGGCATCCCGGTCATCATCATGAACACCGAGGACAAGACCAGCGGTCGTGACGCCTATGTCGGCGGCGATAACTTCGTGATCGGTGCGGACTGGGCGCAGTACCTGGTCGACAATGGCTATGTCACCACCGGCAGTTTCGTCTGGATGCCGGTCGAAGTCCCCGGCGCCACCTATCAGGTGAATGAGACCGAGGGCATCGACAGTGTGTTCGGCCCACTGGGTGTCAATTACGAGATCACGGACGCCACGCTGGATCAGGCCGAGATCATCACCCGTATGTCCGACTACCTGACCGCCAACCGCGACAAGATCGATGCGATCATCGGCCTGGGCGACCTGGTCACCGGCAGCATCAAGCGCGTGTTTGACCAGGTCGGCGTCGCTCCGGGCGAAATCCCGGTGGTCGGCTGGGGCAACTCCTGCGACACTGTTGGCGAGGTCAAGGAAGGCTATGTCTTCGCGGCGACCTGGCAGGATCCGCAACTGACCAGCTACCTGGCCCTGGCGCAGGCAATGATGGCCGCCAGTGGCATCCCGCCGACGGACATCATCGTTGGCACGCTGTATGGCCCGGACAAGGCTGACCTCTACGGCGCTTTGATGGGCTGCCAGTAAACGTTCAGTAGCCGCCCACCCCTCAGCGGGCCAGGGCGCGTAGTAGCGGGCATGAGACTGGCGCGCCGGCGCCAGTCTCATCCCCTTTATCGGCCTGACGGACTCAAGATATCGAGGCAGTCGATGGAAGCATCCTCCCGCCTGCAAAAGGCAATTTCCGCACCGCCACTAAGGAAATTCATTGCCGCTCCTGAATTTGGCCCGCTGGTGTTGCTTGTTGTTGAGATTGTCATCTTTACCTTTCTCACCTCCCGCCGCGCTGCATCGGACCCATTCTTCTCCACCTTTCCTTCATTTCTTTCCGCCACCAACATCAGCAACCTGCTGGCCTTCACGCCGGAACTGGGCATGATCGCCCTGGGCATGACGATGCTGATGACCGCCGGCGAATTTGACCTTTCGGTCGGCTCGGTCTTTGGCTTCGCGGCGATCGTGATGTGGACGTTTTTCAACACCGGCGCGACTTCCCTGGAAGTTGGCTTTGTGCTGGCCATGCTGATCTCGATCGGCATCGGGTTCATCAACGGCTGGTTCGTCACCCGGCTGCGCATCCCATCCTTCCTGGTTACCCTGGGTATGTTGCTGGTAGCGCGTGGCTCGGCCCTGTATGTAACCGATGGCTTCCCGCAGCGCACATGGAGCGCAGGAGCATCGCCGCTCTCCGCCATCCTTGTTGGCGAATTCTACATTGGCGAAATACGCTTCTATGCCTCCCTGCTCTGGTTCATCCTGTTTGTATTGATCCTGCACTACGTACTGGTGCATTCCAAAGCCGGTAACTGGATCCAGGCCTCCGGTGGCAACGCCATGGCGGCCATCGCGCGCGGTGTCAAGGTGGGTCGCACCAAGGTCATGCTGTTCATCCTCTCAGCAGTGATGTCCGCCTATGCCGGTATCACCAGCTCGATCCGCGTTTCCGCCGCTAACCCGAACAGCGGCGACGGCTACGAGCTGGAAGTGATTGCGATGGTTGTCATCGGTGGGACAGCCCTGGCTGGCGGGCGTGGTTCGATCATCGGTACCGTCCTGGGTGTGCTGATCCTGCGCGTGATGCGCAACGGCATCGTCATGGTCGGCGTCCCTGGCCTGGCCTACAAGATCTTCATCGGCGCGATCATCCTGGGCATGATGGTGCTGCACTCCAGCATTGAACGCCGCACCGGGAACGGGAGGTAAAGCCATGGCGACTAGCGAACTGGTCCGCATGGAGCATATTTACAAGAACTTCGGCAGCGTGCAGGCCCTCAACGATGTCACCTTCACTGTCGGACACCAGGAGATCGTTGGTCTTGTCGGGGATAACGGCGCAGGCAAGTCCACCCTGATCAAGATCCTCTCGGGTGCGCATCCGGCCACTTCCGGGCAGATCTACTTCGACGGCAAGCCGGTGGAAATCAAGAACACCTGGGACGCCATTCAGCTGGGTATTGAGACAATCTACCAGGACTCGGCGCTCGTCCCCCAGCTATCGATCGCGCGCAATCTATTCCTGGGCCGTGAACCGCTGACCGGCCCCAAATGGCTGCAGCGCATGGACAAGCGATTCATGGAGGAACAGACCCGCAAGCTGCTCGGCGAACTGGGCATCACCAAGTACATCAACCCTGATACGCCAATTACCTCCCTCTCCGGCGGGGAACGCCAGTCCATCTCCATCGCTCGCGCTATGTTCTTTGAGTCGCGGCTGATCATCCTGGACGAACCGACCAACAATCTGGGTGTGGAGGAAACGCACCGGGTGCTGCGGTTCATCCACAACGCGCGCGATAGAGGTCTGTCGTGCATCTTCATCACGCACAACATCTACCATGTCTTCCAGGTGGTCGACCGGATTGTGGTACTGCGGCGGGGCAAGAAGGTTTGCGAGGCTGACCCGAAGCAGACCAATATTGACGACATCGAGAAAGTGATCACCGGTATCTACGACACGCTACCGGAGCGCGCCGCCGGATAAGCGGCAACCTGGCCATAGATGCCACCATACGGTAGCCTGCCCTGGATTCACGCCGGCGCCGGATACGGGCTGACCCCCGCGCTCTCTGACGCCGGCGTGAGGCGTCTGGCGGCAAACATGCCATATACGCTCGTCCCGATCCCCCTGAAGGCGCAGGCGCGCCGGGTAGAAGCAGACCAGAAAGAGCGACGCCCATGAGCTGCGAGTTTATCGAGCGCCTTCCCACTCCACAGGAACACCGCGCCATCTTTGAAGCAGTTGGCTGGCAGCCGTATACAGCGGAGGAAGTCGCTACCGCGCTGGCTAACTCCCTGTACGGCATCGTGGCTGTGCAGGCTGGCCTGCCGATCGGCATGGGCCGGGTGATTGGCGATCGGGGCAAGTTCTACTACATTCAGGATTTTGCCGTCCGCCCGGAGTACCAGGGAGAAGGCATCGGCGGAGCAATGCTGGAACGCTTGCTGGGGTACATCCGCGCTACTGCGCCGGGTGAACCGTTCGTCGGGCTGTTCGCCACGCCCGTTGCCATCCCGTTCTACCGCAGGTATGGCTTCGAGCCGCACGATGACGTGTTGGCCGGGATGTGGACAGTCCTGCACAGGGCTGGCTGCCAGCCCTAAAAACCAGGCGGCCTGTCCCCTGGTTATGAACAGGCCGCCGGAACAATCATCTGCGCAAATCGATCAGGCCTTCAGCCACAGATCGATCGGCTTCTGGACATCAGGCGGTTCGTAGGGCCAGGTGATCTTGCGCCCCTCGCCCGCCGACTGGTATGCCGCGTGGATGATCTTCAACACCTCAAGACCATCCTCACCACGCTCGACTGGCTCCTCACGACCCTTGATCACGTTGATGAAGTGCTGCATCTCCTGCGGGAAGCCGTAGTTCCATTCTTCCTCAAAGCCGGTGAAAGTCCAGCCGACAGTCGTATCGGCCTTTTCTACCGCGTAACCGTAACCAACCTTACTGTGCGTGATCAGGGCGTTGCCATGAATCAGGTCGGCCCGCGTGTTGCCTTTGGAACCATAGATCTCGCAGCGGTCATCGATGCCGCCGGTCTTGGCCCAGCTGTTCTCCGCAATGGCGATGGCATCGTTCTCGAATTCGATGATGCAGATCGCGTGATCCTCGCCCTGCGTGCGATCGCGGTGAACAAACGTGCCCAGCGTGGCGCTGACACTGCGCACCTGAGGCCGATCCAGAATCCAGCGGGCGAACTCGATCGAATGGCAGCCCATATCCAGCAATACGCCGCCGCCTGACAGGTTGACATCCCAGAACCAGGGCGAATGCGGCCCGTCGTGCTCCTCGCTCTGCTTGACCAGGAATACCTTGCCCAGCGCGCCTTCCTGCACCAGTCGCTTGGCGCGGACATATTTGGGCGCAAAGCACAGCATCTCGCCGTAGACCAGCTTGACCCCGGCGTTCTTGACCGCCGCCAGCATATTGCGGGCTGCACGCATGGTTGTCGTGAATGGCTTCTCACACATGATGTGCTTGCCAGCTTCCGCCGCCGCGATCACAACTTCCTCATGCAGGTAGTTCGGCACGCCGACCGTCACCGCCTGGATGTCATCCCGGGCCAGCAGCTGGCGGTAGTCCTCGTAAGCGTACGGGATGCCCCGCTCCTCGGCGAAGCGGCGGGCCTTGCCGGGCGTACGTGACGCCACGGCGACGATCTCCGCCTCCGGCACCCGCTTCAGCCCATCGACGTGAATATGGCCGATGAACCCGCTGCCAATCACGCCTACACGAACCTTTTCCATGCTTCCTCCCCTCCTGAGTCAACTCCTGGCGTTCCATCAGCAGCAAGCAGGGCGCCCGGAGGTCATCCCTGGCGCCCTGCCGATCATCTCACCTCAGGCGTCAACAATCTGCTGCACTACGCGACCGCTCGCCTTCTCCTTGAGGATCAGCTTGACCTTGCCATCAGGCATGACTTCCCGCTTGATCAGGAAGTGTGCCTGGTCGTAGTCGACCAGCCGTGCCCCGGCTTCCGCTTCTTCGGCCCCGCGCCAGTCTTCCAGCAGGACCGGTTCCCACTGGCGGGACTGGACGGAACGGTAGGCGGCATCCATGATGGCGTTGATCACATAGCCATCGTAGAAGGTTTCCATCGGGGCGACCCCCCTGTCCATCGAATCGAACATGTCGGCGAACATGTCGCTGTAGCCCAGGGAACCCACCTCATCCCCGACCGGGAAGAGCCAGCCAGTGTCGCCTTCCGCCTTTTCCGCCACGTAGCCACGCTCGCCAACCGCCGTGAACATCTCAAAACCGGTACGCAGCCAGTGATTGAGCCAGATCGTCCCTTCCGTGCCGGAGACTTCATCGCGCAGATCCATCCCGCCACGGAACGTCCAGGCCACCTCAAACTGGCCAACCGCGCCACTGGCATAGCGCACCAGTCCCACCGCGCTGTCCTCAGCCTCAATGGGATGCACCTGAGTATCCGCCCAGCACATCACCTCCAGCGGCTTGACATCCTTGCCGATGAAGTTGCGGGCAATGGCGATGCAGTGGCAGCCCAGATCGACGATCGCGCCGCCGCCGGACTGCTCCCTGTCCCAGAACCAGTCGCTATGCGGGCCGGGATGTGCCTCGCGGGAGCGCGCCCAGAGAATCTTGCCCAGTGCGCCGCTCTGTACGGATTTGAGTGCCTTAAGCGTCTTGGGGGTATAAGCCAGGTCTTCCAGGTAGCCGTGAAAGACTCCCGCTCTCTCCACCGCGTCCAGCATACGCTTGGCCTCGGCGGCGTTGCGACCCAGCGGCTTGGTACACAGCACCGCCTTGCCAGCCTCCGCCGCCAGCAGGACGGCCTGCTCATGCAGGTTGTTGGGCAGCCCGATGACCACGACATCGGTTTCCGGATCGCGGATGGCCGCCGCCATATCGGTCGTCCAGCGCGGGATGCCCCATTCCTGGGCGAACTGTCGGGCGCGTTCTTCCGTCCGGGAATAAACGACCGCCACGCGATCCTGTCCCCGCCGACCATGCAGGGTCATCGTGTAGAACATCCCGATCAGACCGGTGCCTAACATGGTGATCCTGTGCATCAGAGTCTCTCTCCTCCCCAAAATACGCGGGCGGCGACTATTGCCGGACGCCCCGCTGGCGACCATAAATGGAGATCAGAATCACAAGGATGATCCCCAGCGTCATCAGTTTGTAGGCTTCCTGGAGCTGCAACGCCCGCAGCAGGCTTTCAATCAGGGTCAGGACAAGCGCGCCGGACATCGTGCCCCAGTAGCTACCCTTACCGCCGGAAAGCACCGTGCCGCCCACCACCACCGCTGCGATTGCCGGGAACTGGTACGGCCCGCCCAAATTCAGAAAGACCGTTTGCGTAAAGCCCAGCAGCACAAACCCGCCAAACGCTGCCAGCATCCCGCTGATGGTGAAGGTGGCGATGACAATCAGGGGGACGCGCACACCGGACAGCCGGGCAGCCGTTCGGTTGACCCCGATCGCAAACAGGTGTTTGCCGTACGTCGTGCGTTCCAGCAGCAACCACATGCCCAGCCCGACCAGCACCCACAGGATGATCACACCGGGGATGCCCAGGATCAACGGCTCGGCAATCAGGCGGCCCAGCAGCGGCGGCATGTTGCCGATCAGCTCACCCTGGGTGAGCACCAGGATCGTGCCCTGCACCACACCGGTCATGCCCAGGGTCATCACCAGCGGCGGGACGCCGAGCACGATAATGCCTACTCCGTTCAGGAAGCCAATCACCGCCCCCACGGTCAGCACTATCACCAGCGCCGGCAGGATCATGTCGTTCTGGCCATTGCTCAGGCGAAAAGTCAGGATGGCCCCCAGGGTAACCACCGCCCCGGCGGAGAGATCGATCCCTTCCCCGCCGCTGATGATCACCAGCGTTTGCCCGGCGGCAATGATGCCCAGAAATGAGGCCAGGCGGACAATGTTCACGGCCTGGTTGACGTTCAAAAAGTTAGGATTGATCAGGCCGCCGGCCAGAAAGAGCAGGATGGAAAGCAGCAGCGCCACCACCGGCGGGCTGATCTGCGCCGTTTGCTTCCGAATGGCCTCAATCATGCCGTCCGCCTCCGCAGGAACCGCACCAGCCCTGGCCCGGCCAGCGCCGCGATGATGATCAGCGCGTCCACAAGGGTCTGCGACCAGGTCGGAACATTAGCAAAGGAGATGATGTTGCGGATCACGCCCAGGATCAGCACGCCGAGGATCGAACCGATCACGCCGCCCTGGCCGCCGCTCAGGCGGGTGCCGCCCAACACCACGGCGACAATCGAGTCGAGCGTCATGGCATCGCCGATGCGCGGGTTGCCGGTCCCCAGATTCATCGTCAGGGCCAGCGCTGCCAGCGACGCCGCCAGCCCGGCCCATACATAGGTGCTGAAGCGCACAAAGTTGACCGGCACGCCGGTCGCATAGGCCGCCTCGGCCTTGCCGCCCGTGGCAAAGAGATATTGTCCGTAGCGCGTCGAACGCAGCACCAGCCAGATCAGAATCGCCAGGACGATGAAATACAGCGCCAGCGGGATATCCAGCGGCGCGCCGCGATAGGAACGCAGGAATTCACGCGGCAGGTTGCCACCGGGGCGCGGCAGGATCAGCAGGGCGATGCCCGCGTAGACAAAGCTGGTTGCATAGGTTGTGACAATCGGTTGCAGCCGCAGGTAAGCCACACACAGGCCGTTGAAGATCCCTGCCCCCAGCCCTGCTCCCACCGCCGCCAGGATACCGATGAGAATTTCGTTTGGCCCCGATTCTGGCAGGATCAGCGTGACCAGGATGGCGTTGGCCATGGAGACAATAGCCCCCACAGAGAGATCGATCCCGCCGCCAATGATGACAATGGTTTGCCCAACCGTCAGGATGATCAGGGGTAAGAAGTTGCGCAGGTTGCTGTTGAGCACCCGTAACTCAAAGAGATTGGGCTGCAGCGAGAAGTTGATTCCCACCGCGATCAGCAGCAAGAGCAGGGCCAGCAGGTAGGAATGTCGCAGGGCAATACGTCGCAGCAATGCACTGTTCATACGCCGTTACTCGCATTGGTTGTGCCCATACTGGCCGCGACCAGACTGGCATGGTTGAGCGTTTCGCCTTCCAGCTCCGCCTGGATCCGCCCATCATGCAGCACCAGAACGCGGTTGCACAGGCTCAGCAATTCTTCGTCATCGCTGCTGTAGAACAGGATCGCTGTCCCGGCGGCACGAAGTCTGTTCAGCAGCGCGTAGAACTCGGCCTTCGTCCGAACATCAACGCCTTTGGTCGGGTCGTTGAGCAACAGCACACGCGGATCGCGGAGCAGCCATTTGCCCAGCACGACCTTCTGGGCGTTGCCACCGCTCAGGCTGCTCACCGGCGCATCCAGCGATTCCATCACCAGCCTCAGGTCGTTGGCCACCCTGCCTGCCTCGGTACGTGCCCGGTTCATGTTCAGCGGGAAGCCGTACTTGCGCCAGGAAGGCAATTGCAGATTCTCCAGGATCGACCGGATCAACAGCACGCCCTCTGTGGCCCGGTCACCCGGCACAAATGCCAGACCATGCTGCATGGCCTGCTGAGGGTGCGAAAAGTGAACCGGGGTGTCGGAGAGCATCACCTGCCCCTTGAAGGGAATCGCACCAAAGAGCGCCAGGAGCAGATCCGACTGGCCCTGCCCCTGCAGACCGCCCAGCCCCAGCAACTCGCCATCGCGCAACTCAAAGCTGATGTCCTTGAGCAGGTCAGTGTGCAACCCCTTGACCTTCAGCCGGACGGGCGCGTCCGGCGCGAGAGACGTCCCCTGGGTGGTATCCGAGGTGATCATGCCCTCGATCATCAACTCGACCAGCTCCTGCTCGCTGGTTTCGCTGATCACCCGGTTGCCAACGCTGACCCCGTTGCGCAGGACGGTCGCCCGGTCAGCCACGCGGAAGATCTCGTCCATGCGATGGGAGACAAAGACAATGGCCATACCGCTGCGCTTCCAGTCACCGATCAGGTCGAACAGGCGGTTGACCTGGCGGCTGTCCAGGCTGGCGGTGGCTTCGTCCAGGATGATCAGGCGTGGCTTCAGGCTGAGTGCCTTGAGGATTTCAACCACCTGCCGTTCATCAGGCGGCAGGCTATTGACCAGCGCATCCGGCTCCAGTGAAGATTGGACCGTGCCCGCAAACAGGGCGATCAGGTCCTGTGTGCGGGCACGCATCTCACGATGATCGACGGTTATTCCCCACCGGCGCGGCTCGTGAGCCAGCCAGATATTCTCGGCCACGGTCATATCCGGGATCAGGCTAAGCTCCTGGTAGACGGCAGTGATGCCAGCGCTCTTGGCCGCCTGCGGGGAAGGGAACGTGACCGTCCGGCCATCCAGGTGTAATTGCCCCTCATTGGGAGCAATTACACCTGTGATGACCTTGCTGAGGGTGCTTTTGCCACTTCCATTGGCGCCGAGCAGCGCAACGACTTCCCCCGACTGCACATCAAGGTTACCGTCCGAGAGCGCTACGACGCCCCCGTACCGTTTGGTGACGTTCCGGGCGGAAAGTGACACCTTATTCATAGTTGACTATTCCATGAAGCCCGCAGCCTGCATCTGGGTGATGAACCCGTCGAGCGTGTAGGACTCAGGCAGGTCCTTCACCAGCTCATACTGCGCATCGAAATTGAACTCGTCCACCACATACGGGATCGGCACGTAGAAGGTGTTGCCGAACGGGCCGGAGAGCTTGGAGGTATCGGGCGTGCCGCCGATCAGGATTTCGACGGCGACGCGGATACCATCAGCGCCCACGCCGGGCGGATTGACCACCCCGAACGACGTGAACTCCGGACGCTCCTGCTTCACCTCATGCCACAAC
>FWPV01009880.1_pt1 | contig 15917 bp, 9 predicted proteins | sample 2228371 | NCBI WGS metagenome assembly FWPV01 (sample SAMEA103939776, study PRJEB20133) | metagenome | reverse complement strand
ATCTGCAAGATGACGGAGGCCATCCTGGGGGACACCGGCTCCCTGCTCGATGCTGCCAAATGCCTTCCCATGCCATCGCCTCCTCCGCCTCCTCCGTCTTCTCCCTCCGCACCCGGAGGGCCCGGCGGGTACGTGGGATGGGGCCCCGGGTTCATCCCGTATGTCGGGCCGGGGTGGGGCATCAACCTGAGTGGCAGCCCGTGCGGGCCGCTGCCTTCGGGAGGAGCCTCTTCCGCCGAGACCTCCGCCAGTGTCATCGGGCCGGTCAGAGGACCCGGCGAGAAGGACGGCCCGCCGGAGGACAACGGGGACGCCGTCATCCGCAAGTACGGCGGCAAGGTGATAAGGACCAGGGTCGATGTGTTCTAGAAAGAGCTCGCGAGAGATGTCGGGAAAGCTGCGCATCCTTTGGGTCCTGCTGGTCGCCTTACCGGTCCTGGTGGCCGGAGGCGCCGCCGGAGACCTTCTGCCCGAGGAGGTGGGCGTCTGCGCCCGCGTGCGCATCAAGATCAGCCAGGAGGTCGCGCTCACGCGGACGGCCTTCCGGGCGACGCTGGAGGTCAACAACCTGCCTGAGAACGTGGCCCTGGAGCAGGTGCTCGTGGCGCTGGACATCACCGACCTGGAGGACCGGGACGCGCGGGACCGCTTCGGCATCCGTCCGCCTGAGCTCACCGGCATCAGCGACGTCAACGGGACGGGGACGATCCAGCCGGGCTCCACGGCCCGCGCGGTCTGGACCATCATCCCCAACCGCGAAGCCGCCCCGGACCAGCCCACGGACTATTTCATCGGGGGGCTGCTGGAATACAGGCAGGGGGATGCCCAGGTCAGCATTCCGCTCTTTCCGGCGCGCATCACGGTGCGTCCGGACCCGCTTCTGTATCTGGACTACTTCCTGGTGCGCGACGTGTATTCCGACGACCCGTTCACTCCGCAGATCGAGCCCGCGGAGCCGTTCCCTCTGGGCCTGCTGATGACCAACCGTGGGAAGGGAGTGGCGCGCAACGTTCGCATCACATCGTCCCAGCCCGAGATCATCGACAACGAGAAGGGGCTGCTCATCGACTTCAAGATCATCGGCACGCAGGTGAACACCAGCATGGTGTCTCCCTCCCTGTCGGTGAATCTGGGGGACCTCGAGCCGGGAAAGACCGCGGTGGCGAGGTGGATGATGACCAGCACGCTGCAGGGACGGTTCGTGGAGTACAAGGCGACGTTCGAGCACATCGACGGGCTGGGGGACCCCCGCCTTTCGCTCATCGACAGCGTCAACATCCATGAACTCAACCACGCCGTGCGCGTGGAGGACCCGGCGGACGACCACAAGCCCGACTTCCTGGTCAACAGCATCCCCGATCCGGACCGCTACCCCGACACACTGTTCAACAGCGACGGGACGACCGCGCCGGTGAACGTCGGGCTCAATCCGGTCATCGACGGGTTCATCTCTCCGTCGAAGATGCAGGCGATGCTGACGACCATCGTGCCGTCCGGGTTCGTCTACATCCGGGCAGAAGAGCCGGGTCAGGAGCGCTACCGCCTCAGGAAGGTGCTGCGCTCGGACGGGCGCGAGATCCGTCTGGACGACAATGCCTGGACGACGCACCGCACCATCCGGCTGGTGGGCCAGCCGGTCCGGCGTGAGCACAAGCTCCACATCTTCGACTACAACAGCACCGGGCAGTACACCCTCATCTACGAGCAGATCGCCGCGGGAGAGAAGAGCATCGGCGAGGCGAGGCTGCTGCCGGACGGCGCCGAGGTGGAGCTTGGCGGCACGGAAGGGGTGGCGGTGACCGGCCTGTTCGAGGACGGGATGTACGTCGCCTCGCTGGACCGGACGAGCGGCATCCGCGTGACCGGCATCGGCGCATTCGAGGGTGAGCGCGTGAACGTCACCGGCACGCTGGACACGGACGTGAACGGCGAGCGCGTCATCCGGGCAAGCCGGGTGGTGCGGGTGGCGGCGGGCACGGTGGAGCCGCTGGTCACGAACCTGCGCGCCCTGCACAGCGGGGACTTCTTCTACGACCCGGTCACCGGGAGCGGGCAGAAGGGGATGGCCGGCGGCGCGGGTCTGAACGCGATAGGCCTGTTCGTGAAGGTCACCGGTCTTGTGGCCGGCGCCGCGGCGGACAGCTTCGTGCTGGGCGAAGGGGCAGGGAAGTACGACCTGAAGGTGCTGCTGCCCGAAGGCGCCGCCGCGCCGCCCGCCGGTTCGGTGGTCACCGTGAAAGCCCTGGTGTCCTGCGAACGGGACGGGGACGTCCTGCGGCCGGTGCTGAGGCCGCGGCGCGAGGGAGACATCTTCCCCGAGAACACGGGGCCCATCATCTCGAACGTGCAGGTCAGCAACGTGACGGCCACGGGCGCCAGCATCGTCTGGAGCACGGACCGGCAGTCCAGCTCGCAGGTCCTGCTGGGCACCGCGAGCGGCAACTACACCCGCACCGTGGACGGCCCCGACTTCGTGACGGGACACATCGTGAACCTGACGGGCCTGACGCCGGACACCACCTACTTCTTCGTGGTGCGCTCGCGGGACTACTACACCGGCATCGTCAACACGTCGGAGGAGTACTCGTTCCGCACACCGGCCGCGGTCCTTCCGTCGTTCACGCTGGACTTCCCGGTGGTGGTGCGCTCGGGCGCCAGCGTGACGGCGACGGCGCAGCTGGGGAACACCGGCGGGACGGCCACGCAGGTGCGGTGCGTGGGCATCCAGGTCTCGCCGGCCTCTGTCGGGATAGACACTCCCGCTTCCGAGGCGTCGCCGCTTGCGTTCGGGAACGGCAACCTTCCGATGGGAGGCACCCTGCAGCGCGACCTGCAGTTCACAACGGACCTGGCGTCGTTCTTCGTGAAGCTGACGCTGCGCTACCGGGATTCGGGTGGCACGGAACGGACCGTCGTGACGAGCTGGAAGAAGGTGAACGTGCCCTAGAGCTCTGCTTCAGCGGCAGGACTCTCCTTCGAAAGCCCCGGCGCACGCTGCGCCGGGGCTTGTTTCCCGGCGCGGCAGGGGCTCAGTCTCCCCGGTCTTCCCCGAAGAGCTCGTCTGCGGCTCTGGCGTAGGCGTTGAAGGTGGCTTCGTCGTACAGCACGAACCGGACCAGCGTGAGGCGGCCGTTCTTGAGCAGGAAGTCCCGGACGGCGGTCAGCGCGACGGGCGCGGCTTCATCCACGGGGTAGCGGTAGGCGCCCGTGCTGATGGAGGGGAAGCTGACGGTCTTCAGCCCGTTGTCCACCGCCACCTCCAGGGAGCGTCTGTACGCGCTCGCCAGCACCTGTGCGTCCCGGGGGCTGCCGCTGTACACCGGACCCACCGTGTGGATGACGTGCTTCGCCCGGAGCCTCCCGCCGACGGTGATCTTCGCATCGCCCGGCTCGCAGCCGCCGAGGCGCCGGCACTCCTCCAGGATGGCCGGTCCTCCCGCCCGGTGAATGGCCCCGTCCACACCGCCTCCTCCGAGCAGAGAGCGGTTCGCCGCGTTGACGATGGCGTCCGTGTCCTGCTGCGTGATGTCGCCCCGGACGAGTTCGAGCGTCGCGTCTCCCACTGTATAGCGCTTCATCCCGAGCCTCCCCGCTGTCTGTCCGGCCGGGTTTCCGTGGCCGGCTGCGCCCCGCGGCCCTACAGGTTTATCGTCCGCCCGTCGACGGCCAGCGCCGCTTCCTTCAGAGCCTCCGCCAGTGTGGGATGCGCGTGACAGGTGCGGGCGATGTCCTCGCTGGACGCGCCGAAGGTCATGGCCGCGGCCGCCTCTGCGATGAGGTCCCCGGCGTGCGCCCCGATGATATGCACCCCCAGCACCCGGTCGGTCCGGGCATCCGCCAGGACCTTCACGAATCCCTCCGCCGCGCCCGTGCAGCGCGCGCGGGAGTTCGCCTTGAAGGGGAACACTCCCTTGCGGTAGTCGCGGCCCTCCGCCTTCAGCTCGTCCTCCGTCCGGCCCACCGAAGCGATCTCGGGGTCGGTGTAGACCACGCCCGGTATCGAATCGTAGTCCACGTGCCCGTAGCCGGTGGCCATCCTCTCCACGCAGGCGAAGCCCTCTTCCTCGGCCTTGTGCGCCAGCATCGGCCCGGCGATGACGTCCCCGATGGCGAAGACTCCCGGAGCCGTGGTCTGAAAGGCGGCGTCCACCACGATGCGTCCCTTCTCGTCCGTCCGGACGCCGGCCTCCTCGAGTCCCAGCCCGTCCGAGCAGGGCGCGCGGCCGGCCGCCACCAGCACCCGGTCGCATTCGATGTCGTCCCCTCCCTGCAGATGGACGATGGCCCGTCCCTCCTGACAGGAGACCCCCGACACGCGGGCCTCCAGACGGAACTTCAGTCCCTGCTTCTCGAAGATCTTCCGCGCCTCGGCGGCCACCTCCGAGTCCATCCCCGGCAGGATGCGGGGGAGATACTCCAGGACGGTGACCTCCGAGCCCAGCCGGCTCCAGACCGAGCCCAGCTCCACGCCGATGTAGCCCGCCCCGATGACCACCAGACTGGCCGGCGCCTCCTCCCAGCTCAGAGCGTCCGTGCTGGTGCCCACCCGGTCTCCGTCGGGACGCACTCCCGGCAGCGATGCCGGGCGGCTGCCGGTCGCGATGAGGATGCGCGGGGCCTGCAGCATGCCGCCTCCCTCCACCTCCACGCGGCCTTCTCCCGCGAGGCGGGCCGCGCCCCGAACGGGCGCGATGCCGTTCTTCCGGAACAGCCCCTCGATGCCGCGCGCCAGCGTCTCCACGGTGCGCTCCTTCTCGCGCATCATCCGGGGGATGTCGGCCGAGACGCCGCTTGCGGTGATGCCCCACTTCGAGAGCTCGCCGGACCGGATGCGGCTGTAGTTGCGGCTGGCCTCCAGCAGGGCCTTGCTGGGGATGCAGCCCACCCGCAGACACGTGCCGCCGGGCAGCTGCTCTTTCTCGACGCAGGCCACCTTCATCCCCAGCTGGGACGCCCGGATGGCGGCGGTATACCCGCCCGGGCCGGCGCCGATAACGATCAGGTCGAACTCCTGTGAGGCCATGGGGGCTATATCTCCAGCAGCATCCGTTCGGGAGCCTCGATGCACTCCTTGATGCGGCGCAGGAAGGTGACCGCCTCCCGTCCGTCCACGATGCGGTGGTCGTATGTGAGGGCGATGTACATCATCGGGCGTATCACCACCTGCCCGTCCACCGCCACGGGCCGGTCCTGGATGGCGTGAAGCCCGAGGATGCCGCTCTGCGGCGGATTGACGATGGGAGTGCTGAGAAGCGACCCGTAGATGCCGCCGTTGGAGATGGAGAACGTGCCCCCCTTGAGCTCCTCCAGCGCGATGCGGTTCTCCCGCGCCCGCGCCGCGAAGTCGGCGATGGCCTGCTCGATCTCCGCGAAGCTCATCAGCTCGGCGTTCCGCAGCACGGGCACGACCAGCCCCTTGCCGCCGCCCACGGCGATGCCGATGTCGTAGTAGTTCCGGTAGACGATGGTCTCCCCGCGTATCTCCGCGTTCACGGCGGGGAACTGCTTGAGGGCGTCCACGGCGGCCTTCACGAAGAACGACATGAACCCGAGCTTCACGCCGTACTTCTTCTCGAAGGGCTCCCGGAGACGGTTCCGGAGCGCTATCACCGCGGACATGTCCGCCTCGTTGAACGTCGTGAGCAGGGCCGCCGTCTGCTGCGCCTCCACCAGCCTGCGGGCGATGGTGGCGCGCATCGGACTCATGGGGACCTCCTCCTCCACGCGAGCGCCCGCCGGAGCCACGGGAGCGGAAGGAGCGGCCGGCGGCCGCGGAGGAGTCGGAGCAGGCGGCGGGGTCTCCGGGCGAGGCGGCGGCGCGGCCGCGGTGCGCCCTGAGTCCCCGGCTTCCAGATGGCGCAGCACGTCCTCCTTGAGGATGCGTCCCCCCGGCCCGGTCCCCCGGACTTCGGATGCGTCCAGTCCGGCCTGCTCCATGGCTCTCCGGGCGGCGGGCATTACGGCGGGCGGCTCTTCCGGGGCGGGCGGAGCGGCCTCCGCCTCTGCCGCAGTGGCGGCTCCCACGGTCTCCTGCGGGGCGGCAGGCGCCTGCGTTGCGGGTTCGGGGGCGGGGGCTTTACCTGCCCCTTCGGAGGCGGCCGGAGCTTCGGCGGCCTCCTCCAGGTAGGCGATCACTTCGCCCACCTTCGCCGTCTCGCCGGCCTTCTTCAGCACCTGCGAGATGACGCCCGTCACCGGAGCGGGCACCTCCAGCGTGGCCTTGTCGCTCTCGATCTCGACCACACCCTGGTCCACCTGAACGTGCTCCCCCTCCTGCTTCAGCCACTGACCGATCTGGACTTCGGTGATGGACTCCCCCACTTCGGGAACGACCAGTTCGACCGCCATATCGTCCGACCTCTCCCTGCTACCGGTATTTGTACATCGCGGGAAGCTGCCCGGCCTGCTCCCCGTCTCCCAGCACCGCCTCCTGGACCAGCCGCTCCATCTCGATGTGGTGGCTGTTCGCCGAGCCGGTCGCCGGGCTGGCCGAAGGCGGCCTGGAGACGCAGGACAGCGGATGCCGTCCGTACAGGCTGTCTCCGAACATCACCTTCAGATAGCGCCAGGCGCCCATGTTCTCCGGCTCCTCCTGGGTCCAGATGACCCTCATCCCCTCCGGGAATGCCGAAAGCGCCTTCTGCAGCTCCTCGTGCGGGAACGGATACAGCTGCTCCAGGCGGATGATGGCCAGGTCGTCGCGCTCCAGGTCCATCCGGGCTCTGTCAAGGTCGTAGTATACCTTGCCCGTGCAAAGCAGGACACGGCTCACCTTCTTCCGCCGCGAGTGGCGCGGGTCCGGCAGGACGCGGCGGAATCGGCCCGAAGCCAGTTCGTCCAGAGAGGATACCACTTCCGGATGGCGCAGCAGGCTTTTCGGGGTCATCACGACCAGCGGCTTGCGCCACGGACGGTGCACCTGTCTGCGCAGAAGATGGAAGAACTGCGCCGGGGTCGTGGGGAAGGTGACCTGGATGTTGTCCTCCGCCGCCAGCGTGAGGAAGCGCTCCAGCCGGGCGCTCGAATGCTCCGGCCCCATCCCTTCGAACCCGTGAGGAAGAAGAAGCACCAGTCCGGACAGACTCCCCCATTTGTCCTCCGCGCTGGTGATGAACTGGTCCACGATGACCTGCGCCGCGTTGCAGAAATCCCCGAACTGCGCCTCCCACATCACCAGCGCGTCCGGATAGGCGATGCTGTAGCCGTACTCGAACCCCAGCACCCCCGCCTCCGAGAGCGGGCTGTTGTGGATGTGCACCGGCGCCTGGTCCTCGGACAGGTGCATGAAGGGGAAAAAGCGGTCCCCGTTCGTCACATCGTGCAGCACGGCGTGACGGTGGCTGAACGTCCCCCGCTCGCTGTCCTGACCGGTCAGCCGCACCGGATAGCGCTCCACGGCCAGCGTCGCGAACGCCAGCGCCTCCCCGGCCGACCAGTCCAGCGGCCTCTCCCCGCGCGCCATCTCGCGCCGGTTCTCCAGGAAGCGCTGTATCTTCGGGTGCGGGTTGAAATCGCGCGGGATGTGCGTCAACCGGTCCAGCAGCGCCGCCAGATACTTGCGGTCGAATCCCGTGTCCACATCCGGCACCCGCGATTCCGGGCCGCCCACATAGCTGCTCCACACCCTGCCCAGGATGCTGGGACGCGGGGGCTCGTCGGAGCGCTGCGACTTCCGCGAGCGCACCTCCGACAGCTCCCTTTCCAGCTCCTGCCTGCGCGCCTCCGCGATCTGGTCCGCCTGCTCCCGGGTTATCCCTCCCAGCTTCAGCAGGCGCTCCAGGTATGCGTCGCGCACGGACTTCCGCTTCTCGATGATCTTGTACATCAGCGGCTGCGTGAAGCTGGGTTCGTCGCTCTCGTTGTGCCCGCGGCGGCGGTAGCAGTACATGTCGATCACGACGTCACGCTTGAACTCCTTGCGGAACTCCATCGCCAGCTTCACCACCTGGGCCACCGCCTCCGGGTCCTCCCCGTTCACGTGGAAGATGGGGATCTGGAGCATTTTGGCGATGTCGGTGGCGTAGACGCCCGAGCGTCCCTGTTCGGGAGGGGTGGTGAATCCGATCTGGTTGTTGACCACCACGTGGATGGTGCCCCCCGTGGTGTAGGGCTCCAGCTGGCTGAGGTTCAACGTCTCCTGGACGATGCCCTCGCCGGCGATGGCCGCGTCGCCATGGATGAGTATCACCACGTAGCGCTCCCGTTCGTGGTCTCCCAGCCGCTCCTGCTTGGCGCGCGTCCGCCCGAGCGCCACGGGATTCACGAACTCCAGGTGGCTGGGATTGAAGCACAGCGCGAGATGGATCTCCTTGCCGGTGGACGTGACCCAGTCGTTGTGGTAGCCCAGATGGTACTTCACGTCCCCGCCGCCTGCGAGAAGCTCCGGGTCCATGTCCTCGAACTCCCGGAAGATCTCCCGGGGGCTCTTCCCCAGGATGTTGGCAAGGACGTTCAGCCTCCCGCGATGCGCCATCCCGATGACGATCTCCTTCACCCCGTGCTCGCCGGCGCTCTCGATGGCCAGCTCCAGAAGCGGGATGAGGCTCTCGGCCCCTTCCAGAGAGAAGCTCTTCGCTCCCAGGAACTTCTTCTGGATGAACTCCTCGAAGATGACCGCGTCCGTCAGGCGGGTCAGGATGCAGACCTGCTGCGCCGTGTCCATCTGGAGCCGGTTCTCGGTGCTTTCCATCCTCTGCTGCAGCCAGGTGCGGATGCCCAGGTCGGAGATGTGCATGAACTCGACGCCGATGGACCGGCAGTAGGTGTTGCGCATCCTCTGCACGATCTCGCGGAGCGGGCGCACGTCCGGCCCGTGGATGGTGCGGGTGGAGAACTTCAGGTCCATGTCGGCTTCCGTGAAGCCGTAGTCCTCCGGGCGGATGATGCAGTCGTCAGGAGGGCGCTCGTCCAGAGGACTGAGACGCGCGCATGTATGCCCGCGCACGCGGAACGCCCGGATCATCTCGTCCAGGCGGTCCTGCTTGAAGGCCATCTCCACGGCCGACGCCCCGTTGCCGCCTCCCGGGGGATTGAACAGAGACGACGGACGGAACGAGGGGCCTTCACGGAATGCGGTCTTCTCCCCGTTCCCCGACGCCAGCCGCTCAAAATACCGGCGCCAGTCTTCCGGCACCGACGAGGGGTCCCGCAGATACTGCGCGTAGAGCCCCTCCTCATAGGCCACGCTGAGAGCGTTCAGCGGTTCCTGAGATGTCGCCATTTCCACAACTTCCCTCCCGGCCGGCCTGTGCCGCCGGTCCGTCAAAAGCCGCGGGGCAGGAGCGCCGGGCCCGCCGCGGCTACCAGGTCGCATTCGCGATTATATGACATCATGACCCGCTCCCGGCGCATCCGCCACGTCCCTTGTGCCTGTGTCCGGCCCGCTCACTCCAACGCTCCCCCGCGAGCGTCCGACTCCCGCCTCTCCCGGTCCCCCACGATGCGCGTGACCGGCTGCCGGTAGCACCGGACCTCGAACACGGCGGGCGGGCAGTCTCCGTTGGCGCGCAGTGCTTCCAGCCGCAGCAGCTTCGTGCGGACCGGCCTCGAAAGCACGATGCGCCGGCGGGTCTGATGGTTGTCGCGGATGCCGGCCACCGTCCGGCCATCGCCGTCTGTCACGGTCAGCTCTTTCACGCAGAACGGCATCGCCCGCTCGGGATGTCCCACCAGCACGGTCGCCATCGCGTGCTCGAAATCCGTATCGAACGAAAGGTCTATCTGCCGGATCTCCTGCTCTTCGTCCCAGCGCATCTCCAGCCACGGGTCGCCGTCGTCCAGGTCCGGCAGCCAGGCGTTCGGTCCCGTCGTGGGTCTTGCCACCCCGTTCACCACGTTGGACGCCCCGAACACGGCTATCCCCGGCTCCGCACGGAACGCGGGCAGCTTCCCTCCGGGCCGCGGGTCCGGGCGCCATATCTCGAACGTCTCCACCCCGATATCCTGCTGCGGCGCCTGGAGGGCCCGCGGCCTGACGGTCAGCAGCCCGGTCAGACGCTGTCCGGAAAGGTGCAGAGCCAGCGCCCGGTTCGCCGCGAAAGCCACGAACACATACCTGGCTTCGCCGAGCGCGGTGTCGAACCTCACCCGCACCGGCCGTCCCTCCCCGGCGTCCACCGGCACGCTCACCGATTCGAGAATGACATCGGGAGAATGGTTGCCCGGCTTCAGGCTGGTCCTCAGCTCCACCCTCGCTGATGTATCCTCATCGGCGTCCACGGTGAACGTGAACTCCGGGACGGGTCCGGCGGGCAGGGGGACCAGCAGGGCGGCAGGGCGGTCCAGGGGCAGGGTGTCGCCGTCCGCCGGGAGGCCGCGCAGGACCAGTTCGCTCGAGGCCCGCAGCGTCGCGGAGCGGGCCAGGTCGTCGGGGTCCTCCAGCCGCATCCCCGGGATGTACTGGCCGGCCCGCATCAGCTCCCGCTGGAGTTCGCGCATCCGGTGCGTCTCCAGGAGGTCCGCAGGCTTCAGTCCGTCCCGGGTGCACAGCGCGGCCGCCATCCCGGCGGCCTGCGCCGAGTGGGCGCAGGTGGCCATCACCCGCGTGGACCCGAACGCCACGTGCGACGCGCTGATGATGCGACCCGCCAGGAACAGATTGGGAACGTTCCTGCTGAACAGGCACCGGTAGGGAATCTGATAGACTCCGCGCGAGTGCCACTGCGTGCAGCCCGGCAGCTCGCTGTAGACGCCGTCGGCCGGATGGAGGTCGATAGACCAGCCTCCGTAGGATACCGCGTCCGGGTGTTCCCGCTGTTCGACGATGTCCTGCTGCCGCAGCATGTACGGCCCCTCGAACCTGCGGCTCTCGCGCTTGCCCGGGATGAGTCCCACCCACTCCAGCGTCAGGTTCCCGGCGTCGGGGAAGTTGCCCGAGTTCTTGATGTAGTCCCAGACGCCGTACACCACCTTCCAGAGCTCCCACTTGATGACCTCGGTGTCGTGGACGGTGTCCAGCCTCCCCCCGTACTCGATCCACCACAGGCGGCAGCCGTAAGTCTGGGAGTTGAAGCTGCGGAAGCGCGGTATCTTCGTGATGTCCTTCAGCGCGAACGAAGGCGGGACGAACCGTACGGGACGCCCGGCGTCCTTCGAGTAGAAGTAGATGGAGTGTCCCAGCAGTTCCCCGTATTCCGGGGACGGGGCGAACTTCTCGCCGAACTCCTCCTCCGGCTCCGCTCCCATCCGGAACGCCGCCCCTGCGAGATATCCCACGATGCCGTCGCCGGAGGCATCGCAGAACAGGGGGGCGCGGAGCTCGTAGAGGGTGGAGTTCTGGCTGCAGAAGGCCCGCACGAGGGTGACCTCCCCACCGGGGCCGGTCTCCAGCGCGAACGCGGCCGTGTTCAGCAGAAGGCGGATGCCCGGCTCTTCCGAGAGCTTCTCCAGCAGGACGGCATCGAACAGCACCGGGTTGCCTTCCGGGTTCCGGTAGGTGTTCTCCACCAGGATCTCATCCAGAACCCCGCCTTCGCGAGCCCAGCGGTTGTTGCTGTTGCCGTGGCAGGTGGCACCCTGTATCCAGAGCCGGACCTCGCTTGAGGCGTTCCCGCCGGGCACCGGCCTGTCCTGCACCAGGGCCACGCGGACCCCGGCCCGCGCGGCCGTGATGGCACAGCAGACCCCTGCCATCCCTCCACCGACCACCACCAGGTCGGCATCGATGCGCTCCGTCCTCAGGACTCTGCGCCCGCTCGCGGGTTCTCTCAGCAAGGCGGCCTCCTCCCCCGGCGCCGGCAGGCGGCGCCGGACATCCCTCATTCCTCTGTTTCGACACCGGCCCCGCCGCTTCCCTGCCGCTGGCAGGGGAGGCCTGCCGTGCCGGAATTGGGAACACTCTGAACAGGTGCCTTTACCGATGATCTTTGCGGACACGCTGCCCGGACTGCTCGAGGCCGCTTCCACGCGGTATGCCGGCCGGACGTCGCACATCTGGCGTCCCGGCCTGCGCGCGCGCCGATTCACCTATGGCGACATCGGCCATCTGTCCCGCCGGTGCGCCGCCCTGCTGCAGCACGCAGGGGTGGGGGAGGGCGACCGGGTGGTCATATGGGCGCCCAACTCCCCCTACTGGGTGGCGGCCTTCTGGGGATGCCAGCTTCTGGGGGCGGCCGCCGTCCCGATGATGGTCCAGAACACGCCGGACTTCGTCCGGCGCATCGCCGCGTTCACGGAAGCGAAGGCCATCCTGGCCGCTTCGGCGCGCGGGCTGGACGCCGAAAGCGTCCCGGTGCTGCTTCTGGAGGAGGTCCTCGGCCCGGATGGTCCTCAGGAGACGGACTTCTCGCCCGGAAACGTCACGCCCGACACCGTCGCCCAGATCCTGTTCACGTCCGGGACCACGGGCGAGCCCAAGGGGGTGGTGCTGAAGAACCGGAACATCCTGGCGAACCTCCGGGGCGTGGCGGAGCTGGGCATCCTCAGGCCCGGCGACCATTTCATGAGCTACCTGCCGCTCGCGCACGTATTCGAGCAGATCGTGTCGCTGTTCCTGGCGACTTCGGCGGGAGTCCCCGTGACGCAGGCCGCCTCGCTGGCCGGCTCACACATCCTGATGTGCATGGAGGAGGACCGGCCCACCGTGATGACGAGCGTCCCGGAGTTCCTCAAGCGGGCCATCCAGCGCATCGAGTCGCGGGCGGAAAGCACGGGCAGGCTGGGCCGCCTTCAGAGGCTGTACGTTCTTGCTCCCCGTCTGCCGGTGCCGGTCCGGCGGCGGCTGGCCGCGCAGGTGCTGCAGCGGTTCGGGGGGCGCCTGAGGATGGTCGTGTCCGGAGGCTCGGCGCTCGACCCGGAGGTGGGCCGGAAATGGGAAGCCCTGGGGGTCGTGGTGCTGCAGGGCTACGGGGCGACGGAGACATCCCCGGTGGTCTCGGTGAACCGTCCGCGCGGACGCAAGGTGGCTTCCGTCGGGCCGCCGCTGCCGGGCGTGGAGGTGCGCATCGCCGAGGACGGCGAGATCCTGGTCCGCGGGCCCAATGTGGTCGATGGATACTTCCGCCGCCCGGAGGAGACGGAGAAGCGCTTCCGGGACGGCTGGTATCACACGGACGACCTGGGAGAGTTCGACCCGGACGGCCACCTTTACATCCGGGGGCGCAAGAAGTTCCTCATCGTCACTCCCGCGGGCGAGAACATCTACCCGGAGGACCTGGAATCGGAGCTGAACTCTGAGCCGGAGGTCGCGGACTCGGCCGTGCTGGCCATCGCCCCGCAGGGACGGTTCGAGGTGCACGCCGTCCTCCTGCCGCGTCCGGGGAAGGGGATTCCAGACCCCGCAGCGGTCGTCCAGCGGGTGAACGCGCGTCTGCAGCCCCACCAGCGCATCCAGGGGGTCAGCGTATGGGATGGCGAGGACTTCCCGCGCACGGTCACCCGCAAGGTGCGGAAGGACGAGGTCCGGGACTGGCTTCTGTCCAGACAGCCCGGACAGGCCGCCGCTGCCGCCCCCGGCAGGGCCGGAGCCCTGGAGCGGGCGGTGGCGCAGGCGGCGGGCATCCCTCCGGAGCAGGTCCAGCCCGGACACCGACTGGAGGCGGACCTGAAGCTGGACTCGCTGGGGCGCGTCACGCTCGCGAGCATCATCGAGGACGAGATGGGGGTCGTCCTGGACGAGGGACGCCTGGGGCCGGACACCACGGTCGGGATGCTCAGAGACCTCGTCGCCGAGGCGGGCGGCAGGGAGGACCGCTACGAGTTCGACCCTCGTCCTCTCTCGGCAAGGGCACGGTTCCTTCGGGCGATCCTGCAGCGGCTGCTGGTGTTCCCGCTCATCGGCGTCTTCGCGCCCATGCGCGTCAGCGGGACGGAGCGGCTCAGGGGTCTGGAAGGGGCCGCCCTGTTCATGCCGAACCATATCTCCCCCGCCGACGGCATCGTCCTGAAAGCCATCCCCGGCCCGATGCGCTCCAGACTGGCCATCGCCGCCGCGGCGGATGTGCTCTACGAAAGGCCCGGCCTCAAGCGCTTCGCGCCTCTGCTGGAGCTGCTCGTGAACATCTATCCGTTCTCGCGGGAGGGGCAGGTGCGGTCCGCGCTCCAGTATACCGGCAGGCTGATGGACCGGGGCTGGTCCGTCCTGGTCTTCCCCGAGGGACGCATCTCCCCGGACGGCCGTCTGCAGGAGGTGCGCACAGGGGCGGGCCTGATGGCCGTCGAGCTGGAGGCTCCGGTGGTGCCCGTCGCCCTGAAGGGCACGGACCGGGTGGTCCCCCCGGATGCGGACCGGCTGATGCTTCCGCGACGGTCGCAGGTGCGCGTGCGGTTCGGGGCGCCCCTGCGCTTCCCTCGCGGCACGGACTACGCGGAGGCGGCGGAGCGCATCCGGGCGGAGATGGACACTCTGCTCCGGGAGATGGACGCAGACGTCTGAACCGGGAGACGGACCTCCGATATTTCCGGACCCGGAGAGCGGGCCGCGTCCGCCTCGTGATACAATCCCGGCAGGGCCGCCCGGCCGCGGGCGGGCCGTTCATCCGCGGAGAGGATTCGAGAGACAGGCGATGATAAGAGTATGCGGAGCGGTGCTGCTGGTCCTTCTACTGGCGTCCTGCGCCTCAGGGTTCGAACTGCGCGAGCAGGGGCCTCCCCTCCCCGGGGCAAGCCGTGCCTCCGAGCGTGAGGAAGGGGTGCCCGTGGGCGTCACCTACGGCGTCTTCCGCCCCCGGAACTCCTCCACGAAGGACAACTTCGGAAAGAGCTGGAACCGCATCGGCATCTCGCGGGTGGATACCAGTGTCCCTTCCGACTGGAAGCCCACCTTCGGCTTCCTTTCTCTCAGCGCCGACGGTCCCGGCTCCGCCAGCCTGTTCGGGGTCAACTGGGGGCTGGTCCGCGGACTGCCTGCGGGCTCTCCGGACGTCCGTCCGTATGCGGGGATTCACGCGGGCCCAGTGTATGCCAACGTGAGGTCGGCCGCTCTGGGAGTGGATACCACCACCGTGGCGCTCAACGGAGGCCTGTCGCTCGGGCTGGTGCTGGGCAGGACGGTCTTCGTGGAGGCGCGCTACGACGCGTTCACCCGCGTGGGCGGCGTGGACTTCAGCGGGTTCTCTTGGGAGGCCGGGGTCAGGCTGTTCAACGTCCGGTTCTGACCCGCAGGATGCGGCTCATCCCTTGACGCCAGTCAGCGTCACCCCCTGCACGAACGTCTTCTGCCCGAGGAACCAGAGCAGTATGATGGGCAGAGTCATCACCACGCTGGCCGCCATCAGCAGGTTCCACTGAGCCCCGTGCTGGGTGACGAACTGCTGCAGTCCGAGCGACAGGGTGTACATCGTGTCGTCGTTCAGATACATCAGCGGGCCCAGGAAGTCGTTCCAGGCGCCCATGAACGTGAACAGCGCGACGGTGGTCAGAGCGGGGCGGGAGAGGGGAAGCATCACCCGCCGCCAGATGTCCAGTTCGCTCGCTCCGTCCATCCGGGCGGCGTCGGAGAGCTCCTGCGGGACGGTCATGAAGAACTGCCGCAGCAGGAACACGAAGAACGCGCTGCCGAACAGCGACGGCACGATCAGCGGCTTGAACGTCCCCACCCATCCCAGGGTCTTGAACACCACGAACACGGGCAGCATGGTCACCTGCGCGGGAAGCATCAGGGTGGAGAGAAGCAGAAAGAACACCGCGTCGCGCCCCGGCCACTTCAGCCGGGAGAAGCTGTAGGCCACCAGAGAGCTCGAGATGGTCACACCCACGGCTGACAGGACCGCGATGAGCAGCGTGTTCAGCGCATATCGCGCAAACGGGATGTACGCGAGCGCCCGGGGATAGTTCCCCCAGACCGGCTCCGCCGGGAAGAACTGAAGCCGCGGGGAGAACACCTCCGCATCGGCCTTCAGAGACGTGCCCAGCATCCACACGAACGGCAGCAGCGCGGCCATGGACAGGATGGCCAGCGTCGCGTGTCCGGCCCACTGCTT
>FWPV01009879.1_pt1 | contig 15919 bp, 12 predicted proteins | sample 2228371 | NCBI WGS metagenome assembly FWPV01 (sample SAMEA103939776, study PRJEB20133) | metagenome | reverse complement strand
TTTCCTCTTTACCATTTATCTTTTTTGCAGATTTCTCCAAAGCTTTTACAACTATATCAACACCCTTATCCAAACCTCTCTTTAGAGCTATTGGGTTAGATCCTGCGGCAACATTCTTAAAACCAGCATTAGCAATAGCCTGGGCTAGAACAATTACAGTAGTTGTTCCATCTCCTGCCAAATCATTCACTCTTCTTGATGCTTCTTTCATCATTTCGACACCTACATTCTTGAATGGATCTTTGTCTTCAATTTCTTTTGCTACTGTTACACCATCTTTAGTAACTACTTGAGAACCGAATGACTTTGCTATCGCAACATTCCTACCTTTAGGTCCCAATGTTGTTTTAACTGCATTAGCGATAGTATCTACTCCTGCCTTTAATGCTTTTCTTGCTTCTTCATCGTATATTATTGATTTTGCCATATTGGTATTAATTAAAATTTAAAACTAGTTTATTTAACAATAGCGAGAATATCCTCCGCATCAAGAATGTAATACTCTTGATTATCTACCTCAATTTCCTCTGGAGAATATTTTTTAAAATAGACCAAATCACCAACTTTAACATCAAATTTCAATGCCTTACCTTCCTTGTCCTTACCAGTACCTAACTTAACAACCTCACCAAATGCAGGCCTCTTTTCATCAGTGGCACTTGGTGGGATTACAAGACCTCCTGGAGTTTTTTCTTGTATCTCCTGAGGCTTTACAACGACTCTATTACCTAATGGAATGATTTTTATATCACTAGACATATTGGTATATCTAACAAATTATTTAGCAAATATTGAAAGGAACTGCTAACAATTTTAAGGATAGAGTAAAAGATTGTCAATATCTAGAACCTTTTACTACAATCTTGTCTTCCATTAATTCAATATTTTCAAGATATCTCCCCGAGAATCCATTTTCATTTACTGTTAAAATTGTATTGGCTATACCTGTATTAATTTGATACACCAAGTCGAAATATCTTCCAAGGGAATAATTTCCTAATTTAATATCAGTAATATAAAACTGTGCTGTTTGCATATCATCTTTGTTTATATCCACAGAAAACCATACAGAGTATTTCTTGTAAACAAATTCCATATATATATTCCATCGAAAATTCCCTGGTTCAACATATACCCTTCTTACAGTAATATCTTTATCAAAATATTCCTTTGAGGTAAGGAGTATTAAACTAGAAATTTCATATGGGGAAAGTATTAAGCTCTCTGTATTTTCATTAGAGAGGGTAAACTTTGCAATTTTCATTTCAACAGAACCATCAGATTCATATGGAAGTATTGCGAGATTGTATTCATTTATGTTTCTTTCAAACCTTCTTTCCCAAGTTTTGTAATTACTGACTAAAATGAATGATACAATGGCTATCAAAAGTACGCAAAGAAGAAATATTGATATTGATATTTTAAGGTTTTTTTTCACCTTTTATGGATTCAAGTTATTACCATTAGTAAATCTTTTTTTAAAGCCCCTAAGCATATTCTCAACCTTAACAAATTCTTCGGGAGAAAAGATTTTCGACCCAACCAAGTATGAAATACCTCCATATGCGGCAGTTAGGACGGTTAAAACAATAACATATACCGTTCTACTAGTATCTAGTTGGAAGTCAAATAGTCTGAATACAAAATACATTCCAAGCATCATTACTAAAGTGTTAAGAATCTTTAAAAGTGTAGGATACAAAGTTTCATTCCATGAAATTACTCTTCTCTTCCTGTTAAGTAAAAGTGATGCTAAAACCATCTGAACGAGATAAGAGAGACTTAGACTTAGAGCCAAACCACCTACAGCTAGCCTTGAATCTCCTCTCGTTGTCATCCATTTGAAAAGATCTCCTACGAATGATTTAAGTACAGATACAACTCCATCACCATTTGCTTGAGATACTTGAATCCAAATCTGTTCTAATATTGGTCTCCAGTCGTAGTAATGACTGAAGAAGTTGGTAAAAAGGTACGCTCCAAAAAGGTTTATTAAAATTCCTACTGTAATTGCTACTAAAGGCATCCATGTATCCTTAAGTGCGTAGAATGCCCTTAGGATGATTTGTACTACTGTTTGCCCTATTACTGATATAGAAAGTAGTGCTAATGTCCACGCCGTAATGATGGTATCATTCCAGTCGAAAGCACCTGTACCGTAAATCAAACGAACGATAGGGAGTCTAAGTACGAACATTATTGCAACGATTGGAAAAACTAAATACAGAGAAAGTTGTATTGAATCATTAAATACTTTTTTAAAGTTATCATCTTCATTTTTACAACAGTATTTAGCTAAATCAAGTAATGCAACTTGAGCAACAGCACTGCCGATAATGTTTATTGGAAATAAGTGAAGGCTGTAAGCAAATCTATATGCACTAAGCGTACCTGCAGCAAGAGTGAAACTGATAAAGGTGTTTACCACTGTATTGAACTGTTCCCCTAAGACTCCTAGCATTCTTGGGACTGCGAGTTTAAATGCTCTTAGAACATTAGGTTCTTTTAATATACCTTTTAGATCAATCACCCTAGAATTATCTTCTCTGTAGTATTTAAGAAGTAATGGTAATTGAACAATTAAGTGGATAACCGAACCAATAACTGCAGATATTGCAATGCCTTCTACTCCCCATGATGTGTAATTTACTAATAGATATGTACCAATAACCATTGAGACATTGTAGAAAAGAGGAGCTAGAGAAGTTACAAAGAATTGTTTTCTTACTTGTAAATATGCAGTTATAAATCCGCTTACACTAAGGAACAGTGGATAGAGTAGCCCTATTTTGAACATCTTTATAAAAAGGTTATAATCTTGTTCAGAGATTCTGTAGGACATATTGAAGAGATTTTGTGCATACTCATTTGAAACTATCCAAGTTGTAATCTGTGGAGCAAAAAGTAGTACTGTTAAAAGTACAAAGAAGGATAGACCGAAGAATATGACCGTAAGCTGTTGAAACAACCTATTAAAGCTTTCCTTCCCTTTGTCATAAAGAACATCCGAGAGTATTGGAATTATGGCAGCATTGATTGACCCAGCGACAAGTACCATGAAGATAATGTCAGGAATAGTAAAAGATGCCCAAAATATATCCAGCTCATGAGATGCACCAAATAATTGTGCAAAGATTCTTAATTTCCAAAATCCTAGAATCTTGGTCAAGAGAAGGATAAACATTACTGTAAATACGCTGTTTTTCTTTATCACTATAAAATAACAATCTATATCTAATTAGCGAATAATATCATAATGGAAAAGAGAATAATTATCAAATCTTTTTAATAAAGATAGAGTATCATTTAAGAATGAATTTGATTGACATCTTTTTCCCTAAACAATGCATTATTTGTTCTAGAGTCGGGTTTGATATTTGTAATCAGTGTTTAACCAAAATTCCCAAAGCCTTACCTACCTGTCTTCTCTGCAACAAGGTAAGTAATAATGGATATATTCATAAGCACTGTTTTGATATCGAGAAGGATATTTATTGGATTCATGGTTGGAACCTTTTGAGAAAGTATAAGAACATCTTCAACTCAAAAAGAGAGAACAATCTTTTTTCAGTTTACAAACTTCTATTGGAAGAATTGTTTAACAGATTCCCGAAATTAGATAGGAAAGGTCGAATAGAACCAATGTCTAATTGTTCCTTAGATAGATATTTATCTAGTATGTTATTAAATGACAACCATTCTGCAACTTTATATTTCGTAGGTGAAAAGGTTCAAGACAAAGAAGAGTTAATAGCTAGAATAAATAGAGCATCCTTTAAGAATATTTTCTTAATAACAATCTTCTAATCTATTGGGGAGAGATCCTCCGTTAAATCATCTTCCCCTATTTCTTTCAAAGTTTCGCTACCTTGATTAGAATTTGCATTAAATTCTTTTAAGGCTTCTACGATACTTTCATACATAGGATCAGTTTGAAGCTTATTTACTTCCATTATTCTTTTTGCTGCTTCAAGATAACTTACAGCTGTTTTCACATCACCATTCTCACTTAGTATTCTTGCGGAGAGGACAAGAGATGGAACATGCTGCCCATTAATTCTAAGCCCCCCATCGAATGCTGCGAGTGCTTTTTCATAATCTTCTTTAATCATGTAAATCTGACCAGCACGATAATATGATTCAAAATCTAAAGGGTTGAGATTTACGCATCTTTGGAGAGCAAAAAGTGCATCTTCACTATAGTCAGAAAGCCCTATCGAGAGAAGACCCATATATACACTTGATCTAACATACCAGTTTGAGTAATTGTATGGAGAAGTTGTAATCGCCTCTCTAGATAAATCGATTGCTGTATTCTTCCAACTTGAAATCTCTGAAAGAATTGAACTCTTTTCCTCTTCTGAGGATTTCTGATAAATTTCACTTAATACATTCATAATTTCTATCGCTGCTGTGCTTGCTTTCCTGTTAGCAACGGGATTTGAATTGTCATATCTTAGTGCTTTAAAGTAGTAAGATATTTGGTTGTTAAAAAATTCTTCTCTCACTTCAAGTGTAATATCTTCCTCATCTGTATATTTTTTTGTTTCTTCAGCTGCAAAGGCTTCTGCTCTCGCAACGTACATTAATGATACAAATTTTGAACCAATTCCAAGTAATCCAGCAAATACCAATACTATCATCAATGAAGTTAAGAACCAGTTAACGCTATTTATTGTTTTTGCAATGTTTTGTGATACCCCCCCGACATTAACTGCCCAGAATTTTAGTAAGAACTGTTCCTCATTTTTGCTATAAATGTTCCTACTCATCAGAGAAAGAAGGGCAAAGACTCCAAAGACAAAATACAAAAGGAATGAGTATGATACGAAGAAAGAGCCGAGATAGAGGACTAATGTGGAAATTTGTAAAATAGATAATAATAATGAATCTTCACTATTTTGAGTAGTTAAGTCATTTATCAATGTTTTTACCAATACAACACCTAATAGAATCCATACTATAACACCAATTATTCCTCTTGTTGCAAGTGTAGTAAATATTTCACTTGAGGAAGTAATAAAGCTAACATTTGAGAGAGAGAGTGTTGACTGTACAGCAGGTTTAAACAAGCTGTATACGATAGGGAAAGATTCATTTCCAAAACCAACTAATCCTCTGAATAAATCTTCAACAATTGCCCTGCTTGATACTGACCATGAGATATCGGAAGCTAATTGTATCGGAGTTACAGCCTCAAAGGATTTTCCTAACAATGAATCTTTAAAGGAATCATACTGCAATCCTATCGCAAATACTGTTGAAAGAACAGATAGAATTGCAACTAAAGCTGGTAGAAATCTTAAACTCTTTTCTAATTTAATAAAGAGAAATAGTACAGTAAATACAAGGGCTATAAAGATTAGAATAGGAAGTACAACACCTTGATTAATTGAAAACATAGGTATTGCTAAGAAACCAACTACCGTTGCAAGAAAGGGTAAGAGAACTTTTTGGTATTTCTTTTCTCTAAGGTAGTTTATTACTAGATATATAGATAAAAGTATTAACCCAGAGGCTATAAGAACTAACTCTTTAGAATAAAAGGTTAATGGTAAACCTACTACAAAAAAGTTTTTAAAAATCGGTATCCAACCAAATATATTTACTTTAAAGAAAGATATTAGACTAAGAATAATAAGAATCGAAATACCAAACATCATAATCTCGGCAGATTTAACAATATATTTCTTGTCATTTAAGAAACTCCTAGATAGGAAAATAAAGGTTAGAAATATTGACATTGAAACAATACCAATACCTAATCTTCCATCAAAACCCCATACAGCACTCCATTTATCAATTGCAAATATTGAAGAAATTATAAAAGATAAGAATAAAAGTAGAAAAGCTTTATCTAATACAGACTTATAAATAGCTACCTTACCATCCCAAATCCATTTAACAACTTCGAGTAGAATCACTATTGCTGAAATTATAATAAAAAACGTTACTCGAATACTCTCGGTAGGATCCCAAGGCAGAGGTAGAACAAACCAGGGAAGGAAGAATATCAAGATATAAAAGAGCTGCCTTTGAAAAAAAGAAAGGTCCATGCCACTGGAGGTAACATTAGTCTTGCTATTATTAGTCAACATATTTAAGGGCAGATAAATAATTATTTACTTGTAACAATCTTAGCAAAAATAAAAGAGGGGGGCAAAGCCCCCCACTAGTATTTACTCTACAACTTCTCCTTCCTTTACTTCATCATCTTTCTTCTGTTTTTCTTCTTTCTCTGGTTCTTTTTTGCTTTCAGAAGCTGCTTTCTCGTACATCTTTTTACTTACTTCTTGCATTTTCTTAGTAAGTTTTTCAACCTCCTCTTCTAGCTTCCCTTCGTCGAAATCCTCTTTTTCTATTATCTTTTTTACACTTTCTACTCCCTCCTTTAGATCTTTTCTCTCATCCTCTTCTATTTTATCTCCATTTTCTTCAAGAAGTTTCTCAATATTGAAGCAAAGCGAATCTGCATTGTTTCTCTTTTCAGCTCTTTGTCTCTTCTTTTTATCTTCTTCTGCATATTTTGCTGCTTCTTCAACCATTCTCTCTATTTCATCTTCCTTAAGACCTGTAGATGCAGTAATAGTTATCTTCTGCTCTTTGTTCGTCGCAAGATCTTTTGCACTTACATTCAAAATACCATTTGCATCGATTGCAAACGTCACCTCGATTTGAGGAACCCCTCTTGGTGCAGGTGGAATTCCATCTAGTATAAATCTCCCCAAGGTTTTGTTGTCTGATGCCATTTCCCTTTCTCCTTGTAGAACATGAATCTCAACTCCAGGTTGGTTATCTACAGCAGTACTAAATATTTGTTTCTTTTCTACAGGGATAGTCGTGTTTCTTTCTATCAATTTTGTCATTACACCTCCTAACGTCTCTAATCCAAGAGAAAGAGGAGTTACATCCAGTAGAGTGATATCTTTTACATCTCCACCAAGAACCCCACCTTGAATTGCAGCTCCAATTGCTACAACTTCGTCTGGGTTAACACTCTTGTTGGGTTCTTTTCCAAATATCTCCTTTACTTTTTTAACTACTGCAGGCATTCTTGTCATTCCACCAACTAATAGTACCTCATCTATATCTTCTATTTCTAAGTTTGCATCCTTTAGAGCTTTTTTACATGGTTCTACGGTTTTTTCTATCAAATCTAGTGTCAATTTCTCTAGGTCCGCTCGAGTCATGGAGACCTTAAGATGCTTTGGCCCACTTGATGTTGCAGTAATATATGGGATATTTATTTCTGTTTCCTCAGAAGTAGATAGTTCAATCTTTGCTTTCTCAGCTGCTTCCTTAAGTCTTTGGAGTGCAGTCCTATCTTCTTTTAGATCTACCCCTTCTTTATCCTCAAAATCTTTTACTAATTTATCAATTATTTTTTGATCAAAGTCATCACCTCCTAAGTGTGTATCTCCATTAGTTGATAGAACTTCAAATACTCCATCTCCGATCTCTAGTATGGATATGTCAAATGTCCCACCACCTAAGTCAAAGATTGCAATCTTTTCATCCTTCTTACTATCTAGTCCATATGCCAAAGCCGCAGCGGTTGGTTCGTTTACGATCCTCTTTACTTCAAGACCAGCAATTTTTCCCGCATCTTTTGTGGCTTGTCTTTGAGAGTCATCAAAATATGCTGGTACGGTAATAACGGCTTCCGTAACTTTCTCTCCTAGGAATTCTTCAGCATCCTTTTTCATTTTGGCCAAAATCTTTGCCGATATCTCCTGAGGTGTATACCATTTATCTCCCATTTTGACTTCTATTCCATCTGATTTGGATCTTCTCATTTCAAATGGTAGGAGTTCCTTGTCTTTCTTCACCTCAGGATCATCCCAAGATCTACCAATCAATCTCTTTACGGAGTAAACAGTTCCTTCGGGATTTGTTACTGCCTGATTCTTTGCAGGAGAACCGACTAAAATTTCCCCTTTGTCATCAACTGCAACTACAGATGGTGTTAATCTTCCACCTTGTGAATTTGGAATTATATTAGGTTTACCACCAGACATATATGCCATTGCACTGTTGGTTGTACCTAAGTCTATACCTATTATTTTTCCCATATTAACTATTAATAAAAATTTATTTACTCTTTGTTACGACAACCCTAGATGGCCTTATAACAACATCATCTAAAATGTATCCAGGTTGAATAACATCATAGATTAAACCTCCCTTTTCACTTTCAACTACTGTTAACGCTTCGTGTACAGAAGGGTCAAAATTTGTTCCCTTTTCTGGGACAAATTTTTTTAACCCTATTTCTTCCAAACTTTTTTCTAATTTATTGAGAAGTTCTATAACTCCATTTGCCCAAGATATTGATTGTGCATCAAAATTCACACCTTCTTTCGCTTTTATTGCCATAGTTATGTCGTCTACCACTGGTATTAACTTCTCAGCAAGTGATTTTCTAGACTGTAGAAAAAGTAAATTAAGACGTTTTTGAGTATTGGCCTCTAAATTTTGATAATCAGCCAATGCCCTTTTAAGTTGATTAAGAACTTCCAATTTCTCGTCTTCTACCGTATCAATTGTCAATGCCAATTCTTTAATATCATTCTCAAGCCTAGCAATCTCACGCTCTAACTGCTTAATCTCGTTGCCCTTAATTTTTGTCACACCTTGTGTGTCTTTTTTGTTTTTCATATCGATGATAGTTATTTTAATTCCACCCTCTCATTGCGTTACGCATAGAGTTTTGGACCTCTCTCAGTGCTGGTACGCATCTCGCATAATCCATACGCTTTGATCCTATGATGCCTACGTGCGCATCGTTTGTATCCCAAAATGGTAATGTTGTAAATATCATAGAGCAACCCTCCAAATCTTTTATCCCTGATTCTTCTCCTATCAAAAGAGATACACCAGAACCACTGTATCTGTCCATCATATTTGAAAGGAAATCTTTGTCCTCAAGTATATTTACAATTCTTTGAATCTTTTCCCAATCTCTTAGTTCTTCATATTTAAAAAGATTCGATAGTCCCCAATATCTAGACATGTTGTTTATAACCAAAAATACAACAGATTCTGTTTCTTCCGAGAGAATTTGTAATATAGAATTAAGAACAGAGTCTTTGGAAAATCTATCTCTAAAGATTCCTTGCCTTATCTCTACTGCTATTAAAGGATTTAAAGAGCTACTGCTCAATATATTACTAACATAAAGCCTGAGTGCCTGATCTGTAGGAAATCTACCAGATGAGATGTGACTCTTCTCGATTAATCCCATTTCCATTAGTCTAGCCATTTCATTCCTTATTGTTGCCGGGCTTACGCCCAATTGGTGCCTCTCTAAAAGTGACATAGATCCTACTTCATCTGCACTTTGCATAAATTCCTCAATTATCGCCATTAGTATCCTTTTTTGTCTTTCTGTTATTTCAGCCAATCTTAGCACTCTGAAAGTTTACCTGCTAAGAGTATATGGGTAAAAAGGATATCCGTCAAGATTTTTGATGAATATTTTGAATTGCAAAAAACATGTAACTCTGCTATACTTTGACTCGTTATGAAAAAATTAATATTACAAAAAAGAGAACTTTTAGGGAAAAAAGTTAAAAGCTTAAGGAGAAAAGGTCTCATCCCAGCAGTTGTATACAACGCTAAAACTGAGTCTTTTAACACAGTACTGAGTAAGAATGATGCTCAATGGTTATACAGAAATACCACGTCTACAACAATTTTAGACGCGGAATACGAAGGTAGAGAGTTTAAGTTCTTAGTAAAGGAATTTGATCTCAATCCCGTAAATGGTGAAATTAATCATGTCTCAATATTTGAAATAGATGAAAATGCACCAATGGTATTTACAGTACCATTTACCCTTGTTGGCGTATCTCCTGCAGTAAAGAATAATCTGGGTATCCTAGTTAATGCTCTTGATAGTATTGATGTTAGGTGCCAGCTAAGTAAACTACAACCAACAATAGAGATTGACATATCTACTTTGACAGAGCCTGGACAAACAATTACTGTAGAAGATATTACTCTTCCAGAAGGAATGACTTTGATAAATGATGATATTAGGACTACAGCAATTGTTACAATTGCAGATGCTCAAAAGGTAGAAGATGCTCTTAAGGCCGATCAAGAAGCAGCAGAAGGTGAGGAAACAGTTGAAGGCGAAGAAAGTGAGAGTACCGAAGAGGTGCCTGAGGAACAAGCAGAGTAAAAACAAAAAGAAATATTAAAGGGAGGGATGCCTCCCTTTTTTTTTGATTAAGGAGTATATATAATCGAGCATGATTAGTGTAATAATAACATCTTGGAAAGAACCTGATACGATAGGAAAATGTATAGAGTGTATCGCAGATGCTAGATATTCTGGTATAAATAGGCCTTTTGAGATATTGCAAGTATCACCTGATAAAGAAACTTTGGATGCTGGACTAAAAACAGCTCGGAAGATAGGTCTTTCAGATTCAGAATATATCCAAATACAAGATCCTAAACGAGGTAAACCACATGCTTTAAAGCTAGCCCTGAAGAAAGCTATGGGTGAAATTTTAATTTTCACAGATGGTGATACATACTTTGGAAAGAATTCCGTAAAATACTTACTCGAACCATTTGAGAATGAGAACGTAGGAGGAGTTAGTGGTAGACCTGTGTCCTCAGATAGAAAAGATACTATGATGGGATATTGGGGACACCTACTATCAGATGCCGCCCATCATAGAAGAATTAGTACTATTACAAATAGACGGAATAATTACTGTATCAGCGAGAAGACTTTCTTTCCTATGAGTGGGTACATCATGGCTACAAGAAATTATAATTTTAAAATACCAGAGAATGTTTTATCTGATGATGCATATATTTCTTACTTTATTAGGAACTTAGGGAAAGAGATTGCATATGCACCGTTGGCTCAATCATATGTAAAATACCCTACAAATTTAGATGACTACTATAAACAGAAAGTTAGATCTTTAGGAGGTTTTATACAATTAGAGAGGTTTGGTATTTTCAAAAAGGACAAGCAAAGCAGAAGCTTCTTCATTGAAATACAGTACGCATTATTTGTTTTTAAGTATGCTAGAAATTTCAAAGAATTAATATGGTCTTTACTACTGTTTCCAATAAGATTGATTACCTGGATAAAGATATTGTGGGAAAGAGTCCTTCTTAAAAAAGATATGCCTAAAAGTGGTTGGGAAAGAATAGAGAGTACAAAATAAAAAGGAAGGTGTTACCCTTCCTTTTAATATCCAAACAATAACAAGTATTACCATCTAAAATGTGCAAATGCCTTGTTAGCCTCTGCCATTCTCTCTACATCAACTTTCTTCTTAACAGTATCACCTTCTCCATTGAATGCATTAAGAATTTCAATCTCTAAAAGCTTGTCAAAAGACTTCCCTGTTTTTGCTCTTGCATAATCTACTAACCATCTTACTGCTAAAGTCTCCTGCCTTCTTGGACTTACAGGAACTGGGACTTGATAGTTAGCACCTCCTACTCTTCTAGATTTAATCTCAAGTGCAGGCCTTATATTGTCGATTGCTGTATGGACAAATTCTATAACAGGTGTCTTACTCTTTTCTGCACCAGATTCTATTGCAGAGTAAACAAGTTTTTCTGCAAGAGATTTTTTACCACCTTGCATTACTTTGTTGATTAATCTACCAATGATTTCATCATTGTATTTCCTATCTTTTGCGATTGTTCTTTTCTTTGCTCTCTTACCTCTCATTAATTGTTTATTTAAATATTATTCGTTTTCTGGTCTTTTAGCCCCATATTTTGATCTTGCCTTTTTTCTTCCTTTTACACCAGCAGTATCATATTTACCCCTTACAACAATATATTTTACACCTGGTAAATCTCTCTTTCTCCCTGCTTTTACAAGTACTACAGAGTGCTCTTGTAGATTATGTCCCTCTCCTGGAATGTATGCTGTTACTTCCATTCCGTTGGAAAGTCTTACTCTAGCAACCTTACGAAGTGCTGAGTTAGGTTTTTTAGGAGTCATAGTTTTGACCTGCAAACACACACCTCTTTTAAAAGGATTATTTACTTTCTTATATCTATTCTTAAGAGGATTGAAGTTTGTACTCAAAGCAATGTGTGTTGCTTTGTCTCTCTTCGACACTCTTGGTTTTCTTACTAACTGGTTAATCGTTGGCATGGTTCGTATTATACAACAAAATCAATTAAAATTTAATCTCTGGGAGATCATTTATATCTTTTATTCTTGCACTCTCTCCTGAAGGGATTCTTCTACCTATTATTACATTCTCTTTCATACCTCTTAGGTAGTCTGTCTTCCCAAGTATCGCGCTATTTGTAAGTACTCTTACTTGCTCTTGGAATGACATTGCTGAGAGGAAACTTTCAGTATGTAAAGCTGATGCCTTAATACCAAGTAATTTAGGAACGACAAGAGCCTTTCTCTTTCCTTGAGAAAGTAGTAGTTCGTTCTTCGCAGAAGCTATAAATCTGTTAACAAGTGACCCTACCAAGTATTCGCTATCTCCGCTTTCAAGTACCTTTCCTAATCTTGCCATCTGTCTGATAATTACTTCAATGTGGATATCTCCGATTGCAACTCCTTGCTCATTAAATACCTTTTGTACTTGATCTAAAATGTATTTTTGTGCTTTAAGCATTCCTGCAACATCTGCCAATTTCTTCGGATCTATCGACCCCTCTGTTATTTGATCTCCAGCTTTTACTTCGTCCCCATCATTTACAAGAACAGGTACATTAGGTAAAACTGTTATCAATTCCTCAGCTTTAATAGAACCTGAGATTGTTAATATACCTCCCTCTATCTTAACAGTCCCCTCATATGGGGCTTGTTTTTCCATTTCATCCGAATCTATGAAGAGTGTCTGACCACCTTTTACCTGAGCTCCATCAGATACCAAGACATTTTTAGCATCAGATATTACATAATCCCTAGTTAAATCCTTGTGTCCAACAATTGTAATTGTTGCAGAATCATCCTCTGCTCTTTCAATACGCACCTTTCCATTAATAGATGCTATCTCTGCTTCCGCCTTTGGAGATCTTGCCTCAAACAATTCTTCAATTCTTGGAAGACCTTGGGTAATATCTGTTGATTGTACACCTCCCTTATGGAACGTCTGCATTGTCATTTGTGTTCCAGGCTCTCCGATTGACTGAGCTGCTATTACTCCGACCGCCTTACCCATATCTATCTCTTGACTATTTTCAAGATTTAAACCGTAACACTTCTTACAGATTCCCATTGGAGCTTTACAAAGGATTGGAGTTCTAACTTCTACTTCATCTATTCCCTCTGCGTCTATTTTTTCTGCAATTTCCCTATTAATATATTCTCCTTTCTTTACTAAAACATCTCCCTTTGAGTCAACTACATCCCTAGCCACTACTCTACCGAAGATTCTCTTGGCATACTCTAATCTCCTATTATCACTTCTTCTTACTGGAATACCAACTCCTTCGTATCCACAATCATCGAATCTGACGATTACGTCATGTGCTACATCTACTAATTTTCTAGTTAAGTAACCAGAAGATGATGTTCTAAGAGATCTATCTGCAATACCTTTTCTACCACCATTTGCAGCAACGAAGTATTCAAATGCACTAAGACCATCGCGGTAGTTTCCTTTAATTGGAAGTGGTACCCAGTTTCCTCTAGAGTCCCTAACCACACCTTTAATAGTTAAGACTTGTCTCGCTTGAATCTTTCCACCATTAGCTTTAGATTCAACCATTTCATAAACTGAGTTGTTCTTATCTAAAGTCTTCCATGCTTCATCTGCAATATCGTTTGCAAAATCATTCCACATTTCAGTAGAAAGATTAATCTTTTCTTTCTCAGTAATTAATCCTTGTAGATAGTTTTCTTGTAATTGTAAATCTTTCTCTTCGATTCTTTTGATTTCACTTTCGACATCAAAGTTGATATTACAATCCTCCATAGCAAATGAGAATCCTAAATCCGTTGCATAGTTGAAGCCCATTAGTTTTAGGTTATCTAAGAGTTCTACAACTACCTCTAGTGGATATTTATCTTTTATATCTTCTACAATATCAGAAATTGTACTACCACTTACTCTTTCATTTACAAACTTATAACCTTCTGGAAGTGCGGTATTAAATATACATCTTCCTGCAGAAGTTTTTACAATTTCATCATTAATCTTTACGAGGATTGCTTCGTTAATATCAATAATTTCTCTCTCGTATGCTTTAATTGCAAGTTCAGAAGATGCGAACATCCTAGGATTTTCAACTTCATTCATATCCGTCATTAAGAAAAATCCTATCAACATATCCTTTGCAGGAGTGGCTAATACTTGTCCATTTGAAATGTTTACTATATTTTTTGATGCCATAATATCTTTCTTTGCTTCTTCTAAGGCTTCCTTTGTAAGAAGAAGGTGTACTGACATTTGGTCCCCGTCGAAGTCTGCATTGAACGCCTTACATACAAGAGGGTGTAATCTGATAGCTTCTCCCTCTACTAGCCTTGGATAAAATCCTTGAATACTATACTTGTGAAGTGTTGGAGCACGATTCAATAGCACTGGCTTTCCATCGATAACCTTTTCAAGTAAGTCCCAAATGATATCTTGCTCCTCCTCTATCATATCTTTTGCAATTCTTACATTTGGAGCAACTTCTTGTGCTAATAGCTGATGAATTACAAATGGCTTGAACATTTCTAAAGCTATTGATTTTGGTAAACCACATTGGTCTAATTTCAAGCTTGGATCTCCTACAATAACGGCACGACCTGAGTAATCTACACGTTTTCCGAGTAAGTTCTTTCTAAAGATGCCCTTCTTACCTCTCAAATCATCTGTTAATGATTGGTAAGGGAGTCTCTTGTTATTCATCATTGGCTTAGAAGGTCTGTGTGAGTTATCAATAACTGCATCTACAGACTCCTGAAGCATCCTCTTTTCATTTCTAAGAATTACATCAGGAGCTCCAATCTCTATCAACCTTGCTAAACGATTATTTCTGTTAATTATTCTCCTGTATAAATCGTTTAAGTCAGATGTTGCAAATTTACCTCCTGATAGAGGGATGATTGGTCTCAAGTCTGGAGGGAGTACTGGTAAAATATCAATAACCATCCAACTCGGGTTAATACCATTCTTTTTAAAACCTTCAAGGTATTGAATTCTCCTTATTGTTGCAGCTTTCTTCTCCCCCTTCTCTTTCTTTGCTAATCTCCTTAAGCTCTTTAATTCTTTCTCTATGTCTAAACTTTCAAGAAGTTTTTTTACCGCTTCTGCACCCATCATTGCCTCGAAGAAGAGTAAATCTCTATCCTGCAAGTCTATATATTCATCTTCTGTTAATACAGAACCTTTCTCAATCTTTTCTACAATCTGCTGAAGTCTAGTATAGAAAGCATCTAATTCTTCTTGCCTTTCGGCATATTCTCTTCTTGTTTTTGCAAGAGTTTGCTTTTTCTTATGATCAAGCTGACTTATCTTAAAATCAGAACCCTCTTTCTCTTTCTTCAAAGATTTCAACTCCTTGTCAAACATTTCTTCCGTAACTTTCAACTCTTCGTCAAGTTCTGCTTGTAAAGCTTCAATATCATTCTTCCTAAGGTCTTCTATTTTAGCCAAAATGTCTTTTCTCTTTTCAGATTCAACGCTTACTACCATATATCTCGTGTAATATATGACAGAGAGGAGTTTTTTGTGTGACATATTGAGAATAATAGACATTTTGTTTGGGATACCGTATGCAAACCAGACATGTGCAACAGGTACTGCTAACTTAATATGTCCCATTCTTTCCCTCCTTACGTCTTTAGTTGTTACTTCAACTCCACATTTATCACATACTATTCCCTTATACCTAATCTTCTTGTATTTACCACAGTAACATTCATAGTTCTTTGTAGGACCAAATATCTTCTCACAGAAGAGACCATCTGGTTCAG
>FWPV01009874.1_pt1 | contig 15922 bp, 21 predicted proteins | sample 2228371 | NCBI WGS metagenome assembly FWPV01 (sample SAMEA103939776, study PRJEB20133) | metagenome | reverse complement strand
GAAGGCCAGCCGGTCGGCGAAGCCGTCCATCAGCCGCTCCCAGGCCTCGAGGTCGTTGCTGTGTAGCAGCTCGAGCAGGTTTTGTGTTAATACCACTTCACGTTACATCCTTCATCCTGGGCCACCAGTGGAAGAGGGTATGCCGCCTCAGGGTCTGTGGGTCTTTTTGCAGGATCAGGCACCGTTCAGCCACGGTCTCCATCAGAGCCTCCAGGGAGGGGAACCAGCGGTTGGCCACCGCCTCGTTCACCAAGGGCCAGACCCGTTCCGCAGGCTGCAGCTCAGGAGAGTAGGGTGGCAGATAGACCAGGCGTATCCCCTCAGGCACCTCCACCTTCGGGGAGACATGCCACCCTGCCCGGTCCAGCACCACCCAGGCCTCCTCTTCCTCCGGCAAAGTGGCCCTGAACTCCCGCAGCACCCAGCTCATTACCTCTGTGTCCATCCCGTCCACCAGCAGGCTCAGGCTCTCTCCCGTTTCCGGCTTTACAAAAGTGCAAAGGTAGAACCACCGGTACCGGGGCTCCACCACCGCCTGGGGTCTTTTCCCCTTGCGCCACCACACCCTACGCCCGACCGGCTTGAGCCCCAGGCGATGCTCGTCGTAGGCCCAGACCCGCACCCGGACCCCCGGCGTTCTGGCTTCTTCCGCCTCCTGGCAGAGTTTTTTTGAAGGCCTCCTGGGCCTCCTGATCCCCCCGCCGGTGCCGGGGCCGGGGGGTCTTGAGGCTGAACCCCGCCTCCTTCAGAAAACGGTAGATGGGGTTCAGGGATAGCGCCTTCCCCAAGTGCGCCCTCACCCAGGCTTGCAGCTTGGGTCCGGTCCACAGGCCCCCGTCGGGTGGGGGGCCTTCCAGGAGCTTCAGAAGGGTCTTTGTTTCCTCAGGGGTGAGCTTGGGTTTTTGTCCAGGGTTCTGGTGCCGCCTATCCTGCAAAGCCGCCGGGCCCTCCCGGTTGTACCGCGCCAGCACCAGGCGAACCCAACGGATACTGCGATGGAGCATCTGGGCGATTTCCCTGGCCTTCTTGCCTTGCAGGGCGTGGAAGACCGTCAGCCACCGGCAGGCTTCTATGGCCTCCCGGGCCTTGCGGTAGTGCTCCAGGACCTCCTCCGGTTTGAGGTGGGGGGCTACAGTGAGCATGAGTGAAGAATACAACAAAAAAGGGTATGAGAGGGGATTATCAGATCCTCACGAGTATGTTCGCGGTCAAGCTCAAGGGGCCAAGGAGGATACCGAGCATTTCTTGAAGTGGGAATTCAAGAATGAAACCTGAGCCTGACAAAGCGATGGAGCCAAATCCGGTAAATGTGCTGACGCAGGACTCGAGCCAAGCAACCGTCTGGCTCAGCTCGAACGTTGGGCGGTAGAGACCTCAATGGAAGCGGCCACCAGCTTGGCGCGGAGTTCGTTGGTCGGGTTTGCTTTCCACTCCGGCAAAATCTGCAAATACGCCTCAGCGTGTTCACCAGGTTCTACGAGCAAGGTTATGTTGCTTGCTCTGATTTGCTCGAGGCTGTGGATAATGGTCTTTTCTTGCCTCCTGGAAGGCGCTTCTACAATCGAAAAACCGCTTTCATGGCGGCTCTAATCTCCGACCAGTACTACACGCCCCATATTGGGCTGGGGCTGGGATAACTCTTTGGCGATCTTTTCCTCATGTAATATTTTTTGCTCGAGCCAACTCTCGAGTTTGATCCCGGTCTTCTTCTTTTCGCCCATCTCACTCCGGGTTTTTCAACACCGCCCCCTCCCGTGCGCTGCTCACCAGCGCTGCGTAGCGTGCAAACAGCCCGCTTTTGTAGTGGGGCTTGGGGGCTTTCCAGGCTTTGGCACGTTTGGCCAGTTCTTTTTCGGAGACTTCCAGGTTCAAAATCCCCTTGTCGCAGTCAATGGAAATGATGTCGCCCTCCCTGACCAGCGCGATGGGGCCGCCCACCTGGGCCTCGGGGGCCACGTGTCCAATCATCAGGCCCTTGGTGCCGCCGCTAAAGCGCCCGTCGGTCACGAGGGCTACCGATGGCCCCAGCCCCTCGCCCACCAGCGCCGAGGTAACGGAGAGCATCTCCGGCATTCCAGGGGCACCTTTGGGGCCTTCGTAGCGGATCACCACCACGTCGCCGGGCTTGATCTGCTTCTTCAGTACGGCCTTCATTGCGCCCTGCTCGCCGTCGAAGACCCGGGCCGGCCCCCGGTGAACCTTGGTCTCGGTGCCGGCCAGCTTGAGCACCGCACCGTCGGGGGCCAGTGAGCCCTTCAGTACCCTGAGGCCACCCTCGGGTTTGAAGGCTTTTTCGACCTTGACCACCACCTTCTGGCCCCTGGTTTCTTTGGCTGTGCGGGTCTCCTGCCAGAGGGTTTTGCCGGTCACGGTCATCTGGTCGCCGTCAATCAGGCCGCCCTCAATCAGGCGGCGGATGATGAGGGGAATACCGCCGGCCTCGTAGAGTTCCCAGGCGGTGTACTGGCCCCAGGGGCGCATGTCGGCAATCACCGGGGTTTTGCGGGAAATTTTGTCGAACTCCTCGAGGGTCAGCTTAATCCCGGCTTCTTTGGCAATGGCCAGCAGATGCAGCACCGCGTTGGTCGAGCCGCCGGTAGCCGCCACTGCTGCGATGGCGTTGGTGAAGCTCTTCTTGGTCAGGAAGCTCCTGGGCGTGCGGCCCGCCCTGATGGCATCGGCCAGTACCCGCATAGCTTTGCGTCCGGCTTCCTTTTTCTCCGGTGCCACCGCGGGGATGGTGTTGTAGCCGATGGGGGAGAAGCCCATCACCTCGAGCACCATGGCCATGGTGTTGGCAGTGTACTGACCGCCGCAGGCACCCGCGCCGGGAATGGCGGTACGCTCGACGGCTTCCAGTTGCTTCTCGTCAATCTTGCCTGCTGCGTACTGGCCCACCGCTTCGAACACGCTGACCACGGTCTGGGCCTTGCCGTTCAGGTAGCCGGGCGCAATTGAGCCGCCGTAGAGCACCAGGCTGGGCACGTCGGCCCGGATCACGCCCATCATGCCGCCGGGGTTGGTCTTGTCGCAGGCCACCAGGGCCACCATGCCGTCGTAGAGGTAGCCCTGAGCAATCAGCTCGATGGAATCGGCAATCACCTCGCGGCTGATTAGGCTCGAGCGCATCCCGATGGTACCCATGCTGATGCCGTCGGAAATGGCCGGTGCGCCGAACTCGAAGGTGTGCAAACCCGCTTCTCTGGCCCCAATTTTCAAGTCTGCAGCCAGGTCGCGCAGGTGGAAATTGCAGGGCATCCCTTCGGTCCAGGTATTGACAATCCCCACCCAGGGAATCTTGAACTCCTCATCGCTGATGCCGACTGCACGGAGCATGGCCCTGGCAGGCGCTTGCTGGGGGCCTTTTTTGATGATGTCTGATCGCATTGTGAACCTCTGTTCTAAAGTCGAAGGCCAAAAACCAAATCGAGCACGGACGTTCGATCATCGAACTTTGCCCTTCGACATCTCTAATCCGCGTTATTTTACCGCTACTCTGCCGCTATTCAAAAGCCTTGTAGGCCTCGATCTTCCGGCTCAGACGCTGGGCTAGGTAGGGACTGGCTGGCGCCAGTTCGCGCAGGATGATTTCGGCCTCGGCCCGGTAGGCGGCGATCTTATCCTTCGACCATAAGCCGGGAGGGGGCTGGAGGTTGGTGATGCGGTCGGCCAACTTGACCACCCAAATCTCTTTGGGCTGGGTTTGGATGCGCTGCAAGCTGTCCTGCATGGCCTGCTCTTTGGCCAGATGGGCGTTCTTGGTTAGGGCCTGCACACCTGCAGCTACTTTGCTGCCGAAGACCTCTTCCAGCTGGACAAAGGTGGTGGGGGTGTCCTCGAGGGTGTCGTGTAGCAGTGCACATTGAATGGCCAGATCGGGATGGGACATTTCAGCCGAAACCGCCATCACCTCCATGCACACCTGCACCACGTGAATCACATAGGGCAGATCGCTGCCAGGGATGGTCTGTCCCTGGTGGGCTCTAGCGGCAAAAGCGAGGGCGGCTAAGTAGGAGTCCTGTGACCAGCTGGGCATGCCCTAGTTTAAGGCTTCTTGCCGAAATCGCCATATTGAACGATGCTTCCGTGGTACTGGCGTGGGCTCTCGCATAACAGACCGACCAGGGCACGGGCTACTTCCTGGGGGCTGTGCAGCTCGCCGCGCTTTTGGTATCCGCCAAAGCGCTCGCGCAGGGCCGGGCCGCCGCTTCCTTCCGCGCTACGGTGGTGGGCCTGCATGGCGGTGTCCACATGCCCAGGCCGGTAGATGAAGCAGGTGATGCTGGGGTGTTCCAGGGCCAGTTGCCGGGCCAGATATTCCTCTGCCGCCTTGGTTGCGCCGTACACCCCAGAACCAGGGAAATTGAGCTCTGTTGCCCCAGAGCCTATAAAAACCACCAACCCACCGCCGCTGCGTAACAGGTTGGGGTAGGCGTAGCGGGCCAGCAGATAACTGGCCTTCAGGTTGACCGCGACCAGCTCGTCAAAATGGGCCTCGGGAAGCTCGGTTACAAACGGCCCGGAGTGCAGCACCGCTGCGTTGTGGACGAAACCGGCAAAGTTCCCCAAAACCTTGGCCGCCTTCACCATGAACTGCACGGTCTGATCCTGGCTTGCATCGCCCACGACCGCCCTTGCCTGTACCCCCAGCGCCCGGCAACGATTGGCAACGGATTCCAGGGCTTCTGGGCTGCGTGCGTTGAGCACCAGATTGACCCCTGCTCTGGACAGCTCGAGCGCTACGGCTTCACCGATGCCCCGACTGGCCCCGGTCAGTATCAGGGTCTGGCCGTGTAAATCCATCAGAGGTCGGTCTGCGTGGCAATCTTACCGTGGTACTTGCGGGGGCTGCCTTCCAGGATGCGGATCAGGGCTTTGGCCGACTGCTCGGGGGTGAGCACCCGCCCCTGCGACTTGTAGCCCTTGAAGAGCGGTCGCAGCGTCTCACTGCCCCCGCCCTGGGCCTCGCGGAGTTGACGTTGCATGTCGGTTTCGACGATGCCGGGGCGGTAGGTAAAGCAGGTGACCTCGGGGGCTTCCACGGCCAGTTGCCTGGCCAGATGCTCTTCGGCTGCTTTGGCAATGGCGTAGATACCCATTCCAACGATATTGTGCTCGGCCACCCCAGAACCCAGGAAGACCGCTACGCTGCCCGGCTGGCGGATCAGGTGGGGGTAAGCAAAGCGGGCCAGCTGATAACCCCCCTTCACGTTGGAGTCCATGATTTCGTCGTATTGAGACTCGATTAGTTCGTAGGCCAGCGGGCCAGCGTTCAGGATGCCAGCATTGTGGATGAAGCCAATAAAGTTTCCAATTTGTAAAGCAGCATTCACTAAAGATTCTGCCACAGCACTGCTGGCAGCGCTTCCGGCCACCGATTCACAGCGCACACCGAGGTTGCGTACCTCGTCGCGCACGAACTCGAGGGCGGTCTGGTTGCGGGCTCCGATGACCAGGTTGGCCCCTGCTTGAGCGAGTTCTTTGGCCAGGGCTTCGCCGATGCCCCGGCTGGCCCCGGTGATGATGAAGGTCTGACCCTTGAGTTTCATAGCCTGTATATACGCTGGATTGCCTTAAACTGCTAGGGGCAAGTAGACCTGGGGCAGATTTACCTGGCCAGGAACATGCTGGAGGGCAAAGCCACGATAAAGCCCTTCAACCTTAGGCCGAAACTTTGTTGAAAGCCTCAATCACTTGCCGGGTGAAGGCCTGGGTGCTGGCCTGGCCGCCCAGGTCGGGGGTGGGGTTGGTTGAGAGTGCGGCGGTTACTGCGTCCTCGAGCTTCCTGGCAACCTCGGGCCGACTCAGGGCGTGGGTGAGTAGCATGGCCGCCGAAAGAATGGCCGCGGTTGGGTTGGCGATGCCTTTCCCGGCGATGTCGGGGGCCGAACCGTGCACCGGCTCGAACAATGGGGTCTTGTCGCCCAGGCTGGCCGAGGGCAGCAACCCTAGCGAACCCGGCAGCACGCTGGCCAGGTCAGAAAGAATGTCACCGAAGATATTACCGGTCACCACCACGTCGAAACGGCTGGGTCGGGTCACCAGGTGCATGGCCATCGCGTCCACGTACTGGTGCTCCAGGGCGACATCCGGGTAGTTCTGGTGTACCTCGTCTACAGTCTTGCGCCAGAACTCGCCCACCTCGAGTACGTTGGCCTTGTCCACGCTGCACACCTGGCCCCGCCGCTTGCGGGCGGCCTCGAAGGCCACTCTGGCAATTCGCTCCACTTCGGGTTTGCTGTAGCGCTCGGTGTTCCAGCCCTCGGCCTCGCTCATGCCGCGCGGCTCGCCAAAATAAATACCACCCGTGAGTTCGCGGATGACCAGCACGTCTACGCCTTTGGCGATTTCGGGCTTGAGCGGGGAGAGGTGCTCGAGGCCTGGTAGCACCCTGGCCGGGCGCAGGTTGGCAAACAGACCGTGGGCTTTTCGCAGGGCCAAGAGACCGGTCTCGGCCCGCAGGTGCCTGGGTACGTTGTCCCACCGGGGGCCACCAATAGCCCCCAGCAGGATGGCGTCGGCTTCCAGGCAGCCTCTTTGGGTCACCTCGGGGAAGGGCTCGCCGTGCGAATCTATGGCGTTGCCACCAAAGGGGAAAGCCTCGAACTCGAGGTCAAGACCATAGGCCTGGTCGGCAGCCTTCAACACCTCGACGGCGGCCTGGGTTACTTCGGGGCCGATGCCATCACCGGGAAGTAGCGCAATTTTGGGCATGGTTGTTCCTTTTTCCTCCCCAACGAACCCCTGTTGAGGGATTTTTTGCCTCTTCCCCTGGGAGAGGGCGGGGGAGAGGGGGCTGGCGCTAGCGGGTTGCCCTGGGCAGCCTGGCCGAGGCCTGCTCGAGCAAATCGCCGGCTTCCAGCAGGTCGGCAATGGGATCCCAGCGGCCCTCGATCAGGGCTTTCTGGGCGGTAGCGGGGAGGCTGACCTGGAAGGATTGGTTACGGTAGCGCACCTCGAGGTTCTCTATATCCACCGTGACCTCGAGGCTGGGGTCTTGCTCGATGGCCTGAGCCAGCCCTTCAATATCGGCCCTGGCCGCTGTAACGCAGGGCATCGAGAGGGCGGTCGCGTTGCCGAAAAAAATCTCGGCAAAGCTCTCGCCAATGAGGGCGCGGAAGCCCGCCCGGTAGATGGCCTGCGGCGAGTGCTCGCGGCTGCTGCCGCAGCCAAAGTTGGCCCCTACCAGCATGATGGAGGCGCCCTTGAAGCGGGGGTCGTTCAGGGGATGCGGTTTTTCTGTGCCGTCGGGGCTGAAGCGCTCGTCGTAAAACAAAGCCTCGCCCAGCCCATCGAAGGTGACCACCTTCAGGTAGCGCGCGGGCGTGATGCGATCGGTGTCTATGTCGTTGCCGGGGACGTATACCGCCCGCCCACGCACCTGTTTGATTGGTTCCAGAGCCATCTATTTACCCTCCTTGTCCCTGAAAAAACCCAGGATGCCCCAGATGCCGGCAATGGCTGCCAGCGCGCACAGGGCAAACCCCACCACAAAAACCACCCAGCTGAGCACCGGATTGGTTTGCAAGTTGCCCAGCCAGAGCCCCAGAGTAGCGATGGAAAGCAGCACCGAGACCGCCACCAGCACCACCCCCCGTATCAATTCCGCAGTGGACAAAAGATTTCTCCTTCGAGTGTAATCCAGACGTTGCCGACCTTAGCACAAGCGCTAAGCGCCCACCAGCTCACCAACCCCGAACACTTCCCGTGCGTCGCTAACCTTGCCTGTCACGGCTGCGGCCACCACCATCACCGGCGACATCAGGACGGTGCGTCCAGTGGCGCTGCCCTGACGGCCCTTGAAGTTGCGGTTGGAGCTCGAGGCACACAGCTCATCCCCCACTAGCTTATCCGGGTTCATGGCCAGGCACATGCTGCAACCCGCTCCACGCCACTCGAAACCGGCCTCGATGAAAATTCTGTCAATGCCCTCTTCCTCACAGGCTTTTGCCACCTGTTGCGAGCCCGGTACCGCGATGGCCCGCACCCCAGGCGCCACCTTGCGGCCTTTTAGATACCTGGCGGCTTCCCGGAAATCCGAGAGGCGACCGTTGGTGCAGCTGCCCAGGAAGGCCACATCTACCCTGACACCTTTGATGGGCTGGCCGGGCTGAAGCTTCATGTGCCTGAGTGCTTCTTCCAGGCCTGCCCGCTCGGCCTCGGGGTAGAGGGCAGGGTCGGGGACTCGGTCGGTGATGGCGCAACCCTGACCGGGGTTGATACCCCAGGTCACGGTGGGGGCAATGTCCTCGGCGCGGATGTTGACCACATCGTCGTAGTGTGCGTCGGGGTCGGAAGCCAGGGCTTTCCAACGCTCGACCGCCTCGTCCCAGGCTGCGCCCTTGGGTGCGTAGGGGCGGCCCTTCAGGTATTCGAAGGTGGTCTGGTCGGGGTTGACGTACCCGATGCGTGCCCCTCCCTCGATGCTCATGTTGCAAACGGTCATGCGCTCTTCCATGCTGAAGTTGTCGAAGACACTGCCGCCGTACTCGTAGGCGTAACCAATGCCCCCGTTCACCCCCAGCACCTTGATGATGTGCAGGATAACGTCCTTGGCATAAACCCCCGGGCGCAGCTTGCCCTCCACATTAATGCGCCGAACCTTGAGCTTGCTCACAGCCATGCTCTGAGTGGCCAGCACGTCGCGTACCTGGGTGGTTCCAATGCCGAAGGCGATGGCTCCAAAGGCCCCGTGGGTCGAGGTGTGAGAGTCGCCGCAGGCGATGGTCATACCTGGTTGGGTGATGCCGTTCTCCGGGCCAATCACGTGTACGATACCCTGCTGGCCCGAAGTTACATCGAAGAAAGTGATACCAAAATCCTGTACGTTTTTGCGGAGCTGGCGGATCATCTCGTCGGCCTGGGGGTCGGCGAAGGGCTCCGCGAGGGAATGGGTTGGCACGATGTGGTCTACAGTGGCAAAGGTGCGTTCGGGAAAGCGAACCTTCAGGCCTAAGTCGCGCAGCATCCCGAAGGCCTGGGGGCTGGTGACCTCGTGGATGAGGTGGGTATCAATGAAGAGCTGTGTCTGCCCGTTGGGCAGGGTTCGAACGGTGTGGCTTTCCCAGACTTTTTGGTACAGACTTTTTCCCATTTTTTGTGTGCCTCCTCTGTTCTAGACCCCTAGCAAAGACCCCAGAGACAGGGTGCTCTGGGGCCGGAAGTGCAGCAGACTAGACCCCTCGAGCGGGGCTTAGTAGGCGCTGCTTTACCCAAATCGACATCGTCAAGAGTATAAAGTTTTGGTATACCAAACGTCAAGCCCACCGATCCAGCCTGTGTCCCTCAGGCCCCTCCTGACCTGAGACCAGGATTCGAGTTGCGCCGAACACGACGCATCCGAGCCGATGGCGTTTTATGGTTTATTTTCCAAATAGCGTAGGCGGTTTTTGAGCTTCTTTTCGATGCAGCCTCAGAGCAGGCTCGAGGGCGTTTTGCCACCTGAGGTTTGAAGCAGGTATCCTGAGAGTTGATGTTGCTGACGCGGCTGGGACAGGGGCGTGAGGCCGAGGTGTTTGCCTGGGCCGATGGCTACGTGCTGAAGCTGTTCTGGCCCGAGTTTTCGCAGGCCGATGCCGAGCTGGAAGCCCAACTGACCCAGCAAGTCTGGCTCATGGGTGTACCTTCGGCCAAGGTTGAGGACGTGCTGGAAATGGAGGGGCGCTGGGGCCTGGTTTTGCAGTGGATCAAAGGAGTGCCTCTCACCGACTACATCCAGACTGACCCCACCCGGTTGCGGTTTGCGGCCCAGATGCTGGGTGCTTTGCATCGCCAGCTTCACAACAAAGCAGCAGGACACCTGCCGTCCCAGCGTCTTCACCTCATGCGACGCATCCAGACCTGTCGACTCCCCTCAGAGCTACGGGTGGCTTTGCTCGAACACCTCGAGCGGCTCCCCGACGGAACCGCACTCTGTCACGGCGATTTCCACCCGGAGAACGTGCTGGTGGGGGAGGAGGGGGTATACGTCATCGACTGGCCCGGTGCCATGCGCGGCAACCCGCTGGCCGATATGGCCCGAACCACCCTTCTGGTGCTGTACAGCGAACTCCCGCCCGAACTCCCGGGCCGCGAAGAAATCATGCAAAAACGCGAGCTGTTTTATCAGACCTACCTCGAGCACTACCAGACCTTTTCGGGGCTCGATCTGGCCGAGCTTAAGTCCTGGATGCCGATTGTAGCGGCGGCTCGCCTACGAGATAACATTCCCGCCGAAGAAGCCCGCCTGATGCAACTGATTGAGGAGGGTTTGCGGTCTCGTGGGCCAAACCTCTTGAAATCCCACAACCTCCTCTAACAGCAATTTTTGCTACACTGAGACCTTGCGGCTCCGGAATCCCTCCGGTCGGCCCCGAGGTTTACATGAAAACAAACATCATCACCTATGGCTGCCAGATGAACGAATACGACACCCACCTTGTGAAAAGCGAGCTGGTATCACTGGGTGCGGAATTTGTGGATACCTGGCAAGAAGCCGATTTCGTTCTGGTGAACACCTGTGCAGTGCGGGGCAAACCCGTCGAGAAGGTGCGCTCGCTCCTGGGTGAACTGCGCAAAGAAAAAGAAAAGCGTCCTTTACTGGTGGGCATGATGGGCTGCCTGGCCCAGCTCGAGGAGGGCCAGCAAATCGCCCGCAAGTTTGAGGTAGACGTCCTCTTAGGCCCCGGCGCCCTGACCGAGATCGGTAAGGCCCTCGAATCGAAAAACAGGTTCTGGGATCTGAGCTTCCGCGAAGAGCTGACCCACCACCTGCCCCCCGCGCCCAAAGGAGCGCTCTCGGCTTTTGTGAGCATCATCCGGGGCTGCAACCACCACTGCACCTACTGCATCGTGCCCACCACGAGGGGCCCCGAAGTGAGCCGCCATCCCGACCTGATTTTGCATGAACTGGAGCAGCTCAAAGCAGCGGGGGTGCTCGAGGTCACCCTGTTGGGCCAGAATGTAAACTCCTACGGCAACGACCAGCCCGGCTTCCCCAAATTTGGCGAGCTGCTGCGGATGGCCGGGCAAGTTGGCATCCCGCGCATCAAGTTCACCACCAGCCACCCGGTCAACTTCACCGACGACGTAATTGCTGCCATGGCCGAGACCCCCCAGGTCTGCAACTACATCCACCTGCCGGTGCAGTCGGGCTCTAACCGGGTGCTGCGCCGCATGGCCCGCGAGTACCGGCGCGAATGGTACCTCGATCGCATCCGGGCCATTCGCGAGGCCATGCCCGATGTGGTGCTTTCCACCGACATTATTGTGGGCTTCCCCGGCGAAACCGAAGAAGACTTCCAAGAGACCCTCTCGCTCTACGACGAGGTGCAGTACGACAGCGCCTACATGTTCATCTACTCCCCCCGCCCCGGTACGCCCAGCTACAAGCACTTCCAGGACTTGCCCCGCGAAGTCAAGGTGGAGCGGCTGCAACGCCTGATTGAAAAGCAAAAAGAGTGGAGCTACCAGCAGAATCAGCGCTGGGTGGGCCGGACCGTGGAGGTTTTGGTGCGTGGGGCCGCCAAGGACGAAAGCTACGCCGAGGGCCACACCCGTGGCAACCACCCCACCCTGATTCCCGCTGCCCAGGCGCCCCGACCCGGCCTATACCAGGCGGTGATCAAACAGGCCACGCCACACATGCTGTTCGGAGAAGTTGTAGGTGCCCAGGAGCCCACCACCATCCCGCTGATGATGGCTTGAGGGGCTCAGGTTCGCAAAATTTTCTCCAGCGGCTTTCCCCTGGCCAGCTCATCGACCAGCTTGTCCAGGTAGCGTACCTTGCGCATGAGTGGGTCTTCGACCTCCTCGACGCGCACGCCACACACCACACCCTTGATGAGCGAGGCCTTCGGGTTGAAGGCCGGGGCTGCGGCAAAGAAGGCCTCGAGGTCGCTCTGGGACTCTATCTGATGCAGAAGCTCGGCCTGGCTGTAGCCCGTTAGCCAGCAGATAATCTGGTCTACCTCCTCCTTGGCGCGGTTCTTGCGCTGGGCCTTTTGGACGTACAGGGGGTACAGGCTGGAAAACTTCATGCGGTAGATTCGGTGCTGAGGCATTAACTTTCCTTTTTTCGCTCGAGGTTCGCTGCTGTGGCTTTTGGGATAACGCCGAAGCTCAGGGGCGCGGAGCCGGCTTGCCGGCGGAGCGTCCGACTGGAGCGCCTTGTTCGGCCTGTCGTTCATGTGAAGATGACGACCTCTTGAATTGAGTCTTGGCCATGCGAACGAATCACCTCTTCCGCGGCGTCAACATAGCTTGAGGGAACGGAGGCGGGTGAAACGTGAAAGTCAATTAGAATACGCTGTGCGTGAATTGTGTTTTGGTTTGCGATGAGAAATTCAAGGATCTTCCGCTTCAGGTCATTCACGACCGCTGGATCACTGCTAGTTTCTTGCTCACGGAAAAAACGCCTAGGCACAGCGCTGATTGGAGCGCGAGGATGTAGGCTCCCAGCCTCGTCTCGTTCATTGACCCGGTCTGCAAACTGTCGAATGACTTCGATATCCAGCCCATGTTGATGACGACCATAAAGGTCCAGCATGGAAAACCCAGCTTCCGCAACTGTCAAGATATGCCAGCCAACCCAGCGGTTCGCGTTTGTGTCCTGCTGCTGTCGCCTGAGTTTCATGCGTGATTCCTTGTTGTAGCCGAACTAGTGATTAAACCGCACTTGTGGGATATCATTCCGAGGGGAGAGATAAACCGCAGTATCAGCAGCCGAGGGGTCGAAACGGGGTTCCATTCAGTCGTCTCCTTGTTCAAATAACTTCGCATTGCCGTGCAGTTGCTTCAGATTAGCCGAAGTCTGGTGTTTGAGGCAAATTGTAGGGTTTCTCCAACTTCCACGTCAAGAAGTACCCCCTGCTCACTGGGTAAGGCTTTATGCGTCAGAATCGGGGTGTGAGCGCGGTTGAGATTGTGGTGGTCGGGGCTGGGGTTGCCGGGCTGTGTGCGGCCAGGGTGCTGCACGAAGCTGGGAAAGAAGTGGTGGTGGTGACCCGCGAACTGGGTGAGGCCAGCCGGGTGCCGGATGCACTCTTGAACCCGGTGCGGGGCAAGCGCGGAACCGTGGCGCCCAAGCTCTGTGGGGCTGTAGCCTGTTAGCCAGCAGATGACCTGATCCACGGGCGGCTCAGCCTCGTCCACGCCGCGCCATGGCATGGCGCAGGGGCGACCGACCGAAATGATCCCTTTATGGGAGGGCGATACTGCCACTTGGAAGTTATCCGCGTTGCGGGGGTGATACCGCCCCTTGGAAGGGGAACGTTTGTTTCGCCGACCGTAGGGAGACGCTTTCTTCGCCGAGACGCCTTTTTCGCCGACCGAAGCGAGGGGTGGGGTGCGAAGTGAGGGGTGGGGTGTGCTCGAGGATTCAAGTTGCGCCGCGCGCGGCGCAATCAAGCCTCAGAAGCTTTTCGGTTTGAGTGATTATCTTTTTGAATCCGGTAGATGTAGCGGCGTTGGGTCTGGTCTGAATCCCTAGGGGCGCTCGAGCATCGAGCAACCTAAGATTAGAAAACTATCTCTTTATAAATGTAAAAAAGATATTGACAAAATATAATGTCATAGTTTATATTTATTTCAGGGAGGTCAGCTATGTTCGGATACTTCAACCAGTACGAATTGACTGCTGCAATCAACGACAAAATCAGCGCCTACCGCCAGGAGGCCCTCTGGGAGGGTCAGATTCCCAGGCAATCCTTCCGCCACCTTATTGCCCAACAGCTTCGGGCCTGGGCTGAAGCTCTGGAACCCACACAGGGTTTTTCTGCCCGCAACCGGCAGTTGCGTAAGGCTTAGGGGAACAAGCCGTGAACGAGCGCGCCCGAATCCTTCGGCTGGTCGAGGAGGGTCGAATCACCCCCGATGAGGCTGGCATGCTGCTGGAAGTCCTGGCCGAGGTCGAAGCCCCTTCCTTCACCCCACCCCAGGTTTCACCTGAACCCCCCAGACCAGCGCCGGCTGAGGTAGCCCACGAAGTCTCCACGGTTTCACCCAGCCACCAAAGCCGACTGAACCGTGACACGAAGTCCGAAGACTCCATTTGAATACGAGTTTGCGTGAGGAGGTTCTTATGTCTGAACAAGAGCGTATCCGGGCCCTGCTGCAAGCGGGCAAAATCACCCAGCAAGAAGCCGACCTGTTGCTTTCGGCCCTCGAGGAAGGCGATGCAGCTACTCGCCAGGCGCAAGAGACCCTGGGCGAGCAGTATGCAACCCCCGCGATGGGCTGGCAACCTTACGGGTTGCGCTGGGTACGGGTCAAACTAACAGCAGGACAGCTCGAGGCCCGACTCGACCCGAGCCTGTCCATGCCCGTAGTCGAAGGTTCGGCGGACGTGCGCCAGCAGGGAGCCGACCTGGAAGTAATGCCCCAGATGACAGGGGGCAGCTTTTTGAGTGGACTGCTGGGCCGTCTGGGCTCGCTGGAACTGCGACTGCCGCCGGGCTGGGGCCTGGAGATAGACAGCAAGGCCGCCCAACTCGAGGTCGAGGGCGTGACCTTCGTGAAGGGCCGGGTGGCTGCCGGTAACGTCGAGCTCGAGGCCGTGGAGGGGCTCGACCTGGAGGTCACTGCAGGCAACATCGATGGTTCGCTGCTGCTGCGCGAAGGCCAGCACCGCCTGAAGGTCTCGATGGGCAATGCCGAGCTCGAGTTGCTCCCCGGTAGCAGCGTCAGGCTCGAGCCAGGTGTGAGTCTCGGTAACCAGGAGATCAGGGGTTTTAACCAGACCGCAAACGGGGCAACCCGGCAGATAGGGGAGGGCCGGGCCAGCCTCGAGGTCTCGGTTCGCATGGGCAACCTGGAAGTAAAGGCGCGATAGACCGAGCCTCGAACCCTGAACCAGGAGGCATTTATGGAAGACAAAAAACGCATCATGGATATGGTCAAAGAAGGCAAGATCACAGTAGAAGAGGCCCTTCGCTTGCTGGAAGCCATGGAATCAGGTCGGCCCAAAGCAGCCACCCCCAGCGCAGGTTATGCCTACGCGGTCGCCACCACCCCACCCCCCGCCAGAGGCATCGCCAAGATGATTCGTATTGTGGTGGATGGAGAGGATGTCAAGGTCAAGGTCAATGTTCCAGCAGCTTTGGCCAAGTTCGCCTCCAACTTTATCCCGGCCGATGCCCAGAGCCACCTGGCCGCCCAGGGTATCGACATCGCGGGCATCCTCGACATGCTCAAGGGTGAGCTGCCGGAGGGGCGGTTGGTCGATGTGGAGATCAGCGATGTGGCCAAGGTCAGCGATGGGGAATCCAGGATATCGGGCCCCATGAAGGTCTTGATCGAAGTGGTCTGATTAGCAAAGAAGGGTCTTTGGCCCCTCCCCAGCCCCCGATGGAGTGATTAGTATGGTGGCAGTGTCCCGAAGGATCCCTGAACCCGGCCTGCTGGGCAAACTCAGCCTGGTTCGCCCCCGGTTTGTGTATTTATGGGTGCGGGTAAAAGAAATTCCGGTGCCCGTCTTCTTGTTTGCTCCGCTGGTGATGCTCGAGTTTTTCTTGATGATGGGCGCCTGGTTTATCCACAGGACTGGAGGCCGCGACCCCCAGATGGATTTTGCCCTGCATGCCCTCGAGGCCTTGCGGGGCCAGACCTGGGAACTGCGCAAAATGCCGCCCTTCGCCCTGTTGGAGGTGGAGGTGGAGCCCAAAGCCTCCGATGCGCGCGCACCACAGCAGGTTTATCTCAAGATTGGCCTGTGGTGAGGCCCGATTTGGAGCCTGTATGAGACTGTTTCCCATGCCCACTCAATGCCCTGTGCAGGGTTGTAATGGGCGTCTGAACGTAACCGGACTGGTCTGTTCAGACTGCCGCACCGAGATTAGGGGTGAGTTCCAGCCCAACGAGTTTGCCCTGTTGCCCCCGGAGCACCTGGAGTTCCTGCGCCTGTACATCAAAGTACGGGGCAACCTTAAGGAGGTCGAGCGTATTT
>FWPV01008982.1_pt1 | contig 15922 bp, 17 predicted proteins | sample 2228371 | NCBI WGS metagenome assembly FWPV01 (sample SAMEA103939776, study PRJEB20133) | metagenome | reverse complement strand
TTCTTCCCTTGAAACCTACATTTTTGCTTCCTGATGTATTAGCCACCATTCTATGTCGCTCGCTTGTTTTGTTCAGGCAATTGGTCTATATTCCTCATTTGAGTAGTTTGAGCTGAAGGAGAAACCATGGACATAAAATTAACGTCGGACCAATTTGAGCTTTTACTCAAGCTGGTTTACCTTGGCCACTGGATGATAGAGGGAGCACGGGAGGAGGAAAGTAATCTGGAGGAATTTGACCGCATAGCTGATTATATTTATTCTTTAGCGCCCGCCTTCGGAGTAAAGCGCTGGGTGGAATTCGATGAAGCGGAAGGAAATTATTTTCCTTCCGAAGAGCTGGATGAAGCCATGGAAGAAATAATCGCTCGGTATGAGGATGCCAGTTTTTGGGATCAACTGGTGGTTCGCCTGGCCGAAAGAGACCTCATTCGCGATTACGGCGAAGAAGCAGTTAAGCGGATGGACTGGAAAGAGCTGGAAAAGAAAAGAGCTATGGCGGTGCAAAAATACATCCGGGAGATTGAGGAGCACGGCCTGGATAACCTGGTTATCCAGCGTGTTTCCTGAGTTGCGGCCAGGAGGAGGTGGCCAAAAAATAAAACAGCACTCGTTGCAAGATGGGCAGAGAAGGTTGTCGTGGTTAAAAATAATTTCTGGCGCCGTTATTTACGCTTGATTAATATAGTTAAGACTTCGTGGCCAATAATTATTATGTTCATAAATTTTCATAAATTTTTACCGTTAGAAAAATCAATTTATTAAGGCCAAGATAAATAATGCAATAATAATGCAATAATAAATTAATAAAGCCGGAAGAAAGTTTCATAAGGAGGTAAATGATGAAAAACAAAATCCGTAGCCGGCAACCGAAAAAACATGCCACTTCCTTGCTTCGACCGTCAGCTTTTATCTGTTACTTTTTTATCTTCCTTTTCTTTGTCTTTTTTATCTCAGGGATGAACATCATCCTCGCTTCCTCGCGGACAGCCAAAGACATGGCCTCGACCCAGCTCGACGAGGCCTGGCTTAACGTGTTCCAGTTCAGGAATTTAGGGCCATATCGTTGCGGCTCCTGGGTAACTGATTTTGCGGTGCCGGAAAAGCCAGCTAAAGAGCATCTTTATACATTTTATGTCGGCACAAGAAACGGCGGTGTCTGGAAAACCACCAACAACGGCACAACTTTTTTCCCCGTGTTCGATGACCAAGAATATTTATCCATCGGCGCTATCTCTTTAGCTCCTTCCAACCCTGAAATCGTTTACGTGGGTACAGGCGAAGCCCATTGCACGCGGAGCACCTATCGGGGAAATGGGGTTTATAAGAGCCTTGACGGAGGCAAAACTTGGCAGCACCTGGGGCTGGAGGAAACCCATCATATTGCTCGTATCGTCATCCATCCCGAAAATCCTGATATCGTTTACGTGGCGGCCATGGGGCATCTTTTTGGTCCCAACCCCGAGCGCGGCGTATTTAAGAGCGTAGACGGCGGCCAGACATGGTCTAAGGTTCTTTACATCAATGATAAAGTGGGCGTCATTGACCTGGTCATGAACCGGAATCAGCCTGAAACTCTTTATGCCGCCACCTATGAGAAATACCGGTTTCCCTGGACTTTTGAAGAAGGCGGACCAGAGAGCGGAATTTACAAAACCACGGATGGCGGAAAGAGCTGGAAGCGGCTGACGAACGGCCTTCCTTCAGGTAAGATCGGCCGGATCGGCCTCGATATTTATCGCCGCAACCCTGACATTCTCTATGCGGTGATCGAGAATGCCAACCTGCGGCCGCCCACACCAGAAGAGGAAGCTATGGATAAGCGGCGAGGGCTTACCCCTCAGCCACGACCTGTTGGCGGCGAAGTGTATCGCAGCGACGATGCAGGCGCGACGTGGCGCAAGATGAATTCAGCGAAGGATAATATAGGCGGCAAAGCGCCTTATTCCTTTAACCAGCTACGCATTGACCCGAATAATGACCAGAAAATTTATGTCACCAGCGTTTCCGTGGCCCACTCTTTTGACGGAGGCCGCACCTGGCGCGACCTCGACTGGCCGCCCACTCTTTTCCCGAGCATGTTTGGCGATGTCCGCACCATCTGGATTGACCCGGAAAACTCGGACCGTATTTTTCTGGGGAGCGACGGCGGGGTTCATATTAGCTATGACGGCGGAAAAACCTGTGACCATTATCATAACCTGCCCCTGGGCGAGTTTTATGCTATCGGCGTGGATATGGAAGACCCTTATAACATTTATGGCGGCATGCAGGACCATGATTCCTGGAAAGGTCCTTCCAACGGCCCATCCGGTTATGTAAGCCTTGAAGACTGGGTAACCGTAGGAACTTCTGATGGCATGTACAATCAGGTTGACCCTCATGACAGTCGCTGGGTCTATAACACTTTTCAGTTTGGCGGCCACACGCGCGTGGACCAAAAGCTGGGCACGATGGTTTCGATTGTGCCTCGTCGCGAGCCAGGTCGACCAGCTTATCGCTGGAACTGGACACCACCTTTGATTATCTCCCCCCACAACAGTCAGATTCTTTATACGGGTGCAGAGGTATTGCTCCGCTCGCTCGACCGCGGAGACCACTGGCAAGAAATCAGCCCTGACCTGACGCGCAACGACCCGAAAAAAACAGCGGGGCGGGGAGCTGTTACCTATTGCACGATTACCACCATAGCTGAGTCTCCGCTGAAGCCAGGTCTTATTTGGGTAGGCACAGATGACGGTAAGGTGTGGGTGACCCAGGATGGCGGGGTCAACTGGAGAGACGTCTCGGCTAATTTGATTAAAGCTGGCGCGCCAGACGAAAGATGGGTCAGTCGGGTTTTTGCTTCCTTTCATCAAGAGGGGCGAGCCTATGTGACGAAAAGCGGCTTGCGGCACGAAGATTTTAAGCCGTATGTTTTTAAAACAGAAGATTACGGTGCCACCTGGAAAGCCATTACCCGCGGGCTTCCCGACCGCTCGGTCAATGTTATTTTTGAAGACAAAAAAAACCCTAACCTGCTTTTTGTGGGCACAGATGGTGGTGTATATGTTTCCCTTGACGGCGGGGCTAACTGGGTTCGGTTCAAAAGCAACATGCCCACTGTGCGTGTGGCTGACCTCTTGATTCATCCGCGGGAAAATGACCTGGTAGTGGGCACTTATGGCCGTGGTCTTTATGTCACGGATATTTCGCCGCTACAAGAGCTGACCGCGGAGGTATTAAACCAAGATGTTTATCTCTTCTCGGTTGAACCAACGATGCAGCGGATAACCCGCGGCTGGGGCAACTACAAACTTTATGGTGACCGGGTTTTGGCTACACCCAATGAGCCCAACGCAGTTACGATTAATTACTATCTTAAAGCTGCTCTCCCGCAGAAGGTGAAAATTACAATTAAGGACCCCTATGGACAAGTGTTAAGGGAACTGGAGGGGCCGGCGGAAGCTGGAATTAACCGCGTGCTCTGGGATATGCGGGCGACACGGCCAGAGGGAGCTGTTGCGCAACGCCCAAGGGCCCGGATGGCTGACCAGGTCAACCCCGGAGAATATGTTATTACCCTGGAAGCATCTGGCCAAAAGCTGGAAACGAAAGCGCTGATTAAAGGACGCATGGGTTGGGCCATCGGCCCCTTTCCCGTCCGCCACTAAACTCCGGCCACGGCCTTGGTGAATGGCCGGGAGCTCATCTGCCAAATAAGCTGCTGCTTAAGCCTTAAATGCTGCTTCGTAATGTTTCCGCTTCATAATTCCTGTGATTCTCTCACCCTTCCGGTGAAGTTATGATGAGCCTATCTGCACCTTGTCCCCCCTGCCCAGTTTTTGGGAACACTATACTTTGGAGCGACTCTCGGTGGACGAACAGAAAGGACAGGTGTGCTACCAGGATGGCAAAATGGCTAAAGAAGCGGAGTGGATGGATTATCTGGAGTTCGTCGCCCGAATCACCTCCCATATCCCTGATAAAGGCTTGCCCGGGAGCAATGGTCCAGCTAATTTCATAGGCTTGAAAGCCTCTCTCCGCTTCGTGACCCGCCAAACGCAATCTTTAACTGGATTTGACATCCCAAGAGCCGTCTTGCCTAGTCTCTGAGTGATTTTTTATGCTTTTGGCTATCATTTAAATAGAATAAATAATGGATCTTTTAGGTATCGAGTTGAATTGTAAATTACATATGATTGTGGAACGGATCAAAAAAGAACGGAGAGGCTAGGGAGCGTTGGAGATTACTCAAAACTCTCGTCTACTGAAAGAAAAAAGTCATAAGAAATGCTTCTATCTAAAGAAAAAATGCTTTTTATAAGAATAATATTATCTTTAAGAACTGGCTGATTCTACAAAGGTGGATTTTTGAACACGCAAAAATATGAGTAAATTTTTCATTTTTTAATAAGGAAAAATATTTAATCTTTTAGATACATCATCTTTAAACCATTAAGAGCTCGTTACTTTATTTTGCCATAGAAGCGCTTAATGCAATAAGTAGCATCAGGCCAACGAGAAAAAAAATATTTACAATAACGCCTATAATAGCAAAAAGATTTTTTCGCTGTTGTTGATGAGCTCCTGCAATACCAAGTCCTAATCCCACAAATGATAAAATCCAGTCTACTAAAATTACCGCTACCACAACTTTTTCCGCGAGCTCGCTGTCTATATCTTCGCGACTGGCAGCTATAACTCCGAGGGTAATAAAAAAACTTGCAATTATTATTAAGCCGATGGTAAATGAAGCAATCCCCATGCCAGAATTTTTTAATCGGGAAGCTGTTTTATCAGAATCTTGTGATTTTATTATTATATCCATCTAAAAACACCTCTAATTAAGTTTTTACACCCTTTAAAGCTTCTTAATTTGATTTATACATTATTATTATATATATTATTATATATATTATTTAAGCTGAGATAAATAAAAAAGGAGGATTTTATGATTTTTATTGAAATTGATATTTTTTCTATTTTATTTGTATTTTTTTGGATTATTTTAGGCGGTTTAGTAGGGGCAATAATAGGAAAGAGAAAAATAGAGTCGGGGCCGGCTTTTTCTTCGGAGTTCTTCTTGGACCTATAGGTTGGCTAATAATTGCGGCTGGCCCAGAAATGAACATGAAAAAGTGCCCTTTTTGTGCGGAGCAAATAAAAAGTGATGCAATAGTTTGTAGATATTGCGGAAAAGAATTAAATTTAACAAAAATGGATTAAAATAAAATTATGAGGCGCTCTCTATTTTTCAAAAAGAAAGAGTATATAAAGCGCAATTTATAATCTTTTATCGCAGGACGTAATTTTTATTAATTTTAACGAAAGGGAATTATTTATGGTGTGCGGAGCCAATAGACTTTGTATAAAAGAGAAAAATGGAGATAGCTGGTCTATTAATAATAATTTTTTAGACGCCCTATTGCGCCACATAAGAATCTACACGAAAGCATAATCATTGCCCACCGTAAGAAACTACATCAAAATCTTAATGTTTTTTCTTCCTCCAATTGACCCGATAAAGCTTCTCCTGGAGTCAATCTATGTTCTCCTTTATCTTCACGATATCCAGCCGTTTATACTCCCGGCGAAGCTGTCTCTTTACCTCCGCAGCAACATAGGGACTCTCTAACACTCTCTGCGAGGGGGTTTTCGGCTCATTATATCGCATCACCAGCCGGCTCCCCATCCCTCCCCACCTCCTTCCGACCACAGTGCCATAACCACCAGCTGGCCTACCCACGATGGTATCCAGTCAAACCACAAAATTCGTCCGGCATCGCCCCCTTCCTCTTCTTCGAAGTTCGCTCGAAGGCAGGAGCCAGTTACTTAAGCACCGCTCTTTTTGTCCTCATGTCCAGCGCCATGTCATTGCCTCCCTGAGGATTATCTTCTCCCCAGAAAGGCAATTGGCCATAAAATTTCGTTGAGATTTTCTCGTGAGGCAACAAATCGATTTCATGTAAATTTTAATTGAAGCAATTCGATTAGTTGAAATTTATTTTCATCATAATTTATAATTTATGTTAATAAAAAATTTTATTTAAAAAGGAAACTAAAAGCTAATTATTTTTCCCTTTATGGAAGTAAAATTGGCATTTTCCTCGAGAGTAATTAAGATTATTAATTTTATCAATAAAAATTTTGCCAGCCGTGTTTCCCTTCATGAAATAAGCTTCAAGGCAGCCAATTTGAGTTTATCGCGTGCCGAAAAAATATTTAAGCAAGAAGTCGGGATTCCGATTAAAAAATTCCTGATTATTAAGAGACTTTATGAAGCTGCCCGACTGCTCAGGTCTGACCCAAGACTTTCAGAAAATGATGCGCTTTCCTACTGTGGCTTTGATGACGTTTCAAATTTTATTAAGCAATTTAAGAAGCATTTCGGCTGCACGCCAATAAAATTCAGGAACTGTAATCGCGATCCAGATACATGTATTTTATGGAAGAAATCTTATTTTTATCTCTTAAATAACGTGAAGCTACAAAAAGCACTTGGCTTAGATGAACCTCGGCTATGTAATTTGCTTAGGATAATTTAGGATAATAAAGACAAATAAATAGTAAATAAAGCGAAAATTAAAAAAAAAAAAAACAAGACTATCTTATTTTTTTTAGATTTTAATAAACACGCAGAAGGCAAACTAAAAAGATGCGATGGAGAATAAATAATAATGTTTTGTTCCATGCTAAAAAATGTTTTAGTTTGTCCTTTATATCTAGGCTTGTGGTAGGATCCATATTTATTTATTCTGCTCTGCATACTATAATATATCCTGATTCATTTGAAAAAAAGCTCCTCTTTTATAATATTCTTCCTAATTCATTTAAAAGCCTTATATTCTCAACTTTTCCCTGGGCTTTATTAATTCTTGGTGCACTATTAATTTCAGGCTATCTGTCAAGATATGTAAGTTCGATCATTTCAATAATATTAATTATTTTTATAGTTTTGAATCTTCTTAATGTCTCGAAAGTAAATTGCCAAAATTGTGGCTTTTTATCTGAATTGGCTTTCTTTAAACATGCCAATCCTTTCATTTTGTTAACGATAAATTATCTCCTCCTGGCATTGTCGGTTTATTTGGCCTTTGCTAAGCTATTTTATCCTAATAAAGTTCAACATTCTTTATTTAAACAAGTCATCCTTCCGTTGTCGATATTTATTGTCGTCTTTCTTATTCTTTGTTTATTCGCATTTATGGGGAGGCATTCTTATGAATCAAAATATATATCGGTTTTATTAGAAAAAAGGGATCAAATTATTAAAGAACTAAGCAAACCAGAGAATTCATCTTTAATTGGATCTGATATAAAATCTATTTATTCTAATATTGACTTTCCAAAACATCCTGAAATTAAAATTGTCGTATTATTAACTCTCCATTCATTAGAGTGCGGAAGCTGTGCCGACGAAGCGGTTTATTTAAATTATCTTAATGATAAGTATGGAAAGGAAGCATTCTTCATAGCGGTTGTTCCAAAAATAGGAAAAACGGCAATAAACTATTTTAAAGATGAATATGGTATATCTTATCCAATATTAGAAGATATATCTCTATTAAATTATAATATATTTTCAAGAAATAGCCTTATATTAACCATTTCTCCAGTCGGAAAGATATTAAGAATAGACCCAATTAGTTTTAATATAAAAAAAGTTAGAGATGATTATGAAAAAATATTATTAAGCTATATGGAGTGATAAAGATGATGGTTGTTTTGCATAAAAAAACAAAAAAATCAAAAAATAAAACATTAAAAAGGAGGTTTCAAATGAAAAAAAAAGTTCTATTATCTTTTTTATTCACTTTTATTTTGATAATATCAATTGGGATTTTATTAGCTCAGGTTGTATCGAATGAATGCTCTTGCTATGAGGCATGCTATGCATGCATATGGGACAATGAAGGTCAGGATTTTACTTGTAAAATATATGATGGACCAGGGGGATGCTTTTGTATTGAAAATCCATGCCGACTTTCAGAACACTTTATATGTTGTGTGCATAATTGAATCATAATTTAGAATTATAAGGAGAAAAGTGGAATGAAAAAGGCAGTTATATTATGTTTTTTCTTATTCTTTGGTATCATAAATTCATTAACTATTGATTCGATACATGAGGAAAAGATAATAGAAAATCCCCTCAGGGCTGAACTTGTATTGAGAATCGGGTCAGATAAGGCAAACGAAGATTTTTATAGACCTCCATCATTTGATATAAACAAGAATGGGCTAATTTACATTTTAGATTCAGGCAATAGCAGAATTCAATGCTTTTCAAAAGATGGAAAATTCTTATTCAGTTTCGGGAGAAGGGGACAAGGTCCAGGTGAGCTATCAAAAAGAGCTATTAAAATAAAAATTCTTTCAGATGGAAATATTTATGTAATTGATAATATCCAAAGAAGAATAAATATTTACAATCAGGATGGAAAATATTTATACTCAGCAAAAACTTCGAGCTATTATATCGATATTGAATTATTGAAGAATACCTATTATCTTTTGGGTATGATTCTTAAAGAAGATTATAAACCTATCAAGGTTTCGCGTACAATCGAGAAAATTGACGATGAGTTTGGAATCTTAATTGAGCCTGCAGTTGGCATTCTTAAGCAGATTAATCAACTTAAGATGCCGGAACCGTGGCGTTATTATTACAGCGATTCTGGTTTTGCCCGGCTAATATCTACAAATAAAAGCGAGCTCATTTTCTCTCAATGTTTTCCTTATCGAATCATTAAATATAGCATGGATGGCAAGGTATTGAAGGACATAACAGGCAACGTCAATTTTGATACGCATCAAAAAGTTAAATTTGATGTAAACAATTTTGGGACAGCCATAATTGTTTCCCCTCCCGGACCTACGCGTGTGCTCCATGATATATGTGTGATTAATGATAGTCAAGTCATCGTTCCATTTGAAAATTACGAGCTGGGAATTTTTTATCTAGATATTTATGACTTAGATCTAAACTTTATTGCAAGATATAAGATATTAAATCAGATTGCTGGTGCCAAAAAGGGTGAGTATGTTATTCAAACAAAAATTGATGACGATTATAATTTATACGTTCTTATAGCCTCTAAAGAAAGCTTCCCCAGGGTGGAAAAATATAAACTTTTTTTTAATGAATAAATTTCTATATATTTTCTAATGTGTCAGGTTGTCGTTCTATTCTTTATGAAATAAGGTTATTTTTAGTTGGAAAATAGTAAATCTTGGGACCAACCTTTAAAAAGACGTTCCTTAAAATGCGTTCCTTAAAATGTTCTTCCGCAAAATCTTGCTGGTGTACTAAATTGTTCGCAAATTGCATTAAGGAGTGAGCCATTGTAATCTCTCCTTTTACAGAAAATAAACTAAAGAAAGGAGGTATTTTATTACGATGGCTCAAAGAGAAAAGAGATTATAAGGCAATGCTGAAGAAAAGGCTAACCGGGTTTTTACTGGAGGCGGATGCCCTGAAGTCGATGTTAGAGTGGCTTGGCGGGGGAGCTGATGAGGGTGGAAGCTGAGGCTAAGGGAGGGGCGAAGAACCATAAGCGCAGCCAGGAGAGGGTGACGTGTTTTTCTGGTTAGCGGGTGAGGAAGCTCAACTCGCGGGTTGAGATGATGTATTTTCTGGTGCCTAAGGTGAGGAAGGGAGGGTATATCCCGTTTTTTGTCACTGAGAGGAAGCGTAGTGAGGCAGCGTTACTGAGTCTGGTGCAGGAGGCTTTTCGAAACGGGGTATCGACGCGGAAGATAGAACGTCTGGCGAGGAGCTTAGGGATAGAGAGCATTTCAGCTTCGCAGGTGTCAGAGATAACGCGCTGTTTGGATGAGCGGCTTGAGGAGTTCAGGAGTCGGGAGCTCAAGGCGGAATATCCATATTTATGGATAGATGCGGTGTATGAGAAGGTTCGGAGTTCTGGTCAGGTGGAATCGGTGGCAGTGATGATAGCCTACGGGGTTGACCGAGATGGACCGATGGAGGTTTTAGCTGTGGAGCCGTATCTTTTCGACCAATGTGCTGTAGAGGAAAAATATAGAGATAAGAAGGAGAAGCCGGGTGGTCGAGGTGTTCCCATGGGTTAGCTCCTACCTGAGGCTGATAACTTCCTACCTAATGGAGTACACTGAAGACTGGTCGAATGAATAGGCCTATATCAAGCCGGAGAGATTCAATCTGGCGTTAGAAAGTTCGCTGGCTCAGGCTGCTAACTGGGGCTTAAAATGGAGAGATTACGATGGCTAAATTGCAAACAAAACTAGACACGGCCTGCTCAACCCCGCAAGAGTCATTGGGTCCTTATTGTTACTCGCTCTGGTTAGCATGCTTCTTGCGGGTATTGAGGAAATTAACACGAAAACATCGATTGCTGGTGATCTTACCATGTGATGACCTAACTAACTGCACGTCAAAAGCAAGTTGTGGTAGGCCGGGAAACCCAAACGGATGCATAATTGAGTGTGAAAATGGCGCAGTGATAACCTGTCCAAGAAAAGCCTTTTAAACAAGTAAAAAATTATCTCGCCCGAAATTTATTTAAGAAAAGGCTATAAAAATTAATTTGACTGATGAGGTTGAGTGAGTTTTATGCGACAATTTCTTCCTTCCTCAACGCCCTCAGAGAGAATGAATCATGGTTCTTGTGATGTTAAATCCACAAAGAGATTGCGCCTGGCGGGTCAAGAACCGGAGAGAAGATTTCAAGCACATGAAATTAGTTGGGCCACTGCTCCCTAACAAGCCTTTCTCAGGGATATGAGAGGCGAATCGGGCGATGAACTCCAGGTAGTCCATCCGTTCCACCTCTTAGAGCTGACGGCGCAGTAGAAAGCTCTCCCCATAACTTCCGGTTGTACCTGAAGAAGATCCGCAACATCTTAGGTATGGTTAAGACGACCTTGTGATGGGGGGACATCGAGGAGAAAAGTTTCCCTCATCCACTCGCCCCATTCCTGCCGGCGCTTCGAATGTCAGGTGGGACAAAAACCGCGGGTGCGGCAGAAAGACATAAGGAGGCGCTCTGTTCTATAGTCGGGACAGCGGATGCGGGAAAACCCGTAGCGCGGATTGCCGCAGTCAAGGGAGCGCTAGACAACCTCCTTGATAATGGCGTAGAAGAATCCGTACTCTCCCTCAAGACGATGTTCATCCTCTGTGAGGAAGCGGTCGAAGTAATGAAAAAGCACCCGGTAGAGGGCAGTCCTCTTCGGGTGTCGGGCACAATATACTCCCGCCACAACCTGAGCTTTTCATCGATAAAAAGAACAACTCGCTCAACGTGTGAATTTTGCTCCCTCTGCGCCTGAAAGATATTCCAGGAGCGCCAGGCTTGTCGCTGGCAAGAGCAAATAGGAGTTGATGGAGACCAGCATGAGGCGGCAGCCAATGCAAAATCTAATTAACAGTCCCGGCATCAACATGATAACGCCCACGGGCCTGAGGACAGCGACCTGATGATACGTCTTCCTATAAGCACGGAGTTGGAGGTAGAAATTATCCCTATTAATTATACCTACCATCCCCAGGCTTTTTTCCTATATGGCCGGCATAAAAAAAAGAGGCATCCTGCAGTTTCCATTTTTGATAATCATTTGCAGAGTTAACCGCGCAAAAATCCGGAAATCTAATCTGGAAATCTAGCAGACGTTCCTAAAGTTTCCTTGCAAATTGGTTCCCTATATGATACCATTTATTATATAAATTGGTTCCTTATAGGATACCAAAATGAAAGTTAATAAAACGCTGATAAAACAGGTCATCAAGGAATTTCAGGAGACAGCCCTGCCTGAAGTTTTCCCTCGGGAGCTTGAGCTTCCCCTCAAGCCAGAAAAAATAGTTGCTCTCTCCGGGCCTCGAAGAAGCGGCAAAACTTATCTACTTTTTGGCCTGGTTAAAAAGCTGAGGTCCGATGGTGTTCTACCTGAACAGATCACTTACCTGAATTTTGAAGACCCGCGTCTTTTTCCGTTTGAAGCAGAAGATTTTGAGGTCTTTTATGAAGCCTACCGCGAGCTATACCCAGGAATTGCTCCTGCCACCGAGGTCAGAAGTTATCTTTTCCTTGATGAAGTCCAGGCTGCTCACAACTGGGAACTTGGAGTGCGCCGGCTGCTTGAGACCAGAAAATTTTATATTTACATTACAGGCTCGTCTTCGAAATTGATGAGCTATGAAATAGCTACCGAACTCAGGGGCCGGGCTCTGAATTACGAGCTTTTCCCTTTTTCTTTTGCCGAGATGCTCGGAGCCAGAGGGCTGACAGCTAATGAAGACAGCCAGTATTCCAGCCTCCGCTTTTCTATCATCCATGCCTTTGAAGAATTCTTGAATTATGGAGGTTTTCCAGAAGTCGTGCTGGCGGAAGGCGATGAACAGAAATTCCGTATCCTACAATCCTACATGGAAACAATGTTTATCAGAGATCTGGCTGAGCGCTATGAGGTGAGGAATCAAACTGTGCTCAGAGAAATGGTAAAATATCTGACCATCAATGCAGGCACTCAATTTTCCATAAATTCCTTCTACCGATGGATAAAGACAGTCTATCCGGTTACCAAGAGAACTCTCATTAACTATCTTGGTTATCTGGAAGACTCACGCCTCTTTTTGTTGTGGCGCAGGCTGTCACCTTCATTAAAGGAACAGGCCCTCAGTCCGAAAAAAGTTTATCTCGTGGATGTCGGCCTTAAGGAAGTCTATGGATACAGGCAAAGCCGGGATACAGGGAGAAGGTTGGAAAATGTAGTGGCCATTGAACTGATGAGAAGGCGCGCTAAAAATCCAAGATTGGAGGTTTTCTTCTGGAAGGATTCGCGAAAACGGGAAGTTGATTTTGTCGTAACTGAAATGGGCCGGGTTAAGGAGCTTATTCAAGTCTGCGCTGAGCTGTCGAATTTCAGGGTAAAAGAGCGAGAGTTGCGGGCGCTGGAAGCGGCTGCGGGTGAGCTGGGTGGCCAGAAGTTGAAGATAATCACGCTGGAAACAGAAGGCAGGGAAATTCTGGAGAAAGGCCGGGAGAAAATAGAAGTAGCAGTTATCCCCGCCTGGAAGTGGCTGCTCGGATTGGCTTAGTTAAACAGGGTACACTCTTTTATCCTTACCTTCATCTCTTCGAGTAGCTCTGTAAACTCTCAGCCTAAACTGCACTCCCTGGTCTGTATTAAAGACCTCCGGCTTTGAAAAACAAAGCGCCCGCCTCAACGCCTCCACGCAAAAGCGCGAATCTAAAGTGTTGGATAGCTCCCAGGAAAGAACATAGCGACGCGCCCAATCCATCACCACCCCTAAGTTGGCAAAACCATGGGCTAGTCGGATGCAGGTAATATTAACTTTCCACACCTGGTCGGCTCGCTCTGCCTTAACTCCCTTCTAAAAGATAAAAAATATATCTTATGCCCTGGGCAGGAGAAACTTCTCCTCCTCCGGAGGTACAAGGAGGCCAGCCCCATCTTCCAAATAAGGAGCCGCCAAATAAGCCGCCGCTACCTTAGCCTTAAATGCTGCTTCGTAATGTTTCCGCTTCATAATACTTGTTATTTTCTCCCACTTCCTGGGAAGTTATAACCGGCCTATTTGCACCTTATTCACTTTAGTTTTTGGGGAGCACTTCTCGCCGCCATGACCACAGCCGAGGAAGTTTCATAATCTGCTCCTGCCCTGGGAGCTTGGGCGCGTCCTTTTTTTGGGGCTTTTGACTTTTGGCTAATCCCGACCGGTCTTCAGCTCAATTTAACAAGCGCCAAGCCCGAGATTGACCATGACCAACATACGCGTACGTATCAAGCCTCCGAAAACAACGACCTCTACTTCTTCTTCATCCAATTTTTTGGCCGCAGAGGTACCCGAAAGGCATTGCTCGGCCCTCAACCAAATCGCCATATTTCCGATTATTCAGGTCGAAAGACGCCGGCGCCCCTAAACCCGAGTCTTCGCCCCTCTAGATTCCAGGAGTTTCATGATATTTGCTTTGGTGAGCTGAGCAAGGTCGGATTCCCTCTCAATCAAAGGACGGACATCGTCAAGAGCCTTCTGCCAATCGATATGCTCAAGCCGTCCGACGATGTATTCAACCCAGTTTGATGACGTGATCTCGGGTCCAGACCACCCTGTCTGACGGAGCGCTTCGTTCAGAAATCGGTAATTCGGCTCCGGCCAGGTAGGGTCGGACATGTACCAAAAAAGGTCATAAAGGTCCCGCCCCTTGAAATAGGGGCGCATGAGGATGGCGTGGAGCTTGCCGCTTAACATAGACGCCCGGTCATAGTGAAGCACATGAAGAACGACGTAACGGCGGAGAATGGAGGTTTCGGTCTTCCCACCCGGAGGAGGGTTGAAATCCAGTTCTATATTGATCGATAAAGCCTCGTGAGGGTGAGGGGACAAGTCGAGTTCATGGAGCAAGCCAGGCAGGCGAATGAAAGCCGAACGGACGCTTGTGGATTCCTTGATTTTGAATCCGACGCCGTAGGTCTCTGCTTCAAATGATCGCCGGACATGAGCGATTGCCTCGACGAAATCCTGCGCGGTAGCCGGATTTAGCGAAGCGAAATCAAGGTCTTCGGAATATCTTGGAAGCTGGTGAAGCAATCGTAGAGCCGTGCCCCCATGAAATATCCAGGAAGTAAAAACACCACTCTCCTGGAGGAACTGAAGAATGCGCGCTTGACAGTATTCCCGCACCCAGCTTTTGGCCAGAAGTTTGTTCGGCGCCCGGGCGATGATTTGTTTGATTTGTTCTTTCATGACGCTTCGAACTCCGCAATGATCGATTGAATGCGCTGGGCTGCTCTGAGGACTTTGCGCGAGTCGAATTTTTCAGCCTGGGCGATGAGAGCAGCGAAATTCAAGTTCCCGACGTTTTGGAGCCTCAATTCCTTGAGATAGCGGATATCGTCTGATCCGGGGATTAGATAGAACAGGTCGAGCAGCGCTTTCTCTGGACGAGCGACAAAAGCCGACTGCCCGCCGCCCAATTCAATATTTTGATAGCCAAAAAATAGCTCTTTCTTGACGTGCTTGAAGATGAAAGTACCCAGGGGAGTGGAAACCGTTTCAGGTCTACCTGTTGTTACGCTGGTGATTGAAGGCACGTATTCAGGGATAAGCCCGTAGTGCTCCAGCGCCGATTGAAGGCTGATATAAGAGGCCCGTTTCAACTGGTTGGCGACGAAGAAAGGATGGGGCGCAATTTTCCGGTGGGGTTCGGAGAGGGCATAGAGACCCCGGCGAAGCTGAATGAGCTTTCCGGACTTGACCCACCGGGAAAGCTGCCGTCCGAGGTCGACCGGGTCAACTTCTCCTGCCAGCAACAGGCTTGAATGGAACACAGGCTCCTCGCCGACGATTTCCAAGAGCCTTTCGAATCTCATGGCATAAATATGCCATAAATGGATTATTAATGCAATAAAATGCAGGCGCGTCTGGAAACCTATGAGTATAAAAGGACCTTAGAGAACAATTAGCCTTCTGGAGCCTTACTTATTTTCTGGAGCAGTAGAGTATTAAAGAGCAGCTCATAATTAGAATCTACATTGGCTGTCTTCTCATGCTGGCCTTCGTCAACTCCTGTTTGCTTCTCAGAGCAATAATGCCGGATCTTCCGCTTCATCTTCCAGGCCCAGAGGGAGAAAAGTTCGGGCCGTGAGCGAACTGGTTTGTTTCTTAATGAAAAACTCTTGCTTTGGGCACAGTTTACCCCCTCCGACATCCCTAAAGCATCCTTATCAATAAAAAAAGAAGGTCTGACATCTCAAGAGCCACGATTCATGTTCTCTGAGGGCATTTAGGAAGGAAAAAATTGGCCCAGATAAATTTTAAATAAATTTCGTGTAAATTTTTTTGCAAGCAACGAATCCGTTTCATGTAGATTTTAAGTGAGGCAATTCGGACTCTTGACAAAGTGTTTTTTTTTTTTTTTTTTTTAATTTTGGAATT
>FWPV01003916.1_pt1 | contig 15925 bp, 14 predicted proteins | sample 2228371 | NCBI WGS metagenome assembly FWPV01 (sample SAMEA103939776, study PRJEB20133) | metagenome | reverse complement strand
CGGCCCGCTATGCAGAGGCGCTGCAGAAGCGCTTCGGGAGCCGGATCACGCTGCTGCACGTGCTGCCGCCGCCGCACTACGAGTTCGGCGCCATGGAAGTGGGGGGCAGCGTGCTGGAAGAGCTGTTCCGGAGCCGCGCCGAGCAGGCGAAAAAAGACCTGGACGAATTTCTGGCCGAAGAGCTGCCTCCGGGAAGCGCGGAGCGGCTGATCGTGGAGGGCGATCCGGCGGCGAAGATCGTGAAGACGGCGCACGACCTCGGCGTGAGCCTGATCGTGATGCCGACGCACGGCTACGGGACGTTCCGGCGGTTCATTCTGGGCTCAGTGACGGCGAAGGTGCTGCATGACGCCGACTGCCCTGTGTGGACAGGGGTGCACATGGAAGCGGCGCGGGTGGAGGACGTGCGGCTGGGCAAAGTGGCGGTGGGGCTGGACCTGCGGTCGCAGTCGGAGCGGACGCTGATGTGGGCGCGGCGGTTCGCCCAGGAGGTGGGCGCGGAGATGGCTCTGATCCATGTGATGCCGTGCCTGGAGGGGCCGGGCGGCGAGCCGGCGGACCCGGAGTGGCAGCGCCGGATGGAAGCCTCGGCGCTGGAAGAGATCAGCGGGTTGATGAAGCGGCTCGGATGGGAGGCGCCGGTGCGGATCGGCAGCGGAGACGTGCCTGACACGGTGTGCCGGCTGGCGAAGGAGTGGGGTGCGGATCTGCTGGTGATCGGGCGCGGGTCGGCTTCAGGGGTTCTGGGGCGGCTGCGGGCGAACGCCTATTCGATCATCCGCCAGTCGGCCTGTCCGGTGGTGAGCGTCTAGGAAGCGGGCTTTTTTCAAAGGGCGCAGAGCGCTGCCGATAAGGCGGAGGTGGAACAGCATCGGTCCAGCACAGATCGTGCAGCTGTCCTGCCCGCCGGCGGGCGGGCGGCTGCGCTTTCTGCCGGCGAGGGGGCTGCGGCGTGGCGCGAAGCCGAGCTTCGTCACCGTCTCTGGCTGGATGGCGAGCCGGGGGGCGAGCCGTTCCGGCTGAAGGGGATGAAGATCGACGGGCTGCGGGCGCCGCGGGCCAGGCTGGCGCGCGCCGCTCTGCTGCGGATGGACCTTCCGGCTGCCGATCTTCATGGCGCCGGGCTGGAGGGCAGCCAGTGGGAGTTGTGCGACCTGCCTCTGGCGAACCTGGCTGGAGCACTTCTGGACGGGACGGAGATGGAGGGCGTGCAGCTGAACGACGCCTGCCTCGCGTCAGCCAGCCTTTGCAGCGCCGTGATCGGCAACTGCCGCCTGGAGAAAGCCAGGGCGCCCGGGAGCCGGTGGATGGAGGCGCGCGTCGCAAGAGCCGATTTCTCAGGCGCGGTGCTGCGGGACGCGGCGTTTCACCAGGCGGCGCTGCTGGAGTGCCTGTTCGCGGAGACTGACCTTGCACGGGCCCTGTTTTATCGCGCGGCGCTGCGTTTCTGCCGCTTCCTGCGCTGCCAAGCCGGGCAGGCGCGGTTCAACGACGCGCTGCTGCAGCACTGCCAGTTTCAGAAATGCGGACTGCAGCAGGCCCGCTTCCCCGGGGCCGATCTGACGGGTGCGGCGTTCCATGGCTGCCAGCTGACCGGCTGCGATTTCCGGGGCGCGAAACTGGCCGGCGTGCAGTTTGCCGGGAGCCGGCTGGAGGGCGCACGTTTCACGGACGCCGCGTGCGCCGGGGCGGACTTCCGGGGGGCGAACCTGCAGGGCGCGCTGGGGCTCACGCTGAGGCAACTGCTGCAGGCGCGCACGGATCACACCACGATTCTGCCTTCGGGCGCGCCCGGGCCGGCGATGCGGATGGGGCGCTGATCAGTCTCCCGCCTGCGGCACGGGCTGCTCCCGCCAGCCGCTCCACTTCTGGCGCAACAGCACAGGCAGGCTGGGGCCGCCCTTCCAGCCCGTGCGCGCAATGCTGAGGCCCAGCATCAACAGGATGATGAAGGCGGCGGCGGCCACGGTCTGCGGAACAGTCAGCGATTCCTTCCAGCGCCAGAACCAGTTGCCGTACACCAGCTCGGTATGCACCCAATAGACGAGCAGCGAAGTGGTGCCCAGCTGGCGCAGGAAGCTCCAGCCCGTGTTGACGTAGGTGGTCCAGAGATAGGCGAAGGAGGCGATGAGCAGGATGATGCCGGTCTTGATCAGAATCAGGGCGGGGCTGTTGAGCCAGAAATCGGAGTTCGGGTAGATGGAATAGGGCAGGTTGGCGAAGTAGCGCGCGCCCGTCACCAGAGCAAGGCCGAACAGCGCCCACCACTCCATCATGCGGCCCATGGCGCCGGGCTCGACGATGCGGAGCAGGGAACCGGCGGCGAGACCGAAGGCGATGAACGCCGCCCAGGGGAAGAACGAGAAGAAATTGTGATCCGGAACGAACCAGGCGCGGGCGAAGGGGTGGACCCAGCTCCAGTCGGCGGCGCTGATCACCGGCGCCGCGCCCGCGATGAAAAGGCCGGTGACGGCGCCGAACCGGATGCGGTCCCGCGTCGAGAAGATGGCCAGCGGGCTGAGAGCGATGATGCCGAGGCCCATGCAGTTCAGGATGTCGACCTTGAACAGGTCCGTCCAAGGACTCTTGCCGAGGGAGAACGACCACATCTGGAAGCGGAACAGGAAGGCCAGCAGCAGCAGGTAGCCGGAGCGGCGCGCCGCGGACCACGTGCGCTGCCAGGGCGAAAGCCCCTTGCGCGAGGCGGAGTCCATCAGGAACGCGAGCGTGACGCCGGTGAGGAAAAGGAACACCGCGGGGGTGATGCCGCCGATGAACTGGGACAGGACGTAGGGGCCGTCGTTGCGCAGCTCTTTGGCGGCGAAACTGTGGAAGACGTGGCCCTGGAGCATGATAAGCGCTGCCAGGCCGCGTGTCCAGTCGAGAAAGGCGAGCCGTTGCCCGCCCGTCCTGGTGGTCTGATGCATCGGATGCTATCTCTGCGGCGTTTCTTTTTTGACGCCTTTGGGAAGGTTGAGCCGGACCTGCGCCGGCGTCAACGCGGGGTTGACCTGGATGCTGGAATAAGAGACCAGCACATAATCGCGCGAAGGCTGGTTCACCTTCTGCTGGACGACCATGCCGTCCGTCTGGGAGACCCAGATTTCGACGTTCCGCACATGCTGCGCAGCCTCCTGCGACAGCGGCGTAAGTTCCAGCCTGTCGGCAGCCACTCCGTTGATCTTTTCCTCGCCCAGGTGCCGGATCGAGTATGCGCGGCGCAGATCGCTGACCGGGGTTCCGAAGCCGAGCAGCAGGAACTGGTCTACCAGTCCGCCCTGCTTGCCAAGATCGTATTCCTGCACTGTCATCAGCTTCGGGTAATAGAGCTGCACCTTGTTGCCCTGGAAGGCCACTGCCCGCGGGGAAGGCTGATCGAACTCGACCAGCATGCGCAGATCCTTCGGTTTGGGGCGGTACAGGACGATGCGTCCGCTTTCCTCGCTGGTTTCCTTCACCAGAGCCGTATAAGAAATCTTGCGGATCTGGGCGGTCATGCCGCGGAAGCCTGCGGCGGCGCGATCCAGGCGGGCCAGAGCGTCATCCAGAGGGGAGGCGCTCCCGCCCAGACAGGCGGCGAGCAGGCAGAGAGTGAGACGGAGCTGATTCATGGCTTGGACAGCGCCAGAAAGCCGCGGATCTCGCCTTCGGCGTCATGGATCTGCTCGACGCGCACCACCTGGACGGCGCGCCCGAGGCGTTTCCGCAGCAGTTCGGCCGCATGGGCGGGGCGCTGCTCTTCGGGGAGAGAGCTGAGCAATGAGGTTTCCAGCCAGAAAGCCGTCAAGCCCGGCTCGGAAGGCATCTGCACGATGCTGGCGGGGCGGGGCTGATCCTTGAAGAATCCTCTGGGGGTCAGAAAGATGAAGGCGAGGATGAGCGCGACGACAACGTCGTACTGCCAACTGGCGCGCGGAAACTCCCAGAAGAGAAGACTCTTCATCGCCAACGCTTTCATTCTACCACCCGCAGAAGGGGCGGCACCCGGTTGGATGCGGACGGCGCCGGGGCGATTCAGGCGCCTTTCGCCCGGCGCGGGGATCTCGGCTGGGGTTCCCGGGGGGCTGCCTCCGACATCTCCTCGGCGCGGATCACCTGACAGTGGGCGCAGTAGCCGCCGATTTCGGTGCGGGCGATGAGGATCTGGAAACCGAAGGTCTTCTCCACCTGGCGGCGGAGTTTCTGCAGAGGCTCCCCGAAGAACTCTTCCACTTTGCCGCAGCGCAGGCAGACGACGTGGGCGTGCTCCTGTTTGCGGCGGGTCTCGTAGTAATGCTGGTCGCCGGCGTGGTGCATCAGGTCCAGCTCGTCGACCAGTCCGCCCTCCTTCAGCATTTTGAGGGTGCGGTAGACGGTGACGCGGTTCAGCTTGGGGTCTTTTTCATGCGCCAGCCGGTAGAGAGTTTCCGCGTCGAGATGGGCGCCCGTTTTGTCGAGCAGGTCGAGCAGAATCTGGCGCTGGCGCGTAAGCCGGAAGCCGCGCTGTCGGAGAGTTTCACGGGCCGCGGGCTGGGACATGCGAGCCTCTTGTTCTGACTGTAGCACGGCAGGAAGATTGAGAGCCCGGAAACACGCCGCCGGGCGCTGGGGGCAGCGGGTTGCGGCTGCGCACCTTGCTGGGCGGCAAGCGCCCTTGGCGGCTGCATCGAGCATCGCCTGCCGGGCGGGACGCGCGAGACGGGATTCGTGCGCGGTTCTCAAACGGCCGACCCTTTTCGCGATTTCAGCGGCTGCTGATGTTCCGAGGGGGCATGGGCTCCCCCGGAAATCGCCCTTCAGGGCTGGGCTGCGAAGGGACCTCCCTCCCGGCGCAGGCAGACACAGTTGGGATGCAGCCGCCGCCCAGGAGCGGCGGGAAGCCTGCCGGGGGGCGCGGCGGGCTGCGGCTGGGAACCGCCTGCTCCCGCGGCCAGCGGCCCGTTCGCTCGCGGCCAGGAACCCGCGGAGCAGAGAGAGTTCATCCGCTCCGGTATTCCGCAAGAGGGCAATGAGGCCGCCTCCGCCACGGGCCGGCAGCGCCGGCCCGCGAGCGGAGCTGACGCCTACTGCAGAGTGACCGTCGTGGTGGCTGTGGCGGTCTGGTTGTTGAACGCCGCCGTGGCCGTCGCCGTGTAGACGCCCTTCGGATCCTTGTTCTGGAAGCGGTAGCTCCAGCTGGCGATCCCTTTGGAGTCCGTCCGGACGGGCGGGGAGACCTCTGTTGCGCCGCCCGGTTTGCGGAGCGTGAACATCACGAGCGCGCCCGAGGCAGGGCTTCCGCCGCTGAGCACCTGGACGGAGAAGCTGACGGAGGTGCGGACGGCTGAGAGTGCGGCCTGCTGGCTGAAAGAAACCGTCAGCGGCGCCGGTGCAGCCACAGTCACTGAAGCCAACGCCGTCGCCGCGCCAGACTGGGACTGCGCCACGGCGTTCACCTGATAGGTGGATGGCGAAGCGGAGGCTGGCACGGTCTTGGTCATGGTCAGGTTCGCCGACTGGCCGGGCGCCAGCATGACAGAGGCGGAAGAGAACGCCGTCGTCCATCCCTGCGGCAGCGTGGAAGAAAAGCTGAACGAACGCGCACTGCAGCTCGATGGGTCGTTGTTCCGGATCGAGATCGTGTAGGTCACGCTCGATCCGGGTTGCGCGCTCGGGTTCGAGGGCGACAGGGAGAGCGTGGGCGCAGCCATGCTGCACGCCGCAGCGACGGTCAGGCTGGCGGTGGCTGTCACAGACCCGGACTGCGACTGCGCGACGGCGTTGACCTTATACGTGGCTGGCGAAGCGGAGGCTGGCACGCTCTTGGTCATGGTTATGTTCGCCGACTGTCCGGGCGCCAGCGTGACGGAGGACTGGGAGAACGTGGTCGTCCAACCCTGCGGCAGCGTCGAGGACAGGCTGAAGGCACGCGACCCGCATGTGGAGGAGTCGTTGTTTCTCAACGTCAGGGTGTAGGACACGGTGCCGCCGGGCTGGGCGCTCGGGTTCGGCGGAGAAAGCGACAGGGAAGGGGGTGCTTCCGCGCAGGGCGACGAGGCGTACGAGATGTTTACGGTCAGTCCCGAAGACGAGGCGGAAGCGGGCGAGATCGAAAGTCCCGTATAGGGATCCTGCCATGTAGATCCGGCCGCCAGCGCCGCGTCGCCAAAGCTGGTGGTCGCCGGCGTGAAGTCAAGCAGGTCGGTATAGCTGCCGGTGGAGGAGTCCCTGTAGTGGATCAGGGCGCCAGTGAACACCTGCGGATTGAGCGTGGTGTCATAGCTGCCGAGAGGCTGGCGGTATTCGAGCCACAGCCAGGCGTTGCTCGACCCGCCGCGCGCCACCTGCAGCGCCTGGACGCCGCCGGCAGGCATCTCCATCGGGCGCAATGTATAGGTTCCCGCCGACTGCACCTGCTGGACGTTGGCCGAAGACAGCCAACCGAGGCGGATCTTCTGCTCCACGTTGTAGTGGCCGAGGTTCCAGGAGCCCATCGCCGAGTGGATGTCCCCGTATTCGCTGATCGTGCCCGCCGTACCAGGAGCGGCAAGGGGCTCGCCCGTGAAGCGCCTTGAACGGGCGTGCATCAGGCCAAGGGCGTGGCCGCCCTCGTGCGCGGCCAGTTTGACCGCATTGTCCACGCCCGTGAAATACTGCGCCAGCATCCACGTGCTCGACGCCGGAACGGTTCCGTCGGCAGAGGTGAACGAGCTGCAGCCGACGTTGGACATGCCGGCCCAGGAACATCCGCCCGGATTCGGAAAGATGATGAACAGCCGGTTGTAATTGCGGAAGTCAATGTCGGCGTCGGCGGCAGCGATGGCAGCGCTGCGCATTGCGTAATACTCGTCGCAGGTGTAGACCCGGTCCAGGGTATACCAGCCCAGCACGGTTCCCGACGCGGAGGTCTGCCCGTAAGAGGTCTCGTTCCAGTAGCCATGGAGGCTGCGGCCGGCCGTGCCGAACAGCATGGTATGAACCGAGGCCGGCGTGACGCCGGAGGGTGCGGCGACACCCGGGAACGTCACAAGAAGGACAGCGATATTCTGTTGGCCCCTCGGGCCGCAGGCAGCCGCGGCGGTGCGGCCCTCCGCTGCTTTGGCGTCCGCCGCACCAAGCACTTCTCCTTCGGCAGCCACGACGACTTCACCGATGCGCACGCCGCGGAAGCGCGCCCGCCTGCCGCACTCGATGCCTTCGGGCTCGGGGCCGGCCATCCGCACTTCCAGAACCTCTCCCCCGTCCAGCCTGAGATGATGCACCACTTCGTGGTCTTCCAGGTCCTCGCCGTCGAGAACAAGCGTGTCCACCGGCCCTTCCCATTCGCCGTGCTGTTCGAGCTCGGAGGCGAGCTCGGGAAAATCCGCCCGCAGGGCGTCGAGGGCCTGGCTGTCAAGCAGGAACCGCAGCGCTTCCGCCGGATTCGAGCGGGCGAGTTCGCGCAGCGCCCGGGCGCGAGCCTGAAGCGGTTCGGCGGCCATCTGCCGCAATCCGCGGCGGCCGTTCTCATCCGAATGGCGGATCATCTGCTGAAGCGACAACACTTCTGCGTTCAGCCGCCGGGCTCTTTCCTGCAGTCCGGCCTCGCGGGCGGCGCGCCTCGCCTGCGGCGGAGCACTGCCGCTCTGCGCCCAGGACAGCGCGCAGAATGCGGCCGCCAGCGCCAGCCACGCAGTTCTTCCCGCCAACCGGAGTTCCATGTTGCTTCTCTCCCTTCCGTCTGCCCTGTTGCGGGCATTCCGCTCGATTCGATCGGAGACGCCGCTCCGGAAGAATAGTGGCTCGGTGCGTTTTCCGCTCTCACCCGGAGTTCCCCCCGGTCCCGGCTCAGTGGAAGCGCCGCAGTACCGCACAGGGAAGAGTACCCGGCCGCTGCGGCGGGCGAGGACTGCAGGCGGGAAAAGCCAGCGCGCGGGGCTTGTTGGCAGGGATATACTCCTGGCGTGCCACCCCGTCATCCGGCGTCCGGCTACAGAGCTCTCGCCACGCATTTCGACGAGATCCTCGAGCCGCTCCGCAAACCGCTTGAAGCGGCGCGACGCCACATTCTCTTTCCGCTGCTGGACGGGCTCGAATCAGCCTGCGATCTGGCCTGCGGAACCGGATCGACCGCCATCGAGCTGGCGCGGAGAGGACTGGAAACCTTCGCGGTGGATCTGTCTCCAGCGATGTGCCGTCTGACCCGGCAGAAGGCGCGGCGCGAGAGGGTGCGGCTCCGCGTGATCCGTGCCGACATGCGCTCCTTCGTTCTGCCGCGGACTGTCGATCTGGTGCTGTGCGAGGGCGATGCGCTGAACCATGTGCCCGAGAGGCGGGACCTGCTCCGCGTGGCCAGGGCCGTGCGGCGCGCTCTCCGCCCGGGCGGGCTGTTCTACTTCGACGTGAACCACAGCCGGGGCTTTGAGCAGTACTGGGCGGGCGAATTCTGGATCGAGCGGCCGGGCGTCGTGGCGGCGATGCACAATGGACACGACCCCGGGGCGATGCGCGCCTGGAGCGACGTGGATCTGTTCGTCCGTGAAGGGCGCCTGTGGCGCCGGCTGCGCGAGCGGGTGGAAGAGGTCTGCTGGACGCGCGCCGAGATCCGCGCAGCGCTGCGGGAGGCCGGTTTTCCGGCCGCCCGCTGCTGGGATGCGGCGCCGTTTTTCCCCGGTTATCCGGGGTTCACGGCCGGGTGCCGTTCGATCTTTCTGGCGCGCGCCGGACGCGGGTGAGCTTTCCAGCGGCAGAAAAGCCTGTCAACCGGCGTCCCCGCGATGCCGGGTTGACAGAAACATTCATAGGCCCCGCCTCTTCCTGCCATAGCCGCGCGCCGGCAACCGCGGTGCGGGAGCCTGCATCAGAGGAAGAGTGCGCCTGGCGGCGCAGGGCGAGAGCCTGGAAAATAACTCTTGTGCGATAATGATTATCCGGATGCGTGCCAGCGTGGCGGAGAGGATCAGGGAGTTCCGGCAGCGGTGCCGCGCCGCCGGACTGGCTCTGACTCCCCAGCGGGAAACCATCTTCCGCGCCGTTGTGGAGTCGCAGGGGCACCCCTCGCCCGAGCAGATCTACGAGCGGGTGAAGCGGCAGATCCCGGCGATCTCGCTGGCCACGGTATACAAGAACATCCATACGTTTCTCGCGGCAGGACTGCTCCAGGAGGTGACCCCGCATCACGGGGCGCTTCTGCTGGAATCAAACCCGGAACAGCACCATCACCTGGTCTGCGCCGGGTGCAGAGCCATCCTGGATCTGGAGCAGGACGCCATCGATCCAGTTCGGTTCAGGCGCAAGCCGCCGGCAGGGTACCGGATTCTCCGCCAGCGGGTGGAGATTCTGGCTCTCTGCCCCGATTGCGCCAGGAAGCAAACGCAGAACTCATCTCACGCATAAACACAGGAAGGAGTCGATCAAGGACATGCTTGGAGTCGGACAGAAATTTCCGGATTTCAACCTGAAAGCGACGGTGGACACGGACCTGAAGAAGGCGTTCGCCGACATCTCTCTGGACACGTACAAGGGCAAGTGGAAGGTGATTTTCTTCTGGCCGAAGGATTTCACGTTCGTCTGCCCGACCGAAATCGTCGGTTTTGCGAAGCTGAACAAGCAGTTCCAGGACCGCGACGCGCAGGTGCTGGGCTGCAGCACGGACAGCGAATTCGTCCATCTGGCGTGGCGGCAGCACCACGCGGATCTGAAGGACCTGCCTTTCCCGATGCTGGCTGACATCAAGCGGGAGCTGACCTCCGCGCTGGGCATTCTGGATCCCGCCGCCGGCGTGGCGCAGCGCGCCACCTACATCGTGGACCCGGACAACATCATCCGCTTCGTGATGGTGACCGACCTCAACGTCGGCCGTAACGTGGATGAAGTGCTGCGCGTGCTGGACGCCCTGCAGACCGACGAACTGTGCCCCTGCAACTGGCAGAAGGGCCAGGAAACGATCCACATCTGATCCTGCCTGCCTCGGCGGCGGCGGGCCCTGCGAGGGCGCGCCGCCGCTTCCCCGCCTGAAATTCTCCGGAGAAGGAACGATGAATCTGACAGAAATTGCCGAATCTCTGCCCGCGTATGCGAAAGATCTGAAGCTGAATCTCCAGAACGTGCTCGCCCAGCAGGAGCTGACGGAGCAGCAGACGTGGACCACGGCGGTGGCCTGCGCCCTGGCCTGCCGGAACGAGACGCTGAGCCGCGCCATTCTGGCCGAAGCCTCGCAGAAGCTGTCTCCGCAGCAGCTGGAATCGGCGAAGGCGGCGTTCGCCATCATGGAGATGAACAACATCTACTACCGGTTCCGGCACATGCTGTCGAAGGACGAATACGCCAACATCCCGGCCCGGCTGCGCATGCAGGCCATCCGGATGCACGGCGGCGACCCGGTGGACTTCGAGCTGGCCTGCCTGGCGGCGTCCTCGATCAACGGCTGCGAGGCGTGCATCAAGTCGCATGAAGCGGTCGTGCGCGAAAAGGGCGTGACGCCCGAGGCTGTCGTGGCCAGCGTGCGCATCGCCGCAACCCTCCACGCCGTGGCGGCGGTGCTGGAAGCCCCGCAGTCCTGAGCGGAGCGCGGCGGAATCTTCCCGCCGTGCGGTCCCGGTCCGGCGGTCCGGAAGTCCCGGAGACGAGCCTCCCCGGAGGCGGAGAGTGCCAGGATTTCAAGGCAGGATCGCTGAGGCTTGCAGGCGCCGCCCTGCACCTGCGCTGCGTTGGATCAACGCCGGCGGGCTTGCGCCGAGCCGGCAGAAACGGGCTGCGGAGAGCCTGCGGAGCCGATACGGCCGGATCTCAAGCGGCCGCGCTTCCTCCCTGTTTGACTGCCGAGTTACACTGGAAACAGAGGCTCTCCGCAAGGAGGGCCCGTTTCACGTGCGAAAGGGGGCGTAACGGATTCGACGGGATGGGATCGACGAAGTGAGGCGTGCCGGGTTCCGAGCTCCCGTAAAACGATCGGAAAACCAAAACTGCCAATCAGCAGTTTGCCTACGCTGCCTAATTTTTAGGCAGCCGCTGAACGGTGGCGGGCCTGCGGGCCGCCGGGAAGCGTCATTTTCGCAGGCTGGGGTCGAGGCTGCCGCCTGAGGCCGGGATCCGAGATCTTCCAGGCTGGACGCTGCGAGGCCGCGCCGGTCCGGGCCGCAGCGTTGAGATTGAAAGGCCGGATACGCACGTAGGCTCGCTTCGAAGAACCATTTCGGACGCGGGTTCGACTCCCGCCGCCTCCACCACCCTCGCGTTTCTTCCCCCGGTTCCGCTCAGGAACACTGACGCTCCCTGCGGCGCTTCTTTCTGGTTGCCGCTGCGGATTGTCCTTTGTCCATCCCCCGGGAAAAGAAAACGCCGGGACCAGCGTTGCCGCCGGTCCCGGCCACCTGCCGCGCCAGGATCAGGAAGGAGGTTCCGTCTGGAGGCGCGCGGCAGAAACTCTACAGCCCCATGTCGCGGATCAGCCGCTCCAGAATCTCCGCCCGCATCTCTACCGCGCGGGCGTACTGACGGGCGTTGTCGCGCGCGCTCTTCGATGTCCCGGCATCCAGCACCGTCTTCTTGTTGTTGAGCATGATGCCCATCACCTCGGCGGTCGTCTTCGCCGTGGCGAGCGCTTCCTGCTGCCGGGCGTTGAGGACAGCCGAGCCTTCCAGCTCGCCCAGGAGGTTGCGGATCGCCTCCGCATGACGCTCCAGCGCTGCGGTGCGGTCTTCCAGCCCGCTCAGGTCATTGCCCCTCCGCAACTGCATCGCAACGGCTGACGCCTGTTCTTTGGCTGCCCGCGACTCGCTGAGCAGCCGCTGGGCGACGTCCCGCCCCGCATTTGCGTCCGCCGCCATCAAGGCGCCGCCTGTCATCAGGGCACCCAGGATTCCCAAGCTCAGAAGCTGTTTCATTTCTTCGCCCTCCAGTTCGAATTTCGGGGGCGCCGCCGGTCTGTCCCAACAGCGCCCTCACCCCTTTCGACGGCTGGCGTGACGTCTTTGAGTACAAACTTTCAAATGTTTTTAGATTTTAATGAATAGACCTGGAGCGAGAGGGATTCCGGCACCCGCAGGCGTCTTCTCGAGGCTGTTGTCCTTTTCCCTGACAGGTCATCCGGCACCCGGGAGCTTCGGAAAAAATACCCGGTCGGGCGCAGGATTTTGGCGGTGCCAGGACAACCGGCAAGGATTGCCGGCAAAGCCTAAAAAAACGGATCCGCGTAGCCGATATTTACGGAAGCAAAGTCACCCGGCAACACTTTTACAGGATCTCTTTATGGAACTCTGCCCTCACTGCCACGAATGGTACGACGACGACAACGACACCCAGCCGTGCTGCCCAGGCTGCGGCTACCCCTACACGTTTATGGATGGGGAAGGAGATCTGATCCTCCCGGACGACGGCCTGATTCCGGATCTGGACGCCGAGCTGGAGGGAGAGGATCCGCTCTGAGCTGGCACAGAGCAAGGGAATCACCAGGAGGGAGATGACCGGGACGGGGAACTCGTCCTGAACGCGTTGTCTGGCGCGGGCAGAAGCGGGCTCCCTGCGCGCTTCTTTGCGAGAGTGCGCAGAGCATCACGCCCGCTGCCCGCGCCAGGCCGTTCGAGGCCGATGAAGATGCCGCAGCAGCCGGCCCCGGCTGAGCCGGATCCGGACCTGCACCGGCTGGAAGCAGAGCAGAGAGGATCAAAGACCGAGCTTGCTGATCGTCTTCTCGATGATCTCCGCGCGCTGAGCCACGCCGATCGCCTGGTAGCGCACCGTGTCCCGATCGCGCGGGGAAGTGACGGAAGCGAGCATCTGCTTCTTGTTCTCGATGAACACGTTGAGGATCTCGGCCACCTTGCGCGCCGTCTCGAGCTGCTGACGCTGCCGGGAGGTCAGCGTGGTGCCCTTCGACTCCAGCTCGTTGATGAGCTCGCGAATCGAAGCTGCGTGCTGCTCGAGGACGGGGATCTGGTCGCGCACAGCCGCCGTGTCCGCCGTCTTGCGGAGCTGCTCGGCGATCTGCATGGCCATTTCGCGCGTGGTGCGGGACTCGGTGATCAGCTTCTGGGCCATGTCCTTGAGACTGGCCTGGGAATCCGTATCGGCCGCCAGAAGAGCAGCGGCGCAAAGCATCGCAGGAGCGAGTTTCCACAAGCTTCGCATCGCAGTTCCTCCTTCAAGCTGAATCTGGGATTCCATCAGGCGCGCCGGAACGGCCGCCCGGGCGGTGGCGGCCGCGGCCGCCACGCATCAGGAATGATGCACGAGAGCCGGAACGGGTTTCACCGTCCGGGCGCGCTCAGCGGCTGCGCCGGAAGGGCGCGAGAACTTCCTCGAGCTGGCCGGCGCGCCTCTGGGCGCACTCGGCGCTGGTGCGAACCTCGCTCCAGACGTCGCGCGAGTTCTCCGCAAGAGCGTCCACCGCCGACTCCATGCAGCCATTGAGGATCATGGCGACGGACCAGGACCGGCGCAAGGCGCTCTGCTGCGCCTCGGGCATCTTCTCGTAAAACGTGTCCAGCTCTTCGATCAGCTTGCGGAGCTGTTTGACCTGCGCCACGGCCTCCGTGGACAGGGCCTGCACAACCTGGCGGTCGGGTTCCTTCTTCTCAAGTTCCTTGAGAAGACTGGCCGAGTGGTTCCTGACGGTCTGAATGGCGGCCAGCATTTCGTGCGAGACCGCACTCAGATCGCGCACTGCCGGCTGCGTCTGGGCGGAAGCGAGCAGCGGGACGAGAGCCAGCACGCACAGAACCGCTTTCATGGCCTGGATACCTCCTGCCGGATACTGTTCCTTCGGGGAGCCGCCCAATGCCCTGAAGGCGCACGCGGGCGGCCGAAGCGCCGGGACGCTGTGTCCCGTGTGAAATCGACGCGGGCGGGGCGCACTTCGTTACGGGTTACTCCGAGGGGCTCTTCGCGCCGCCGTTCTTCACATACCGGTCGAACCACGTGAGCATCTCCCAGATGGCGTGCTCGACGCTTTCCTTTCCCAGATACCCATGGCTTTCGTGAGGAAGCATGACCAGACGGACGGTGCCGCCGTTGCCGCGGACCGCCTGGTAGAGCCGTTCGCTCTGAATGGGGAAGGTGCCCGGATTGTTGTCCGCCTCGCCGTGGATCAGCAGTAGCGGATCCTTGATCTGGTCGGCGTAGGTGAAAGGCGACATCTTGATGTAAGTGTCGCGCGCCTGCCAGAAGGTGCGCCGCTCGCTCTGGAAACCGAAAGGCGTGAGCGTGCGGTTGTAGGCTCCGGAGCGCGCGACGCCGGCGCGGAACAGGCGCGTGTGCGCCAGCAGGTTCGCCGTCATGAAGCCGCCGTAGCTGTGACCGCTGACGCCGAAGCGGTTCCTGTCCGCTACGCCCATTTCGACAGCCTTGTCAATGGCGGCTTCGGCGCCCATGACCAGCTGCTCGATGTAGGTGTTGTTGACCGTTTCGGGATCCCCGACGATGGGGATGGTCGCGTTGTTCAGAATCGCGTAGCCGGCCAGCAGCAGGAAGAGATGGCTGGCGCCGCGCATCTGGACATAGCGCTGCGTGGAGCCGCCGATCTGCCCGGCGGTGTCGGCGTCGGTGTATTCGAGCGGGTAAGCCCAGAGGATAGTGGGCAGGCGCTCGCCTTCCTTGTAATTCGGGGGCAGCATGAGCGTGAAGGAAAGCTGCACGCCGTCCTTGCGCTTGTAGGTCACCAGCTGCTGGCGGATGCCCCGCAGTTGCGGGGTTGTGTCTTTGAAGTCGGTCAGCGCCCGCCGTTCCTCGCTTCCGCGCGTGCGGATGTAGAGGTTCGGAGGCGAGTCGGGCGTCTCGTAGCGGGTGAGGAAACGCGAGCCGTCTTCGCTCAGCAGCCCCGCGAAGGACTCGTAGCCCTTTTCGCCAGCCCGGAACAGACGCTCGCTTTCGCCGGTTTCGATCCTGAACCGGTCGAGGAAGGGGCGGTCGCCCTGAGGCGTGGCGCCCTCTCCGGCGAGGAAGATCCAGTCGCCGCTCTGGTGCATGACGCTGCGGCCGTTCGGCAGCATCTTCATGACCGGCATGCCCGGGTTGCGGTAGCGGTCCTGCTGGTTGCGCGACCAGACGACTTTGGGCGCGGCGCCGGGATCGTCAAGGAAGATGCGCACGGTTTCCACCCAGCGGCGGTCGCGGTCGTAGTCGGTGACGAGGGCGAGACCGCCGCGCTCGCCATACATCACGCCGCGGGCGCGGTGCTTCGTTTTGTAAATCTCCCGGGCAGGTTCAGCAAACGGCGCCTTCTGCATCATGAGACGGTCCCGGTGGGGCACCTTCTTGCGGGGATCGCCATCGTCGAGCGCCTCCCACCAGAGGAGTGTCGCGCCCTCGGTGGGGCGCCAGCTCACGTTGCGCGGGCCGACGGGCACGCCTTCGATGGGCACCTTGTCCTGAAGCGGGGCCGAATGCACTTTGTGGACGGGCTTGCCGGAGCGGTCCCAGACCTCTGTTTCACGCGGGAAGGCCATGTACGGGTGCAGGTACGAATAGGGCCTGTGGATCCACTCGACCAGCAGATACCGGCCGTCCGGGGAGGGTTCCGCGTCGGCGAAGATTTTCGGCTCGCCCACCGTCTGGACGCGCAGAGTATTCGCGTTCACGAGGGCCAGCTGCGACGTGCAGTAGTAATCGAACAGCTTCTCGTCGTAAGCGTTCGTGAGCATGTCCTGGTAGGTGCGCACGGGGCCGGACTGGCCCGAGGACTCCTGGACGTTGGGGCCGGCCGGCGCAGCTGGCCTCGCCGGCGGCGGGCCGCGCCGGGCGGGCACGGTTCGCACAAGGAGCTCGTCGCTGCCGCTCCACCAGTTCACGATGCCGTCCATGGTGTCATCGATGCGCAGGCCGGGGACGCGTCTTAGGGCGGGCGAATCGACCGAGCCGAAGTACAGCTCGACGGCGTTCGGCGTGTAGCCGAGCAGGGCGAAGCGCTTGCCGTCCGGGCTCCAGGAAGGAGAGGTGAAGCGGACGCCGGCCGGGAGGGCGATTCTGGTTTCCGCGCCCGTCTCGATGGACT
>FWPV01009870.1_pt1 | contig 15928 bp, 13 predicted proteins | sample 2228371 | NCBI WGS metagenome assembly FWPV01 (sample SAMEA103939776, study PRJEB20133) | metagenome | reverse complement strand
GGGGACGGCCGGGGCGGCGCTCGCGGCCGCAGCCCTCTGGGCGCTGTCCGCCGCAACCCCGCTCCCCTTCCGCAGGGAGCCTCCCCCCCGGGCCGCGGAAGCGACGGCCGTTTTGAGCCGCAACCTGCCGCCGCCCGCGGCGCAAACGGCGGCGGAGGCGCAGGGGCCGCCGGCCGGGGAAGCCCCGCCGCCCCGTGAAGCCGAGGGCGCCGAGCCGGAGCGGCCGGGGTCCCTGCCCCCTTCCCCCGAAACGCCCGCCGGCGAAGGACCGGTGCTTTCGGCCGGGGAGAACGCCTGGAATCCGCCGCCTTCCGGACCGCCCCCCCTGTTGGGCGAGGTTCGGCTGCGGCGGGGCGAGACCCTCTCCGGGCTCATCCAGCGCGTCTACGGGAATTACTCCCACCGCCACTTCCGGGCGATCCTCCTCGCCAACCCGACGATCGACGATCCCGACCGCATCGAGGCGGGGCGGACGATCCGGCTCCCGGCGATCCAGGCGGCGGCGACCTCGTTGAACAAAAAGGCCTGGTGGGTTAAGATAGGAGAAACGGAAACCGTCGAGGAGGCGCTCGCGGCCTTGAGGAACCTGCCCGAGTCCGCGCCCGCGGCGCGGCTCATCCCGCGCTGGGACGCGGGGGGAGGGCTTCGTTTTTTGCTCGTCCTGAGGCAGGTGTTCTTCGACCCCGAAACGGCGCGGCTTCAGATCGCGCTTCTCCCGCCGGAGGCGGCGGGTGCGGCCGAGCTGATCGACTCCTGGGAAGGGGCGGTTCTCTTCGCGGACCCGCATCCTGGGGAGCGCTGAGAGGCGCAGCCCTTGCGGGAAAGGCAAAGCGGGAAGTGGCCTGGGACGCAAACACCGTGGGCGGCAGGACCGTGACGAACATGGGAAAGAAGCTCGGAGAAATGCTCGTCGAGGCGGGGCTGATCACCCGCCGGAAGCTCGAGGAAATCCTGCCGCTTCAAAAGAAAAGCGGCTTGAAACTCGGGCAGTACCTCGTGCGCGAGGGGATCCTGAGCGAAGTCCAGATCGTGGACGCGGTTTCCAGCCAGCTCAGAATCGAGAAATACCGGCCCGACCGCCACGTTCTCGACATGGAGCTGAGCAAGGTCATCCCGGCCGAGATCGCCCACAAGTACTCGGTTGCGCCGCTTGCGAAAAACGGGATGCTCCTCACGATCGCCATGACCGACCCCCTCGACATCCACACCCTCGACGCCGTCGAGGTCTTCACCAACCTCGAGGTCGAGGCCGTGATCTGCACCGAGCAGCAGTTGAACCTGCTGCACACGACCCTCTACGGGACCTACGCCGGGGTCGGCAGCGTGCTCGAGGACCTCGAAGACGTGCAGATCGACAAGCAGGTCGAAAAGACGACCACCCTCGAGGACGTGGAGGTGAGCTCGCTGCAGGGTATGGCCCAGGAGGCCCCCGTGGTGCGGCTCGTCAACTCGATCCTCTCCCAGGGCGTGCGCGAGGGGGCGAGCGACATCCACATCAGCCCCGAGAAGGACCACGTCCAGATCCGCTTCCGGGTGGACGGCAAGCTCCACGAGGTCCCCGCCCCGCCCAAGGGGATGTTCCTGCCGATCATCTCGCGGCTCAAGATCCTCGCCAACATGGACATCGCCGTGTCGCGCGTGCCGCAGGACGGCCGCTTCACGGTCAAGATGAAGAACAAGGACATCAACATCCGCGCCTCGACCATCCCTTCGATTTACGGGGAAAACATGGTGCTGCGGCTGCTCGACACGAGCGCCGACATCTACGCCCTCGACCTTCTCGGCATGAGCGACGCCGACCGCGGCCGCCTCGAGAAGGAGATCGTCAAGCCCTACGGCATGATCCTGAGCACCGGCCCCACCGGAAGCGGGAAAAGCACGGCCCTTTACGCGATCCTCAAGCGCATCAACAAGGTCGACATCAACATCATCACCGTCGAGGACCCGGTCGAGTACCGGATCGAGAAGATCCGCCAGGTGCAACTGAACCGCAAGGCCGGGATGACCTTCGCGAGCGGGTTGCGCTCCATCCTGCGGCAGGACCCCGACGTGATCATGGTGGGCGAGATCCGCGACCGGGAAACGGCCGAGATCGCCGTGCAGGCGGCCCTGACCGGCCACCGGGTGTTGAGCACGCTGCACACGAACGACGCCGCCGGGGCGATGACGCGCCTCATGGACATGGGGATCGAGCCCTACCTCGTCTCCTCCGTGATGCTCGTCTCCTTCGCCCAGCGCTTGGTGCGCAAGATCTGCCCCAACTGCCGCACCCCGCGGCCGCCCTCCGCCGAGGAGATCCGTTACTGGAACCTCGAAGGGATCGACACGAGCGGCTTCGCCGCCGGCCAGGGTTGCTTCAACTGCATGCACACCGGGTACAAGGGGCGGACCGGGATTTTCGAGGTGCTCGTCATCGACCCCATGATCCAGGAGATGATCCTCCAGCGCCGGCCCGCCCACGAGATGGCGCGCGCCGCCGCGCAGGCGGGCAACTTCCGCTCCCTGCGGGACAACGCCCTGGACAAGGTGATCCAGGGGATCACGACGCTCGAGGAGGCGGCCTCCGCCGTCCTCCTCTGAGACGGGAAAAGGGCCCATGGCGCGATTCAGCTACCAGGCGCTCACCGACGCCGGCGAAACCGCAAAGGGCGAAATCGAGGCCGACTCGGCCGATGCCGCGGCGGCCCAGATCGCAGGGCGCGGGCTCATCCCCACGAGCGTCAAGCCGCTGGCGGGCGCCGGGGCGGGGTTGGGGTTCAGGCTCTTTCGCCCGCGGGTCAAGGCCGCGGACCTCATCCTCTTCACCAAGCAGTTCAAGACGCTCATCCGGGCCGGCGTGCCCATGCTCACGATCCTCCAGGTTCTCGAGGACCAAACCGAAAACCGGGCCCTCCGGGAAGCGCTGGGGAACATCCACCGCGCGATCCGCGAGGGGGCAAGCCTCCACGACGCCTTCCGGCGGCAGCCGAAGATCTTCTCCCCCCTCTACTGCAGCATGATCCGTGCGGGCGAATCCTCGGGGGCGCTGCCCGAGATCCTCGACCGCCTGGTCTACGTGATCGAGCACGAGCACAAGGTCAAATCCGACGTCAAGTCCGCGCTCACCTACCCGGCGATCGTGGTTCTGTTCCTGGGGGTCGCCTTCTTCATCCTGCTCGTGGGCGTGATCCCGAAGTTCGTGAACGTCTTTCAGGCAAGCGGGCTCACCCTGCCGCTGCCGACGCGGATCTGCCTTGCGCTCTACGGGCTGATCGTGGGCCACTGGGCACTTCTCGTCCTTGGGGTCGCAGGCCTCGTCGCCGCCGCCGTGCTCTACGGCCGCACCGCCTCGGGGAGGCTCCTCCGCGACGAGCTCCTGCTTCGCATCCCGCTCGTCGGGAGGCTCTTCCAGAAGGCGGCCGTATCGCGCTTTGCGAGCATCTTCTCGATTCTGCAGTCGAGCGGTGTCGACATCCTCGACGCCATGGACATCCTCTCCGGCACGATCGGCAACGCGGCGATCGCCCGGCAACTCGAGGGGATCAAGGACCGGCTGCGCGAGGGCCGCGGCATCTCCGGTCCGCTCCGTCAGGCGCGCTATTTCCCGCCCATGCTGATCAACATGATCGCCGTGGGCGAGGAGTCCGGAAACTTGGACACGCTCCTCAAGGACGTGGCCCTCCATTACGACACCGAGGTCGAGTACGCGACGAAGAAGCTCTCCGATGCCATCGCCCCGGTGCTCACGATCAGCCTCGCCGCGGTGGTCGGCTTCTTTGCGCTCGCGATCTTTCTTCCCATGTGGGACATCTCCCTCAAGGTGAAATGAAACAGGAGCGGTTCCACATCAGCCTCTACGTCATCATCCCCTTCATCTTCGCGGGGTTTGCGATCTTCTCCGCGCTTCTCGCCTACCGCGTCACGCGCTACGGGATCGAGGCGCGAATCGATCCCGCGACCTGGGTTTTCTGGCTGATCATCGCGATCAGCCTGCTCGCCTTCGGGACGGGGCTGGCCATCGTGCGCTTTCTCTTGCGGCCGGTCGAGGAGTTCGTCCGCAAGGCAAGCGAGCTCCCGGCCCTCAGGGCGGCGGGCGAGGGGCAAAAGAAGCGGGGCGACAAGCTCGCCCAGTTTGCAAGCGTCTTCGACCGCGTGACCACGGTGCTGAGCAGGATCGACGCCCGCCACTTCTTTCCCGAGATCGTCGGCGAAAGCATCGCCATCCGCGGGATCTTCAGCCTGATCATGAAGGTCGCCCCGAGCGACACGACCGTCCTGGTCCTGGGGGAGAGCGGGACGGGCAAGGAGCTCATCGCCACAAGCCTGCACGCCCACAGCCACCGGAAAGACAAGCCCTTCGTCAAACTCAACTGCGCGGCCATCCCCCGCGAGCTCCTGGAAAGCGAGCTCTTCGGGCACGAAAAGGGAGCCTTCACGGGGGCGAGCGCCTTCAAGCCCGGGAAATTCGACCTTGCGGCCGGGGGGACGATTTTTCTCGATGAAATCGGGGATATGCCCCTTGAGCTGCAGGCGAAGATCCTGCGGGTGCTCCAGGAAAAGGAGTTTTACCGCGTCGGCGGCACACGCACCGTCAAGGTCGACGTGCGCTTCATCGCCTCGACCAACAAGAACTTGGAAAAGCTGGTCGCGGAGGGCGCCTTCCGCGAGGATCTCTATTACCGGCTGAGCGCCTTCACCCTGCATCTTCCGCCGCTTCGCGAACGCAAGGAGGACATTCCCCTCCTCGTCGACCACTTCCTGCAAAAGGCACCGAGAAAAGTGGGTATTTCGTCAACCGCGCTGCAGATGCTCATGGCCTACCCCTGGCCGGGAAACATTCGCGAGCTCAAACACGTGATCGAGGCCGCAGCCTTGATCGCCGAGGGGGGACATATCGAGCCGGCCCAGCTCCCGGAAAAGATCACCCGTATTTTCGATGAATTACCGATGGACTCGGAGATCAGGCTCCCGACCTCCATGAGCCTCGACGACAAGCTGAACGAAATCGAAAGAAACCTGATCATAGACGCCCTGATCAGGACAGGCGGGGTCCAATCCCGGGCGACCGAGCTCCTGGGGATCAACCAGAGAAGCCTCTGGCATCGGATCCGCAAGCTGGGGATCGACGTCAAAAGCATCAAAAAGTATGAATCCAGGGTTTCAGCATGATTCAAAAATCTACAGTTTTTGTAGAAATCTAAGGAGCCGCCCGAACGTCGGGCGATTGCCAGAAATCATTAACTCTCTAAATTATTAAATAATTTCGATTTGCCAGAAAATATGGCATGAATTGTGCTTAACCTCTGGGGCGCCAAAGGACCGATAACGCCTCGTGAGGAGAACGTCAAATGAACGCCAAGAAGATTATCAAGAGTGAATCGGGCTTTACCCTGGTCGAAATCATCGCCGTGCTCATCATCCTCGGTATCCTGGCCGCCGTGGCCGTGCCGCGGTACATCGATCTCGAGACCAACGCCAAAAACCGGGCGATCGATGCCGGTATTTCGGAGTTGAACGGCCGCGAAAGCCTCGTGTGGGCCGATGCGAAAATCTCCAACCAGAATTTCGCCGACGACGCCGCGATAGACACGTATGTTCGCGGTAGGATGAACTACGACCTGAACCCCCCCGGATCCACCACGCCCGATTATTCCTGGACTAGTGGCCCGACGGCGACGGATGGAACGTTGAGCTTCAAGGGGGGCTCGGGGGTGGCTTTGACGAGAACCCCGGCAAAGCTGGACCAACCCGGCTCCTGGCGTCGCACGAACCCCTGAGCCCGGGTTGAAGGCGAGGCGAGGTCAACTCGAGACTTCAGGGAAGACGATGAACCGATCTTCAAATCATTGTCGCGCAAGGGTTGAAATCCATTCCATGAACAACTGCAAAGGGTTCACCCTGATCGAGCTGATCGCCACCATGGTGATCTTCAGCGTGCTCGCGGCGATCTTGATTCCCCGGTACATGGACGCGGAAACCGCCTCGAAGTACCGTGCGATCGACATGGGCGTATCGGAGATGAACAGCCGCGAGACCCTCTCCTGGGCGCTGGTCAAGCTCTCGACCGAGGGCTACCGCGACGACGACCAGGTCTGGGCCCAGCTTCTCGGCGGGCCGGGGATCAACCTCGGGCCGGACTATGACTGGGAGCTCGACACCCCGGGGCCGGGAAACAAGAAGGGAACGCTCCGCTTCAAGCGCGAGGTCTATTCGCCCCTGAACCGCAACCTTTCCACGATCGAGACCCCGGGGCGCTGGCGTCGGAACTTGTAATCATCGGCGTCTGCGATTCCGTGCGGGGCGGGCCCGAACGGCCCGCCCCGTTTTTTTGCCATCGGCCCTGTCCTGCGCTATATTAGTCGATCCATTTTTTTTCAGTCCTGCGCCCGGAGAGGATCCGAGATGAAAATCGCGGTCAGCGGAAAAGGCGGGGTCGGCAAAACGACGTTCGCCGCCCTTCTCATCCGCACGCTTGACGAACAGGGGAAAAAAGTGCTCGCGATCGACGCCGATCCGGACGCAAACCTCGCTTCCGGGATCGGGATCCCGGGGGCCGAGGCGATCGTCCCCATTGCCGAGATGAAGGAGCTCGTCTTCGAGCGCACCGGCGCGCAACCGGGGTCGATCGGCGGCTACTTCAAGCTCAACCCGCGCGTGGACGATCTTCCGGATGCGCTCTCGGCGAAGATGGGGAACATCAAGCTCATGCGGCTGGGGGGCGTGAAAAAAGGCGGGGCGGGGTGCATCTGCCCGGAGAGCGCCCTGTTGCGCGCGCTCGTCATGCACATCGTGCTCCGGCGCGACGAGGTCGTGGTGATGGACATGGAGGCGGGGATCGAGCACCTGGGCCGCGCGACGGCCAAGGCCGTGGACAAGCTGATCGTCGTCGTCGAGCCGGGCAGGCGGAGCATCGACACCGCGGTCCACATCCGCAGGCTCGCCGCCGAGATCAACCTCCGGCGCATCGCGATCGTCGGCAACAAGATCCGCAACGCAGGCGACGAGGCCTTTCTCCGGGAAAACCTCTCCGATTTCGAGTTCCTGGGCTTCCTCCCGCACGACGACCGCCTGATCGAGGCCGACCTCCGGGGCCTCTCCCCCTATGACGCCGGCGGCCCCGCGCGCGACCGCGTCGCCGCCATCGCCTCCCTCCTCCTCCAATAGGGGACGTCCATTCACATATTATTATGAAATCGAGGACCGGAGTACCGTACGATCAGCCAAGGCTACGTTCTCGCGATGTAATGATATATAAATGAACGTCCCCTATATGAGAGGTTACCGAAGAGGGCGCAGGGCGCCGCAGGCGGCGGGGGGGCGGTTTGCGCCCGCCGCCGACCCGGCGCTCAGGCGCGTCTTCGCCGAAATCGGGGTTCCGGAAGAAACGCCCTTCGCCCCCGACCCCTTCCAGCTCGAGGCGCTCGCGGCGGTCGGCAAAGCCGATTGCCTCGTCACCGCGCCGACCGGGGCCGGAAAGACCTGGATCGCCGAGCAGGCGATCCGCCGCGTTCTCGCAGAAGGCGGCCGTGCCTGGTACGCCTGCCCCCTCAAGGCGCTGAGCAACGCCAAGTTTTCCGATTTCGGGCGCCTCTTCGGCCCGGACCGGGTCGGCATCCTGACCGGTGACCGGAAGGAAAAACCCGACGCCCCCGTGATCGTCGGCACCACCGAGATCCTGCGCAACCAGCTCTACGACGCCATGCACCGCGGGGAGTCGCTCGGCTTCGATTTCGTCGTTCTCGACGAGGCCCATTTCCTGGGCGACCGCGAGCGGGGGGTCGTCTGGGAGGAGGTGATGATCTACCTCCCCTCGCGCATCCCCCTTCTGCTCCTCTCGGCCACCGTCGGAAACGCGCGCGAGATCGCGTCCTGGCTCTCCTCGGTCCGCGGCCGCCCCTGCCGTGTCGTCGAGGAAACCCGCAGACCGGTCCCGCTCTTTCCCCTGTTCCTCAACCCCACCGGGCTTCTTCTCCCGTTCTGCCGGCTCTCCCGCCGGGGCACGGCGACCGGCGGCCTGCACGAGAAGGTGCTGCGCTTCGTGCGCTCCAAGCGCAGCCCCTGGGGCAACCGCCCGCCCTCCTTCGGCCGGATCATCGAGGCGATGCGGCGCTTCGATCTCCTGCCCGCCATCTTCTTTCTCAAGTCCCGGGCGGAGTGCGACCAAGCCCTCACCGCCTGCCTCGGAAACCAGCCCGAGGACGGCGGCAAGCTCGCCCGGCGTGATGCGCTCGTGCGGGAGTTTTCGGCCTTGAGCGAGCGCGTCGGCCGCCACCGGCAGCTCTATCATCTTCGCGAGCTCGCGGTCGCCTCCCACCACGCGGGCCAGCTCCCGATCTGGAAACTCCTCGTCGAGCGGCTCATGACCGAGGGGCTCCTCGATGCCGTCTTCGCCACCTCGACGGTCGCGGCGGGGGTCAATTTCCCGGCGCGCACGATCGTGCTCCTCTACTCCGACCGCTTCAACGGACGCGAGTTTTTGCCGCTCGACCCGACCGAGTTTCACCAGATGACCGGCCGCGCCGGCCGCCGGGGCATGGACCGGATCGGCTTCGTCCTCACGGTCCCCAACCGCTTCATGGACCTCCTGCACGTGGCGGCGCTCCTCAACGCCGAGCCCTCCGACGTGGAAAGCCGGATCCAGATCAACTTCTCGATGGTCCTGAACCTCCTCCTCTCGCACACCCCGGCCCAGGTCGAGGACTTGCTCGCGCGCTCCTTCGCCGCCTTTCGCCGGGCGAAGTCCTTCCGGCGTGGGGACGCCGGGCGTCTTGAAGCCGCGGAGCGCCTCCGGCGCGAGTTCGCGCACCACCTCGCCTTCCTGCGCGACCACGGCTACGTGAACCGCGAAAACGCCCTCACCGAGGACGGCCTCTGGGCATCAAGGCTCCGCGTGGACCGACCGCTTCTCATCGCCGAGGGCTTCCGCCGGGCGGCCTTCCCGCAGAAGGACCCGGCGCTGCTCGCCGCGCTGATCGCCCCATTCGTCTTCGAAAAGGAAATCGAGGAGCGCTTCCCGGAGCGCCAGATCCCGCGGCCGCTCGCCTCCGGCTACCGGAAGCTTGCGCTCGCGCTCTCCCCCTTCATGGAGGAGATGCTGGATGCGGGCTTCGAGGCCCGGCCTCTTTCGATCCGGCCCGCGGCCGCGCTCTACGCCTGGGCGAAGGGGGAAAGCTGGGAGCAAACGCTCCGCATCAGCGAACTCGAGGAGGGGGATCTCGCCGTCTTGATCTTGCGCACGGCGGACAACCTGCGGCACGTCGTCTCGCTGGCCGAGGTCTTTCCCGAGGCGGCGGCCGCGGCAACCGAGGCCGTCGCGGCAATCCTCAGAGACCCCGTCGTGGACGCGCTATAGCCCGCCGCGGAAGGAGCCCGGCGCGGAGACGATCTCGCCGAGCTTCTGCGAGAGTTGCTCGAGATTGAAAGGCTTCTGGATGAATCCCCGGCAGCCGCGCGCGAGAATCTCGGCCGCCTGTCCGTTCAGGCTGAAGCCGCTGGCGAGCAGCACCTTGACCCCCGGGTCGATCGCCCGCAGCCGCTCAAAAACCTCCCCCCCGCTCATGCCGGGCATGACCATGTCGAGCACGACCGCGACGATCTCCTTCGAGCGGCCGGCGAAGGCCTCGATCGCCTCGGCCCCGCTTCGGGCAGCGATCACCGTGTAGCCGAGCTCGCGCAGCATCTCGCCTGCGATCTTGAGGATCGACTCCTCGTCGTCGACTAGGAGCACCGTCCCCGAGCCGCGCCGAATGACCGGTCCCCGGGGCGGTTTTCCCCGCTCGGCCGCCTGCGCCGAGGCCGGGAGATAAAAGTTAAAGGTCGTCCCCCGGCCCACCTCGCTGTAAACGTTGATGTGGCCGCCGTGACCCTTGATGATCCCGTAGGCCGAGGCGAGGCCCAGGCCGGTCCCGCGGCCCATTTCCTTGGTCGTAAAAAACGGCTCGAAGATGCGCCCCAGGTTTTTCTTTTCGATCCCGACCCCGGTGTCGGTCACCGATACCTTGACGTAGCGGCCGGGCTGGACCTGGAAGGGTTTCGAGTAGGTCTCATCCAGGATCACGGCCTCGGTCGCAAGCGTGAGGTCCCCCCCCTCCGGCATGGCCTGGACGGCGTTCACGCAGAGGTTCATCAGGACCTGCTCGATCTGCCCCCGGTCCGCCTCGACCGCGGGCAGATCGGGGCTCAGCCGGAAGTGAACCCGGATGTCTTTCCGGGTCCGGGCGAAGAGCCCAACCGTCTTTTCGATGACGGCGTTCAAATCCGTGGCGCGCACGTCGATCCGGCCGCGGCGGGCGAACCCCAGGAGCTGGCGCGAGAGCTCGGTTCCGCTCTCCACGTAGGCCTCGATGTTCTTCAACTTCTCGAGGCCGGGGTGGCCCTCGGGGAGCCGCATTTCCAGGAGCGAGGCGTTCCCCTGGATGCCCATGAGGATGTTGTTGAAGTCGTGGGCGATCCCGCCGGCCAGGGTCCCGATCGCCTCCATCTTCTGCGCGGCCTGGAGCTGGATCTCGAGCTTTTTCCTTTCCTCCTCGGCGAAATGCCGCTCGGTCACATCGCGCACGACCCCGCGGTAGCCGGCGGCCCGCCCCTCCTCGTCCGCGATCAAGGACAAGGAGAGCTCAAGCCGCCGCTCGCTTCCTTCCGGTAGCGGAACGATGCAGTCGGGAAGGATCTGCGCCCCCCCCGATTCCCGCACGCGGCCGAAGGCCTGCCGCAGGCGCTCCCCCGACTCGGGCGCCATGAACTCGGCCGCGTGCCGGCCGAGGAGCCCCGGGCTTCCGGCTCCCAGCATGCGGACGAGCGGGCCGCTCGCGAAGGTGAGGCGACCCCCGAGATCGGTTTCGAAGTAGCCTTCCTCGATGCTCTCCAGGATCGAGCGGTATCGCGCGGCGCTTTTTTTCAGCGCCTCGTCGGATTTCTGCTCGCGGCGCAGGGTGTACTGGATGTGCGAGCCGAACATGGCAAAGAGGCAAAGGACGAGGATCCGGGTCAGCGTGTTGAAACGGTCGGGCCCGAGGAGGTGCTGGATGACGTTCGCCTCCGGGGCGAGAAAGAAGAACATGAAGGATTCGCAGACCCAGTAGATGCAGGAGATCGCAACCGTGCTGATCAGGATGGAGTGCCGGAACCGCTCGCGCATAGAGGGGACGTCCATTCTGATATCACTTCACTTGGGCAAAAGCGCAAGCCCCTTCTCCTTGACGATCTTTTCCCCCCGGGCGATGGACTGGGAGACGGTCGGCTGGGCGAGGTCAAGCCTCCGGGCGAGATCGACGGTGCTCATCCCCAGCTCGCGGTTTGCCCAGAAGCAAAGGACGCTCCGGGCGGGCACGGTGCGCCTGTATCGCCCCTTCCGCAGAACCTGCTCCACGGGCATGGAAAAGAGCTCGGCCACGCGCGCGGCGAGCCGTTCGAAGTTGAATCCCAGGGCCTCCAGTCGGCTTCGGCGCGCGACCCGCTCCTCGGCCGATTTCAAGACCTTCTCGACGAATTCCGCGTCTCCCAGGATCCGTTCGTCGCCGCGAAGTTTCTGCCCGGAGCCGCGCAGCGTTTTGACCGCCTGCCAGCCCCCGAGGCTCCGCACCAGGCCGCCCCCCACGAGCTCCGGCCGCTTGCCCTGATCGACCCCCTTGGCCACGAACTCTCGGTAACGCTCGCGCGCCCTGGCGGGGCTCGCGCCGAAGCGCTCGAGAATCTCCTTCACCGCCTGCCAGTCGTTTCTGTGGGTCCCGAGGATGACCCCGTGGCCGCAGAAGGGATAGGTCTCAAGCTCCTTCAGGTTGGCGACAACGCCGGCGCGCAGGGGGTTCAGATGGATATAGCGCACCAGCTCCAGGAAATAGGGCTCCTCCTGGCAGAGGATCGAGCGGTAGCGGTTCTGGAAGAGATGCCCGCTGCGGTCGTTTCGCAGGTTGAAGCGCACGGCATATCCCGTGAGCAGGCGCCGCATGAAGTCGGCAAGAGGTCGATCGCCCGTCCGCAAAAGGAGGTGGAAATGGTTGGGAAGAAGCGCCCACGCGTAGCAACGAAGCCCCATCTCGGGCAAGAGCGTTCCCAGCCGTTCGACGAAATCCTCCCGGTCCGAGTCGTCGCGGAAAATCTTGCGGCGCTCCAGCCCACGCACGATCACGTGGTGAAGCACCCCCGGGGCATCCAACCTCGCCTTTCGCGGCATAACGCGTCCTATCCGATGCTATCGCGTCTTGGATGTAATGATAAAACAATATACGTCCCTATTTTAGCGGGTCGGCGATTCCGTGTCAAGTAATAAATGAATGGACGTCCCCTAATTGCGCGGTGTCGGCGAATTGACATTTTGACGTATCCGGTCGGGCTGCGGGCCGTCGTCTTCGGACGCCCGGATGATTGACGAACCCGGTTTTCTCCCTGCTTGAGAGATCGTCTTTTGTGAATCTGGAAGAGAATAAATATAATCAAGTTACGAATAGTTAAGATTCATTGCGAAGTCCTCCAGAATCAGGCGCCCGAGGTATTTTGCGGTCGGCCGGGACCCTACGACCGCATGCCCCCACCCTCTTATCATTACCTGGCACAACCATTGCTTATGATGCTGCCGGCCTCTGGGATGCGGAATCGAGCATCTCTTTGGCGACCGCCTTGGCCGTTGATTGGAATCGTTTTCGCTGGAGGGATTCTTGTCGTGAACAGATGGCGCGGGATCAAAAAGATCGTGTTCGCCGCAGCGGCGTTGTGCTTCACCTTGACTCCCCTCGCCCATGCGGCCTTGGTTCCCTCAATCGCTGTCGGTGACGGACCAGACGGGATTTCCGTAAGCACTTCCCACCAATTCAGACCCGTTTTCGGGGGCTGGGTCATCGGCCCGGTCACGGTGAGCGCAGACCCCGAGGCCGGCCCCTGGGTGAAAGAGCTCTATGCCCCTTTCGGGGGGAGATGGCCGCGCACCGACAATACCTTCAGCCTGCTTGAGGTCATCAAGGTGGGAGAAGGCCCGGCCTGGACAGGCTGGCATGAGACCATCCTGACAGATGGCTGGAGCTGGCGCAACGGGAGCATCTTTGCCTACACGCCGGGTGAACTCACGGGAGCACCATCTCCCGGAATGCCCTTCACGCCGTTTCTCTCCGGAAACGGCTTCGGCCAGTTTTCGAGCCTGTCGCTTCTTGATGGCGGAAGTGTTAACGGCCGAACGATCGATTTCGACTTCCCTGAGCCGGTCGAAGCCGGCACCTGGCTCTTTGTTTTGAAGCGCTTGGGGTGGGATGGAGGAGACGGAGGGCCAAGGGGGCCGATTCACGTCTCGGAGCGCGTGTCGGCTGTCCCGCTTCCGGCCGCGGCCTGGATGCTGGGTGCGGGTCTTGTGGGGCTGGTGCTGATCAGGAGGAGACGCTGGGAGCGTTAAGCGTTTAAGTCTGTCATAGATCCTCACGGATTGATCCGCCGGCCCACGTGGCCGGCGATTTTTTTCATTGCGTCCGACACTTCTCAGGCCGGCAGCCGGCCTGCCGGTTGAAGGTCCCGCCATCGGCCGCCTGGAGTCGCACGCCGGGTGGGCGCAGCGATGATGTAAAATGACAAGCAAAACTATGAAACGAAATTCATGATTTTGATGTTGAACTGACATACCTGCGGATCGGCCTGGGAAAAGCCAGCGGTTGTTGATTAACAACATATCGATATAATGGGTAAAAATATGTCACCCAATGCGCCGATCGAAGATGACCCCTTGCACGATTATTGCTAGTAAATTGGCCCGCCTTCATATCGTAAAATTTACTGCATTCCTCTGGAGACCCTTTTCAGTTTGGTGAAGGGACAGGCGGCATCCGCAGAGAGGCTTTCACAACCCCAGCCGCGAGGTGAAGATGAAAAGACCAAAAAACAATTGGTTGAGCCCGCTCCTGATTGTCTTCTGGTTAAACTTTTTGTGCATTCCGGTTGCGGACGCGGCCCTGGTCACCCTTGCCGGCGAGCATGTCACGTATACTCTCGACGACTCCCAATTGGGGCTCTTCGGCACCCCCCAGGTCCAAAGCGACACGCTCTATTTTCTGCCGAGCGAATTCACCGCGCAATCCAAGAACCGTCAAGGTTACGATATCACCCGCTCCACCATCCAGATACTGGTCGAGACCAAGTCGAGCGGCTATTCCCTCGGTAAAATCGGCCTCAAAGAAGACGGTGATTATTTCAAGCTCGGAACGGGCACGAGTGTCGGCGTGGGCGGTGCCATGGTCGTGACCAAATTCGACAACGTGTACGACCGGATCTGGAACCCGCTTGTATCCGTTTCCGACTTCAGCCAGGTGACCTCACCCGGCAATTTCTCCACCAGCCTGTGGGAAGCCTACGCCAGCGCCGACCTGACGGGCAAGGGCTGGAACAAAATCTGGGTCACCATCGAAAACATCATTTTCGCCGGTTCGACGGTCAGAGGCTCAGCCGCCTTCATCGAAAAGAAATTCGTCAGCCTGACCGCAAGCGCCGTCCCCATCCCCGGCGCGGCGTGGATGCTGGGGGCGGGGTTGGTCGGGCTGGTGGTCATAAAACGCCGCCAGCGAGGATAGTCCCTGAGGGTTAATTTCGGCTTCCTGGCCAAAATTGCCATCCAAGGTTTGGATTTCTGAAAATCGCTCTAATTCGTTGCTCAAGGTCTAACCCTCACGGGTCTAACTATCCAGAGCACTTCCTCAATTTAGCCCACAAACTACCCAAATTTAGCGTCTTCAATTCATATTTCAATTTTATAGAAATTTTAACACATTAGAATTATTTATAATTTTGATTTGCTAACCTTGCATACTTTTTGCATAAACAAGAATGACTTTCTAATTTTGGGACCATGTGCCCAAACAACTTTTACATTTTTGACGGCCTTGCCGCTCGGCGTTTCCACAGGGTTTTGCTCTAACAAGGCCTGAAGAAGACCAGCGCCTGGAGATGGGGCGTAATGTTCAAAACAACCCACGAGCTGGTTTGACAAAGGCTTGAACGAAGTTTCGGTCTACTACAAACTCAAAACTCCGAGGGCTATCGCAATCACTGCAGGCATGCTGGAATTAACTGATCAAGTGCCTGAGAGAGGACAATTAGGAAAATTTGATTAAGGGTGTTTTTGCATAATATCTTAAAAAAATTAGGGGTTCTGTAATGAGAGAAGATTAACATAAAAGGGGAGGGCCAAAATGAGAAAGAATTTGTTTTTAGTGAGTTTCTGCGCTTTGATGGCACTTGCGGTACAAGCGAATGCTGCGATAGTATCCATCACGCCTTCCACAGTGCCTCAATGGACTGGCATTCAAACCAGTCAAAGTGATATCAATTATGCCATTGGATCAATAATCGATTCCGCCACAGAGCTCTACAAGAGTGAGGTAAACCCTTCGAATGAATTTGGCTCTTTGGCAAGTAGTTATCAAACCAGTTACCCGTCTTTAAGTCCGAATTCTGCAACAATTACATACACAGGGGGTTCATGGGTCGGCCCCATCGCATGGCTGCTCGTCAAAGACGGCAAGAATGAGCCTGCCTGGTATTTATTCAACTTGACAGAACTTTCCTGGAACGGCAAGGATACCATTCAGCTGGATAATTTCTGGACAGGAACAGGCTCCATTTCCCATGTGGCGCTTTATGGCTCCGCCGTTCCGATTCCCGCTGCGGCGTGGCTGCTTGGTTCAGGGTTGATCGGGCTGGTTGTTATTCGGCGCAGGATCAGAAAGTAGTCATGCCAAGATTTTGATTGATCGGGCCAAATCAGGCGGAGCTGAAAAACAGCACCGCCTGATTTTTTTAAAGGCCATAATCCGCGCCATTGAACGAATCCCAGCCCCCCAAGCCTCCCGGCGGTTTTTCATTGGCGAATTCTTTTTTCGTGGTAGAATTGATTTTGAATCACTACTGTCCCAACGTTGTAATCTGATGATTCTCTAACCTGTTAAGACCAAACAACTTATTAGCCAAAATGGCATTT
>FWPV01009869.1_pt1 | contig 15930 bp, 14 predicted proteins | sample 2228371 | NCBI WGS metagenome assembly FWPV01 (sample SAMEA103939776, study PRJEB20133) | metagenome | reverse complement strand
CTACAGTAATACAAAGAATAAGAAAAAACATCAAACTCGTTTTGAAATTAAAAAGTACTGTAAGTTTTGTAGAAAGCATACCTTGCATAAGGAGGTTAAATAGATAGGGCAGTAGCTCAATTAGGCAGAGCACCGGTCTCCAAAACCGGACGCTGGGGGTTCGATTCCCTCCTGCCCTGTTTTTTATATGAAGATTTTATGGTTTGAAAAGGTGAAAACATTTTTTAGAGAAGTAAAGGCAGAAATGAAAAAGGTTTCCTGGCCTCAAAGAAGAGATGTAGCAGGCACTACTCTTGTTACAATTGTTGCTACTTTAATCCTTGCCCTTTATTTGTATATTGCTGATATACTTTTTACTTTTTTAGTTAAGTATATATATAAGTTAGGAGCATAATTTGGTTAAAAGATGGTATATAGTTCATACTTATTCTGGTTTTGAAGAAAGAGTTATGCAAGCCCTTCTTCAAAGGATAGAAGCATTGGGTTATAGAGATTATTTTGGTGAAATTAAGATACCTAAGGAAACAGTTGTGGAATTAAAGGGAGGGAAGAAAAAGGAAGTGGAAAAAAAGCTTTTCCCAGGTTATATTTTGGTTCAAATAGAAACAACTTATGAAAGTGATGGAAGTGCAAAAATACCCGATGAAGCATGGCACTTAGTAAGACAGACCCCAAAAGTTACAGGTTTTGTAGGAGGGGGTAGGAGACCAAATCCTTTGACAGAGGAAGAAGTAAACCAAATTTTACACCATGTAGAAATTACAAAGGAAAAACCAAAACCAAAGGATATTTTTGAAATTGGAGATTTGGTTAGGATAACAGAGGGTCCCTTTGTTAATTTTACAGGTAAGGTGGAAGAAATTGATTTGGATAGAGGTTATATTAAGGTATCTGTTGTTATATTTGGTCGTTCTACACCAGTAGAATTGACTTTTTTTCAAGTACAAAAATTATAGGAGTGATTTATGCCACCAAAAAAAGTTACAGCACAAATTAAATTACAAATTCCAGGGGGTGCGGCAAGCCCTGCTCCTCCTGTAGGACCTGCCTTAGGTCAGCATGGACTAAATATAATGGAATTTTGTAAACAATTTAATGCAAGAACCCAAAAGGAACAGGGTATGATTATTCCAGTTGTTATAACTGTTTATTCGGATAAGACATTTACTTTTATTACAAAAACACCCCCTGTATCTGTTTTAATTAAAAAGGCATTAAACCTTGAAAAGGGTTCTTCAGAACCAAATAGGAAAAAAGTTGGTAAGCTTACAAAAGCTGAAGTTAAAAGAATAGCTACCTTAAAGCTTCCCGACTTAAATACAAAGGATTTAGAAAAGGCAATGAAAATTGTTGAAGGAACTGCCCGCTCAATGGGTGTAGAAATAGAGGTTTGAAGGAGGAAATTATGGCAAAGGCAGGAAAAAAATTCTTGGAAGCAAAGAAAAAAGTTCCCCCAAGTTCTTTAACCTTGAAAGAAGCAATTGAATTGGCAAAAAGTATTTCCTATGCAAAATTTGATGAAAGTGTAGATGTAGCACTTAAGTTAGGAGTAAATCCAAAGTATGCAGACCAAATGGTTAGGGGTACAGTTGTCCTTCCCAATGGATTAGGAAAGACATTAAAGGTTATGGTAATTGCTTCTGGAGAAAAGGTAAAAGAAGCTCAAGAAGCAGGGGCAGATATTGTGGGATCTGAAGAAATGGTAGAAAAAATTCAAAATGGTTTTTTGGATTTTGATGTTTTAATTGCAACCCCAGATATGATGAAGTCCTTAGGTAGATTAGGAAAAATTTTAGGACCCAAAGGGCTAATGCCAAATCCAAAGACGGGAACTGTTACTATGAATATAAAAGAAGCAGTGAAAGAAACAAAAGCTGGAAAGGTGGAATTTAGGGTGGATAAAAATGGGATAATTCATTGCTCTATTGGGAAGAGATCCTTTGAAGTAGATAAACTATATGAAAATGCTGTAAGTTTAATTCAAGCTATAATTAAGGCAAAGCCACAAAGTGCTAAAGGAAAATATATAAGGGGTGCTTACCTTTCAACAACAATGGGTCCAAGTATTAAAATAAACTTACAGGAACTGGAGGTTTGAGATGGTAACTCAAAAAAAGATTGAAACAATTTCTCAACTAAAGGCAATGATGGAAGAAAAACCAAATGTCTTCATATTAAATTATTCAAAGGTTACAGTAAAAGATATTACAAATTTGAGACAAAAGATTAAGGAAGTAGGAAGCCAATACCTTGTAACAAAAAATACTTTGCTTAAGAGAACTTTTAAGGAACTTGGAATTGAGGGACTTGATAAGTTTTTAGAAGGTCCTACAGCAATTGTTTTAAGTCCAACCAAGCCAGAAGAAGCTGCAAAAATTTTAAAGGAATATTCAAGTCAAAATCCTGAATTTTATTTTAAAGGTGGATATATTGAAAAAAAGGTTGAAGAAGGTGAGACATTAAAGGTTCTTGCCACCCTTCCTTCAAAAGAAGAGATGCTTGGAAAGGTTTTGTTTATTATAAATTCTCCTTTGCAAAGGTTGGTAAATGTTTTATCTTCACCTGTACAAAGTTTATACAGGGTATTAAATGCTATTGCATCAAATAAATAATTTTATATATGGAGGAGAAAATGTCAGAATTAACAAAAGAAAAGGTTATTGAGTTTATCAAAAAAATGAGTGTTTTAGAGTTAAACGAGTTTATAAAGGACTTAGAAAAAGAGTTTGGTGTATCTGCTCAAGCAGCTATGCCTGTTATGGCTGTTGCCCAAGGCGGAGCACCTGCATCTACCCAAGAAGAAAAAACAGAATTTACAGTAACTTTAAAAGAAGTTGGTGCAGATAAAATTAAAGTTATTAAGGTCTTAAGAGAAGTTACTAACCTTGGTTTAAAAGAGGCAAAAGATTTAGTTGATAAAGCCCCTGGTGTCATTAAGGAAAATGTGACAAAAGAAGAAGCTGAGACAATTAAGAAGAAGTTTGAGGAGGTTGGTGCTAAGGTAGAAATTAAATAGTATAAATGCTTAATTTTTTAATATTTTTTGCAAAGAAAACCTCAAGAAAATTTCTTGAGGTGTAATATCATTTGGAGGCGCTATGTCCACAAATTTTAATGGAAAAGTTGTAAACTTTTCTAAGATAAGGGAAAGTATATCTATACCTAACCTTATTCAAGTTCAAAGAAAATCCTATGATGACTTTTTGCAAATGGATTTACTGCCAGAAGAAAGGGAATTGAAGGGTTTACAAGCTGTATTTAAATCTGTTTTTCCCTTTTCAAACTTTAAAGATACCTGTACAATTGATTTTGTAAGATATTCAATAGGAGATTGGGAGTGTAAATGTGGAACTTTAAAGGGAATAGAGTTTTTAAGACACACTTGCCCTTACTCCGATTGCCCAAGCCATAGCCTGAAGAGAAAAATTAAAATCACAAAGCAAGAAGTTATGCAAATATTATGTCCTTGGTGTGGGAGAAGTTCAAGATATGAACCAAAGCCTTGTCCAGAATGTGGCTATCCTGTGGAATTGCAACTGCCCTATACCCCTGAAGAATGTATTGAAAGGGGTCTTTCTTATGCTGCACCTTTGAGGGTTACTTTTAAATTAATAACTTATGAAGCAGGTGAAAAAGGAGAAAAGAAGCCCAAAGATATAAAAGAAGAAGAAGTTTATTTTGGAGAAATTCCCCTAATGACGGAAACAGGAACCTTTGTCTTTAATGGAACGGAAAGGGTTGTGGTATCCCAATTACATCGCTCTCCAGGTGTATTTTTTACAAGGGAAGCACCCCACTATTATGTTGCAAAAATAAGCCCCTATAGGGGTTCTTGGGTTGAATTTGAATATGATAAGAAAGGGATTTTATTTGTAAGAATTGATAGGAGAAAAAAGATGCTTGGGACAATTTTTATTAGGGCTTTAGGGCTTTCTTCAAATGAAGATATTTTGAGAAGGTTTTATGTTCCAATTAAAGTTACCTTAAAGAATGAGGGGGTGGAATTGTCTTTTGATAAAAGGGTCTTGGAAATTGAAAAGATAAGGGAAAAGGAAAGGACTGTCTCTGGTCAAGCACAAACAAAAAAGATTTTTGCATCTTTAAAATGGGATAAGCAGTTGCAAGAAGAGTTAGAAAAGAAAGAAAGAGTAGAAAGATTTGTCCGTTTTTCTGCCCTTTCAGAGGCAAGGTTTATCCATGATGTAGTTGATTTAAAGACAGGAGAAGTATTATTTGAAGCAAATAACCCTGTTCCACAAAATTTTTCAAAGGTCTTGGAAGAGCATAAAATAAATGAATTTGAGGTATTTTTTCCCCAATGGGATATTGCAACAGATGTTATTTCAAATACCTTGGAAAAGGATCCCTTTGAAGAACAAATGGATGCAATGAAGGACTTTTATAAAAGATTAAGACCTGGTGAAGTTGTAACAGAAGATGTGGCAAAGCAATTTTTTAAGATGATGTTTTTTGATGAAAGGAGATATGATTTTTCAAAAGTTGGAAGATTTAAATTTAACAATAAACTTTCTGCAAAAACAGATATTGATAAAAAGACCTTAGATCCTGAGGATTTTTATAAAGTTGTGGAGTATCTAATAAGATTGAGAAAGGATATTGGAACAGTAGATGATATTGATAACTTAGGAAACAGGAGAGTAAGGGCTGTAGGGGAACTTTTAGAAAACCATTTTAGGATTGGACTTGTAAGGATGGAAAAGGCAATTAAAGAAAAAATGACTATCCAAGATGTGGAAAAGAGTATGCCAAAGGATCTTGTCAATGCAAAGCCCGTTGTAGCTGCAATTAAGGAATTTTTTGGAACTTCTCAACTATCTCAATTTATGGATCAAACAAACCCCTTAGCTGAAATTACGCATAAAAGGAGATTATCTGCCTTAGGTCCAGGTGGTCTTTCAAGGGAAAGGGCTGGATTTGAAGTAAGGGATGTCCATGCAACCCATTACAGTAGGATTTGCCCCATTGAGACCCCAGAAGGACCAAATATTGGTTTAATTTCCTCTTTGGCAACTTATGCAAGGGTAAATGAATATGGTTTTATTGAAAGTCCCTATAAAAAAGTTGACTCAGGAAGGGTTATAAACCATTTTAAAGTTTTAGCTTCTCAAGATAGTGATTTAAAAATAGGTGAAATTATTTCTCAAGATGAATTAGAAAAGGTTGTAAAAAAACTTCAAAAATTGGGCAAAAAGGTTCCCATTGTAGAGCCCTATGTCTTTTATTTATCTGCTCCCGAAGAAGAAAATTTCATAATTGCTCAAGCAAATGTCCCCGTAGATGAAAAGGGTAATATTTTGACAGATCAAGTAATTGCAAGGTTTAAAGGAGAGTTCATAAGTGTAAATAAGATGAAAGTTGACTACATTGATGTTTCTCCAAAGCAAGTGGTATCTGTTGCTGCTTCTTTAATCCCCTTCTTAGAACATGATGATGCTAATAGAGCCCTAATGGGGTCAAATATGCAAAGGCAAGCAGTTCCATTGCTTGCACCAGAACCACCAATTGTAATGACAGGACTGGAAGAAATGGTTGCAAGGGACTCTGGATCTGTTGTTATATGTAGGAGATCTGGAGTTGTTGAAGCAGTGGATGCAGATAGGATTATTGTAAGGGTTGAAGGAGAAGATCCTTTAACGGGAGAAATAAGGGATTTTGATGCTGATATATATCAATTGGTTAAATTTAAGAGGTCAAATCAAAATACTTGTTTAAATCAAAAACCAATTGTTGTTAAAGGACAAAGGGTTATGGCAGGTGAAGTTATAGCAGATGGGGCTTCTACTGCAGAAGGTGTGTTATCTCAAGGAAGGAATGTTTTGGTTGCCTTTATGCCTTTTAGGGGATATAACTTTGAAGATGCTATAATTATTTCTGAAAAACTTGTAAAAGAAGATGCCTTTACTTCAATTCACATTGAAGAATTTGAATGTGAGGCAAGGGATACTAAGTTAGGACCTGAACAAATAACAAGTGATGTTCCAAATGTAGGAGAATATGCTTTAAGAAACTTAGATGAAAGTGGGATCATAAGGATTGGTTCCCATGTAAAAACAGATGAAATATTGGTGGGAAAGGTGACTCCAAAGGGAGAAACCCAGCTTACTCCAGAAGAAAAGCTTTTAAGGGCAATCTTTGGTGAAAAAGCAGGGGATTATAGGGATGCATCTTTGAGGGTTCCTCCAGGTATAGAAGGTGTTGTTGTAGGGGTTAGAATATTTTATAGAAAAGGTGTTGATAAAGATGAAAGGGCAATTGCCATAGAAGAAGAATTTCAAAAAAAATTAGAAAGAAACTTAAGGGATAAGGAATTGATTTTAATAGAAGAAAGAAACAAAAAGATCTTTTCCTATGTAAAGGATTTAAAACCCCAAAAAAATATTTTAGATCAAAACAAAAAAGTTATTTTGGAAAAAGGAAAACCCTTTACCTTAGAAGCAATTAAGAAGATGGGAAAGAAAAATTTGGAGGACTTACCAATTTCTGATTTGGAAGTGAAAAAACAAGTCCAAATAATTGTAAAAAGAACAGAATCAAAGATAGAAGTTTTAAGAAAAGAGGTAAAAGAAAAGGTTGAAAATTTGCATAAAGGTGAGGAACTTTCTCCAGGTGTCATTAAAAAAGTTAAGGTTTACATAGCAATGAAAAGAAAACTTTCCATTGGAGATAAGATGGCAGGTAGGCATGGAAATAAAGGGGTTATTTCAATGATTTTACCAGAAGAAGATATGCCCTTTTTGCCAGACGGAACCCCCGTGGAAATAGTTTTAAACCCCTTAGGTGTACCTTCAAGAATGAATGTAGGGCAGATCTTAGAGACCCATTTAAGTTGGGCTGGAAAGGTTTTGGGTTTAAGATTTATAACACCTGTCTTTGAAGGAGCCAAAGAAAAGGATGTAAAAAAGTATTTAGAAGATGCAAATTTACCTTTGGATTCTAAGACAATTTTATATGATGGAACTACGGGAGAACCCTTCCATAATCCTGTAACAGTTGGCTATATTTATATGATGAAACTTGTCCATATGGTTGATGATAAGATCCATGCCAGATCCATTGGTCCTTATTCTTTGATTACTCAACAACCCCTTGGTGGAAAAGCCCAATTTGGAGGTCAAAGATTTGGAGAAATGGAAGTTTGGGCATTAGAAGCATATGGGGCAGCTTATACTTTACAAGAACTATTAACATATAAATCTGATGATGTGGAAGGGAGGACGAGGATTTATCAATCAATAGTAAAAGGTATAGTACCCCCTGACCCAGGGATTCCAGAGTCCTTTAATGTTTTGGTCAGGGAACTTAGAAGTTTATGTTTAAATGTTGAATTATTAAAATATTAAAGGAGGAAATGTGAGCTATTCTGTCCTTTCAGATAAACCAAGTACCTTAGAAGATTTTAATGCTATAAAAATCTCTTTGGCTCCTCCGGAAGAGATAAAGAAATGGTCCAGAGGAGAAGTTACAAAGCCAGAAACAATTAATTATAGAACTTTTAAGCCAGAAAAGGATGGGCTTTTTTGTGCAAAGATCTTTGGTCCCGTCAATGACTGGGAATGTCTTTGTGGAAAGTTTAAAAGGATGAAATATAGAGGGGTGACTTGTGATAAGTGTGGTGTTGAAGTTACAAGGGCAAGGGTAAGAAGAGAAAGGATGGCTCATATTGATCTTGCAACTCCCGTCTCCCATATATGGTTTTTAAAGGGTTCTCCTTCTCGTATAGGTCTTATACTTGATTTGACTTTGAAGGATTTAGAATCCGTTATTTATTATGAAAAGTATATTGTTGTTGAAAAGGGTGCAACTGATTTAAAGGAAAAACAAATCTTAACTGAAGATGAATATAAAGAATTTCAAAAGAAATATGGTGCTGATTCCTTTAAGGCAAAAATGGGTGCAGAAGCTATAAGCGACCTTCTCCAAGCAATTGACTTAGACAAACTTTCAGAAGAATTAAGAATGGAAATGAAAAACACAAGTTCTAAACAAAAGCAAATAAAATGTTCCAAGAGATTAAAGGTTGTGGACTCCTTTAGAAAATCTGGGCAAAGACCTGAATGGATGATAATTACTACAATACCAGTACTTCCACCTGATTTAAGACCTTTAGTTTTGTTAGATGGGGGAAGGTTTGCTTCTTCTGATTTAAATGATTTATATAGAAGGGTTATAAATAGAAATAACAGGTTAAAAAAGTTAATAGATTTAAAAGCACCAGAAATAATAGTAAAAAATGAAAAGAGAATGTTACAAGAAGCAGTGGATGCCCTCTTTGATAATGGTAGAAGGGGTAGGGCAATAAAGGGTTCAAATAATAGACCTTTAAAATCCTTATCTGATAGTTTAAAGGGGAAACAGGGGAGATTTAGACAAAATTTATTGGGAAAGAGAGTTGACTATTCAGGAAGGTCTGTAATTGTTGTAGGTCCAAAACTAAAACTCCATCAATGTGGTCTTCCAAAGACAATGGCTTTAGAACTTTTCAAGCCCTTCCTTTATCAAAAATTCTTAGAGATGGGGCTTACAAATAGTATTAAGGCATCCAAGGAATTAGTGGAAGCAGGAGATAATGTGGTATGGGATATTTTGGAAAAGGTTACAAAGGAACATCCCGTTTTATTAAATAGAGCTCCTACATTGCATCGCCTTGGAATACAGGCCTTTGAGCCAGTCCTTGTAGAAGGTAAAGCAATCCAAATCCATCCCCTTGTTTGTGCTGCTTTCAATGCTGATTTTGATGGAGATCAAATGGCTGTTCATATTCCCTTAACACCAAAGGCACAATTGGAAGCAAAGCTTTTGATGTTGTCTTCTTATAATATACTATCTCCTGCAAATGGAAGACCCTTGGCAGTTCCCAGTCAAGATATGGTATTGGGAATATATTATCTTACAAAGGAAATTCGCAATGCAAAGGGAAGTGGAAAGGTTTTTGGGAGTATCCAAGAAGTGCTTCATGCTTTTCATTCAAAGGCAGTAGATATTGGTGCACCCATTCGTTTAAGGTGGAGTGGGACTTTAATGGATTTGACAAAGCAAATAGATGATCAGGACTTGGTAAATGCCACAATTGAAGAAGTAAAGGATGAAATTATTGAAACAACTGTGGGAAGGGTTATATTTAATGAAGCCCTATTGGAGGAGATGCCTTTTATAAATGGGCTTTTGAAAAAGAAAGGTATAACATCCTTAGTAAACTTTTGTTATTTAAATTATGGTTTAGAAAGGACTGTAAGTTTGCTGGATGTCTTAAAGGAGTTAGGGTTTGAATATGCAACATTATCTGGAATTACTTTTAGCTTAGATGATTTGACGATACCACAAGAAAAGGAAGCTCTAATTGAAAGGGCATATAATGAAGTTCAAAAAGTTGAAAAGCAAAGGGCTGCAGGAGCCATAACTCAAGGTGAAAGGCATAACAAAATAATAGATATTTGGCAAAATGTTACAGATCAAGTTGCCCAAGCAATGTTTAAAAAGATGAAGGAAGAAGAAGATAAAGGGAAATTAAATCCCATATATGCTATGGTAGATTCTGGTGCAAGGGGCTCAAGGGAACAAGTAAGGCAACTTGCAGGGATGAGGGGACTTATGTCTAAACCCTCTGGAGATGTAATTGAAACGCCAATTACGGCAAATTTTAGAGAGGGCTTGTCTGTTTTGCAATACTTTATATCAACCCACGGTGCCAGAAAGGGGCTTGCAGATACAGCTTTAAAGACAGCAGATTCTGGTTATCTTACAAGGAGGTTGGTAGATGTATCTCAAGATCTTTTAGTTGTAGAAGAAGATTGTAAATGTTTATCAGGAATTGAAATTAGACCCTTAGAAGAGGCAGGAGAAGTCCTTGAGTCCTTAAGGGAAAGAATAATTGGTAGGGTTGCCTTAGAAGAGGTTTATGATCCCTTAACAGGGGAAGTTCTTGTAAGACCCAACGAAATAATTACAGAAGCAATTGCTTCCAAGATTCAAGAAGCTGGGATTGATAGGGTAAAGATAAGGTCTGTCTTGACTTGTGAATCTCAAAGGGGTGTTTGTCAAAGGTGTTATGGAAGAGATTTGGCTACAGGAAATTTAGTAGAAATTGGGGTTGCTGTAGGGATTATTGCAGCTCAGTCCATAGGGGAACCTGGAACCCAACTTACAATGAGGACTTTCCATTATGGTGGAACTGCCTCAGGCGTTAAAGAACAAAATCAAAATGAAGCCCATAAAGAAGGTTTCATAAAATTTGATAAAATTAGAACAATTGTTAACAGGGAAGGAAAGCTTGTAGCAATAAATAGAACTGGAAGATTAATAATTGTAGATAAAAATGGAAGGGAAAAAGAATACTTCCCCATAACTTATGGTTCAACTATCCTTGTAAAAGATGGAGAAGAGGTAAAACCTGGAAAAGTTTTATCTATTTGGGATCCTTACTCTTTCATTATCCTTTCAGAAATTGCAGGGCAGGTAATATTTAAAGATATTATAGAAGGTGAAAATGTAAGGGAAGAAATTGATAAGATAACAGGTAAAGCCCAAAAAATTATTGTAGAAAGTTTATCTCAAGAAAAGAAAACCCCACAAATTATCATAAAACCAAAAGAAGGAGAAGAAAGAAAATATTATTTACCTCCCCATTCCCATCTAATGGTTCAAGATGGTCAAGAGGTATTTCCTGGGGATATTTTAGCAAAAATTCCTACCCAAAGCATAAAAACAAAAGATATAACTGGTGGTCTTCCAAGGGTACAAGAGCTTTTTGAAGCCAGAAAGCCAAAAGAACCTGCAATTGTTTCAGAAATAAAGGGTTTTGTAAAATATGGAAAAATTTTAAAGGGGATGAGGGAAATAATTATAAAAGGTGACTTTGAAGAAAGGACTTATTTAATTCCTAAGCATATGCATGTCTCTGTTCAAGAAGGAGAATATGTGGATGCTTGTGATCCCTTAACAGATGGACATATAAACCCCCATGACATATTAAGGATTAAGGGAGAAAAGGCATTGCAATTAAAACTTGTAGAAAAAATTCAAGAGGTCTATCGTTCTCAAGGGGTAGAAATAAATGATAAACATATAGAAATTATAGTAAGACAAATGATGAGAATGATGAAGATAGAGGATCCAGGTGATACAGATTTTGTAATTGGAGAATATGTGGACAGAAATATAGTTCAAGAGACAAATTTATCAATTCAAGCAAAGGGAGGGGAACCTGCAAAAGCCAGACCTGTGCTCTTAGGGATTACAAAGGCAGCTCTTGCAACTGAGTCCTTTATAGCAGCTGCATCTTTCCAAGAAACTACAAGGGTTTTAAATTCAGCAGCAATTGCTGGGAAAGTAGATAATTTAAGAGGGATAAAGGAAAATGTAATTGTAGGAAGATTAATACCTGCTGGTACTGGTTGTCCCTTATATAGAGAATTTTCACTTCCAGAGGAATTAAAGCAAAAACCAGAGGAAGAGCCCTTTGTTTCTGATGATATAACAAAGGAAATTGAAGAAGATTTAAATAAAGAAGGAGTGGAAGAAGAAGAATTGGAAAAAATTTTAAAGAGTAATTCAAAAAAAGATAATGGGGATGAAGAAGAATAATGCTCATCTTTTTGTCTCGTTGGGTTTGTGAGTCCTTTGAAGAAAACCTTAAAAAATTAACAAAAGAAGTTGAAAGGGCAATTGAAAAAAATGCTGAAATAGTTGTTTTTCCAGAGATTTTTTTGCATGGATATAAGCAAAATTATAATGTTGAAAAGATAGAAAATATTTTTAAAAAAATTTCCAAGAAAAATCCAAAAGTTCTCTTTGTTTTTGGTTCTTATGAAAAGGATAAAAAAAATAGATTAACTGCTTGGTATGAGGGAAGGGAAGTTGCCTATTATGAAAAGGTACATCTCTTTTATCCTAATAAAGAAGATAAAATTTGGGAAAAAGGGGATTTTTATTCTGGACTAAATTTCAAAGGACATAAAATAGGATTTTTAATATGTAATGACATAAGGTTTCCAGAACAAGCAAGGGATTTAAAATTAAAGCTTTCATGTGATATTTTAATTGTTGTTGCTTGGTGGCCCCTAAGGAGAGATCATATTTGGAAGAGTTTACTCAAGGCAAGGGCAATTGAAAATGGTCTTTGGGTTTTAGGATGTTGTATTTCTTCCTCAATTTATGAAGAAGAAATTTTTTCTGGTGCCTTAAACTATGTCTTTGACCCCTTAGGAAATCAAGTTTTTACAAAAGATGATAATATTTATAAAAATTCAGAAAAAAGTTATAATATATTGGCAGACCCTTTAAAAGAATATAAAGAGATAGAGACATATAAATTATTTAACATTGGCTTGACAAAAAAATAAAAAATGATAAAATTTTTTAATTTAAAGAAAGGAGATAAGAACTTATGGCTATGAAAGTTATAGACACCTGTATTGCTTGTGGGGCTTGTGTCCCAGAATGTCCTGTAAATGCAATAACAGAAGGAGATCCAATTTATATTATTGATCCAGATAAATGTGTTGAATGTCAGGGATATTTTGATTCTCCTCAATGTGTTGCTGTTTGTCCTGTAGATTGTATAGTAAAGGCATAAGTTTTTTATTGGAAAGATTTTTAAGCCGAAGTGGCGGAATTGGTAGACGCGCACGTTTGAGGGGCGTGTGGGGAACCCCGTGCCGGTTCGAGTCCGGCCTTCGGCATTTGATTTTTTTAAAATTTTTGGTAAAATTTAAGAAAGTGCGGGAATAGCTCAGTTGGTAGAGCATAACCTTGCCAAGGTTAGGGCCGCGGGTTCGAATCCCGTTTCCCGCTCTTATACAAATTTTAAGGAGCAGAATATGAAAAAAATTTTGTTATTATTATTGATTTTAGCTTTTTTTACTGGTTGCAAGCACAAAGAACCAAAAGCAAAACCTGTATCAGAGCCCATTGTAGAGGAAAAAGCTCCACCTGTTGTTGAAGAAGAAGTGGTTGTAAAAGAACCAGAAGTGGTAAAACCCGTCATAGAAGTTCCAGCAGAAGATGTTTTAACTTATTCCGTAGATGAACTAAATTTAAAGGGTTATTTAAAACATATCTATTTTGATTTTGATAAGTATGATATTAAAGAAAAATACAAAAAGGTATTGGAAGAAAATGCAAATTTTTTGAAAAAAAATCCTACAATAAGAATTAAAATTGAAGGGCATTGTGATGAAAGGGGAACAAGGGAATATAATTTAGCTTTAGGTCAAAAGAGGGCAGAAGCAGCAAAAAATTATCTTGTTGCCTTAGGAATTGATGAAAATAAAATAGATACAATTTCTTTTGGAAAGGAAAAACCCCTTGCCTTATGCCATAATGAAAGTTGTTGGTGGCAAAATAGGAGGGCACATTTTGTCATAATTTCTAAATGAAAAGGTCTTTTTTATTTTTTATAATTTTATTTATTTTAGGTTGTGCTTCTTCCAAGGATGTAGATAGGATTTATGTAAAGCTAAATGATTTGGAGTCCCAAATTTTAGATATTAAGAGAAATACAGTTAAACCAAAGGATTTAGAAAATATTTCTAAAAACCTTGAAAAGGAAACACAAAAAATTTCAAAAACAAATGCAGATATTGCTTCAAAAATGAATGAGTTTTCCCTTCAAGTTGAATCCCTAAGGGAAAAATTAAAGGAAACAAATGATAAACTTTCTTTGCTTTCCCAACAAATTGCCCAAACCCAAAAGGAATTACAAAATATTAAGGTTCAAACACCTCAAAATGTTCTTTCTACTGCCCCAATTTCGCAAGAGACCTCAAATTTTGAAGAAAGTTTAAATGATTTTTTGAAAGGAAGATATACTTTAAGTATAACTGGGTTTGAACAGTACTTAAAAGATTTTCCTTCCACGGAAAGATCTGATGATGCTTTGTTTTATATAGCAGAGTCCCATTATCAAATGAAAAATTACAAAAAGGCAATAGAAAACTATGAAAAATTATTAAAGCAATTTCCTAAATCAGAAAAAGCCCCTGAAGCTCGTCTAAAAAAAGGTTTAAGTTTAATTGAGAGTGGGGATAAAGCAAATGGAATTGTAGAATTACAATATTGTGTCTTTGATTATCCTTCAACAGAAGAAGCAAAGAGGGCAAAAGAAAAATTAAAATCCTTAGGAATTGCAGTAGAATAGGAGGTAAAGTATGTCTCAATTAAAGAAGAGTCCAAAGAAAAAAAGTAAGTCCGTTTTAAAAAGAGAAAGGCAAAGTTTAAAAAGAAGGGAAAGAAACAGACAAAATAAAAGCAAAATGAGAACTTTTATAAAAAAGTTTAGGGAAATGCTTCAAAAAAAATCAATTGATGAAGCCCAAAAATTTATGCCTAAGTTGGTAAAGGAAATTGATAAGACAGTAAAAAAAGGTGCTATACATTGGAAGACAGGAGCAAGGTATAAATCCCGATTAACAGATGCCTTAAATAAATTATTAAAAGAAACAACCCAGACCTCTGGAAATTAAGCATTATCTTTACCCTTTAATTTTAGGAATAGCTTCTGGCTTACAATATGGCAAGCCAGTAAGTTTTATTCTTTATCCCTTATCCCTTTTTTTATTTTTTTATCTTTTTTTAAAATTTAAGCAAAAAATAACTTTTTCTTTAATTCAAATAAATTTATTTTCCCTTTTTTTTTATTTTTCTTCTCTTTTCTGGCTTGTTTCTTTTTTAAAAATTTATGGGGGTTTAAATTCAATCTTTTCTATTTTTGCAATTTTTTTTCTTTCCTTTTATTTATCCCTATTTTTTACTATTCCCTTTTTATTAAGTAAATTGTTTTCTGAAAATTATTTCCCTTATATTTTTCCAATTTTTTTATGGCTTTTTGAATACATAAGAAGTTTTTTACTGACTGGATTTCCCTGGAATCCGCCAGCCCTTTTTTTAACATTTTTTCCCCTTTTTTTACAGCCCTCCGCTATCTTTGGGGTCTTTGGACTTTCTGGAATTGTCTTATTTTTTATACTTGGTCTTTCATTGCAAATTATAAATAAAAAAATAAATTTTATTTGGTTTTCCTTTTTCATATTGATTTTAATTTTTTCAATCTTTTGGTACTTTCATAAAGATGGAGGAAAAGTTAAAAAAAGTGGTTTGGTTCAAGTAAAAATTAAGGAACTTGAAAGGTTTATCTATGGGGAGGACTTTAAAGGTTTGAAAAAGGCAATGGATTTTGTAGAAAATTCAAAAGAAAGAGTAGATTTTTTTGTTTTTCCAGAATCCCTATTTATTTCAAATTTTGAATTAAAGAAGGAAAATTTTATAAGATTGTTAAATTTTTCAAAAAAAATCCCCTTTGTTTTAAATACAAATTATGATGAAGGGGGGAAGTCCTATAATAGTGTTTTATTTTTAAAAGATGGTGAAATAAAAAAAGTATATAAAAAAATTCACCTTGTGCCCTTTGGAGAATATTTACCTTTAAGAAGTTTTTTTGAAAGATTTGGTTTTAAAAAAATAGCCAGAAGTTTATATGATTTTGATAGAGGAAAAGAAATAGGATACTTTCCCTATGAAGATGGTTTTGGTGTCTCTATTTGCTATGAAATAATTTTTCCTTATATTTCTTTAAAAGAGGTAAAAGAAGGAGCAAGTTTTTTTATAGTTTTGACAAATGATTCTTGGTATGGGGATTCTTTAGGTCCAAGCCAACATTTTCGTCTTGCCCAAATAAGAGCAGTGGAATTGCATAGACCCCTTTTAAGATCTGCTTTAACAGGTATTTCTGGTGTTTTTGATGCCCATGGTAGAATGTTGGATAAAATGGATTTAGGAAAAGAAGGCATACTTTATTGTAATATAAAAAATTCAAGGACTTTGACACCCTATTATTACTTAAAAGAATATCCAATTTTTTTATTATTAATTTTTTTTATATTTTTGTATTGTAATAAAATAAATCGCATGTGTTTT
>FWPV01005338.1_pt1 | contig 15932 bp, 14 predicted proteins | sample 2228371 | NCBI WGS metagenome assembly FWPV01 (sample SAMEA103939776, study PRJEB20133) | metagenome | reverse complement strand
GTATGGCCGATCTTTCCGGCGGGATAGGCAGCAGTGATCTCCACATCGCCGCCCTCCAGATACTTGAAGAAGACCTTGGCGTGCTCCTTCTCGTTATCGGCGGTCTCGGCGAAGATGTTGGCGATCTGTTCGTAGCCCTCCTTGCGGGCGGCCGAGGCAAAGTAGGTGTAGCGGTTGCGGGCCTGGGATTCCCCGGCGAAGGCCTTGAGGAGGTTCTTCTCGGTTTGGGTTCCCTTGAGGCTTTTCATTTATCTACCCTCCATAAGTGTTTTATCAGGAAACCAGGAAACCATGAATATTTCTGGATGCATGGCTTCCTTATTAATAATCTTGAGGTCAACTGCGCGCCATCCACAGGCCGTGCAGGTTGCAGTACTCCCGGGCAGCCACCTTCTCGGCCTTGCAGAGGAACTCGGCCTGGGGCTTGTCGCCCGGCTTGAGGTACTTCCTGTAGAGTCGGCCCTCGGCGTGGAGGGCGATCCACTCGATGTAGTGCTTGTCCTCCATGGGGTGCTCCACCGAGCCCACTGTCACCCGCCAGCCGCCCTCGATCTTCTCGATCACCGGCACGTGCTTCTCCTTGGCGGCGTCCACCGTGTTCTCCACCATCAGTTTCATGGGCTGGCCGCAGCACACCAGTTGTCCCTGGCCGCCGTGCAGCACCTCGACGATGTTGCCGCATATCTCACATTTGTAGATCTGTTCCCGTTCCGTCATGGCCGTTTCCTCCTTTTTGGGACACGGTGGGCCGTGTCCCAAGATTAATTTGATTCTTTGTATATTTCCGGGGATTAGAGATTTTCCAAGTAGTGCTGGGCGGCCAGAGCGGCGGCGGCGGCGTCGCCTACGGCGCTGGAGATCTGCCGCACCAGTTTTTTTCTGACGTCGCCGGCAGCATAGAGGCCGGGGACTGAGGTGGACATATTTTCGTCAGTGATGATATAGCCGGATTCGTCTAGAGTTACTAATCCCTTGACCACCTCACTGTTGGGGCGGTGGCCTACGTAGATGAAGACGCCGGAGGCCGGGATGATCTCGTAGCCGCCGCTCTCCTGGTCCCTGACCCGCAGGCCGGACACCGATCCTTTTCCCTCGATGGCCGTCACCGTCTTGTTCCAGGCGAAGGAGATCTTTTCGTTCTTGAAGGCCATCTTCTGCAGGGACTCGGCCGCCCGCAGGCTGTCGCGGCGGTGGACCACGGTCACCCTGGAGCACAACCCGGCCAGATAGAGGGCCTCCTGGACGGCCGAGTCCCCGCCGCCTATGACAACCACTTCCTGGTTCCTAAAAAAAGCCCCGTCGCAGACCGCGCAGTAGGACACGCCCTTGCCCAAAAGATCCTGTTCGCCAGGCACGCCCAACTTCTTGGGGACGGCGCCGGTGGCCACGATGGCCGCCTTGGCTTTTAGGCTTTGGCCCGAGGCCAGGGCCACGGTGAAAGACTTCGGCTCGAACATGATGGCTGCGGCCTCGTCGGAGACGATCTCGGCCCCGAACCTTACGGCCTGAGCCAGCATCCTCTGGGCCAGTTCGTAGCCGGAGATGCCCTCGGGGAAGCCCGGGTAGTTGTCGATGCGTTCGGTGTTGGCCAACAGTCCGCCCGGGGCCAGTTTTTCGACTATGGCCGCCCGCAGGCCGCCGCGGCCGGCGTAGAGCCCGGCCGTGAGGCCGGCCGGCCCGCCGCCGAGTACTACGATATCATAAGAGGAGACGGTCATCGGGTGTGAACCTTTTCGTCTTTCAGCCTAAAAACATTACAGCTCATGACGCAGCGGTGGCAACCGGTGCACTTGACAGGATCGACCACTGGCGCTTGGCCCGGCTGCTGGGAGATGGCCCCGGCTGGGCAGACTCGGATGGTGGGGCAGCGGTGGTTCTTGGGACAGAGGTCTTGATGGACAACTATCATATCAATTATGGCAGGATCCGTTGGAACAGCAGGAACAGCCGGATAGGCCCTCACCATTTCTGTCCTCTGAGGAGCCGAGGGCGGCGAAGCAGGACAGAAACTTCTCGGCCCGGCCGTGACACTGGGGACAGATGGCCAGGTGGCGGTCCTCCATGCAGCGCATCTCCTGAAAGCGGTGGCCGCAGGCTTGACAACTATATTCGTATATGGGCATTGGAACCCTCCTTTTCTTTTACTTCTACTTCAGAAGAGGCCGTGGCGCTTCCGATCGTGGTTCTTCTATTTCTTCGGCGAGGCCTGTCCCCGGTTGGTGTCGATGCCCAGCAGGGTGTAGAGCAGACAGAAGCCGGTGAGGGCGGTGATGACAGCCACGGCCCCGACGATTATCATTACTATCTTCAGCGCGCCGGCGGCGGCAAAGGATGCGGCCAGAAGCGCCAGGCCGACCACCGCCCGGATTATGCGGTCCCAGGTTCCTTCGTTTCTCTTCATGATGATCTCCTGAATTTAACCTATCCTCGGCGACTATAGGATGTCGATGGTTATCTCCCCTTGAAGTTCTTCGGTTCGGTCGTACTGAGAGCAGAAGTCGCGGTCGAAGACGGCGGTGAAGCCGAGCCGGTATTGGTGGACATCGTTGGTTATAGTTGACAGGAATACTGATTCATCCTGGCTGGTGCCCGGGGGGTCGGGGTGCCATTGCCTCAGTTTTCGCCAGAGCGCCGGCAGCAGTAGTTCGTCGCTCAGTCCGTCAGGCTTCGGGCCTCTCCAGATGATTTTGAGTTTGCCGGTGGAGAGCGAGCGACGGGCGTCTTCTAAAGAGATTCGGTCCAAGGATGCAGAATCAAAGTGCTTGGAGACGGCCTATAGGGATAGGGCCGCCTCCAGCCGCTGGGCGATGGCCGCCTTGGGCATGGCGCCGATTATGGAGTCGACCGGACGCCCCCCCTTGAAGACTATCATATTGGGGATGCTGCGGATGTTGTACTGGGCGGCCTTCTGGGGATTGGCGTCCACGTCCAGTTTGGCGAATTTGACGCGTCCGGCATAGTCCTGGGCCAGCTCTTCGATGATGGGGGCCACCATACGGCAGGGGCCGCACCAGGACGCCCAGAAATCCACCAGCACCGGCAGATCGGATCTTAAGACCTCCTGGTCGAAGTTGGAATCGTTAAGAGAGATCACGGTCATACTTAAGGCCCTTTCGCTATGGTTGATTAGGATCTTTTGGTCTTCTTTCTTTTTGCCGACGACTTTTGAAATTCGGCGATGCGGATGGTCTTGAAGAGGCGTCGAGAGACGTCGCCGGGAATATCCTCATCGCCCAGGCTGCGGTAGAGGACTACCGTCTTCCGCATGGTGTCCACATAATAGCCACACTGGGGGCATTCCCGCAGATGGGCCTCGATGCGTCGGCAGAGACGGGCCCGAGCGCCTCTGTCCAGAATATCGGAGAAGACGCTCAACATCCTCTGACAATGGCCCGGGCCGTCCAAGTGTCGGCGGGTTCGATCTTTTCGGGATTTGGTTTTAGGGTTCTTAATCATTGCTGGGCTCTTGATGGTGGAGATAGGGCAGAAGTTTCTTCCTCAGTGTCTGACGGCCCCGGTGGAGCCGTGATTTATAGGCGGACAGGGAGAGCCCTAATATCTTGGCGGCCCGCAGGCCGGGCAGGCCTTCGATATCGCCCAGGATCACGGCCGCCCTGGTTTTGGGCTCGAGCTCGAAAAGGAATCGGTTTAAAATAGTCCTCTTCTCCTTCTCCAACAGATCCTCCAAGGAGAAGGCCTGAGGGTCTGGCCTCTGATCGTCAGAATCCCAGGATATATGCTGTTCTTGGCGGCGGCTGCGGCGCTGCCGCAGACGCATCAGGCTGAAGTTGGTCGCCAGCCGGTAGAGATAGGTGGCCAGGCTGGAGCCCCCCCGGAAGTTTCCTATATTTCGGTACAGGGAGACAAAGGTCTCCTGAAGCACGTCCTCGGCATCCTCCTGGTCCCCCAGCATTCTCAGGGCCAGGCTGTATACCTTTCGCTGATGGGTTCTTACCAGCTGTTCGAAGGCCTGGCGGTCGCCGCGCTGGGCCCGGGCTATCAAAAGAGCCTCTTTGTTGTAATGGGCTTTCATAGTATTAGATGCAGAAGAGAACAGAAGGATTCGGGCCGGCTGGTAAAATTTTTTAGACAGAGTTAGTCTATATGGTAAAAGAAAATATGGTAAAAGTCAATATAGCCTATTTTGGGGCAGAAATAGAGGAGGGAATGATCCCAGGCAATCTAGGCCGATATATTATCTGGTTTACTGGGGAGCGGGTTCCGGGGCGTCGTCAGCAAGCTGAGGGACATGGTACCAGGGCCTTTTATACGAAGATTCGTTAATTTGTCCGGGGCCGGAAATTAAGAGTGAAAAAGAATTCTTCAGCCTTGACAGACCGAGGTAGCTTTGCTATTATTTTATAATAATTTACCAGGGATAATCGATTCGGAAAGCGGATATGACGTCTTACGAAAAGAAATTGGCTACTCCTTTGGAGCAGACGGAGCCGGTCAAGAGATCCCTGGGCCGGCACGACGTGGACCAGCTGGGCTGGCTGGACAAGTCCATCGAGGAGTACAAGCGCAACGCCCTGACCCAGATCAAGCCCACGGTCATCCTCAAGCCCATGGTCTACTCGTTGGTGGCCCTGGTCGTTTCCTTCTTCCTGGATGTCTCCCAGGTCCCGCTTCTGGGCACCATCAGCGTGGACCTGGCCAGGAGGATGTTCCCCCACTGGAATCCGGAGAACCTGACCCAGACCCTTTCCCTGTGGTGGATGCCGGTGGCCTTCTACGCGGTGTTCGTGCTCTACGCCTACATGGCCTTCCGCTCCCTGCAGCGGGAGGTGCGGGTCTCCGGCTCCTACGAGAACATCGACAGGATATTGGAGAGCTACATCTCCTCGGTCAAGGGCATCTCCACCGCCGTGCCCCTGGTGGGCGCCGCCATCCTCTTGGTGAGCGTCAAATTGGGCCCAGAGGTCTTCATCGGCATCTCGGTGCCCTTCGAGATCAAGGCCCTGTTGATCCTGGCCATCGGCGAATTATTCTGCATCGTCTTCGACCACATGGGGGTGGCCTTCAACGATATCATCAACGGCATCAAGGACCTCAGGGAGCGGTTCTTCGTCCGGGTGCAGATGGACAACACCAATCTGCTGATCAAGCGTATGGAGGACGATCTGCTGCGCTCCTCGGGGGCAGTGGCCGGCATCCCGCCCAAGGAGGATTTGGCCGCCCTGCAGAAGACGGCCGAGGCCATCGCCGCCCTGTCCCGAACCTCGCTGGAGAACTACCGGGCCATGATCGCCGCCGCCCAGGAGATCAAGACCATCCCGATCGAACTCCAGGAGATGGTCAACCGCCTTCAGTTGCTAACCGACCAACTTCAGGCCGTCTCCCAGGCAGCCAGGGTGACTCTGGATAATTTCTCGGCCCTGGCGGCCATCCCCAAAGAACTGAAGAACCTGCCGGGGCTGTCGGACGAGACCGTGGCCAAACTGAGAAGCGCCACCGAGTCACTGAAGGCCATCTCCGAGGGACTGTCCCATCCCGGCACCCAGGCGGCGCTTAAGAGCCTGGAGAACATCGTAGCCAAGAAGTGACCGTCTCGCTCCCGGTCATGCCGGCGAGGTCAGGCATCCAGAACGGTGTGTTTTATTGATAATCCTGGATTCCCGTTGGAGTTTACACTGAGTGAAAACTAAGTGCGGGAATGACAACGGGTCATAAGTAGTCGAAGAATGCGCAAGCGGCAGCACGACGTCAAGTTCGTCATCTACCAGGCACTGTACCTGGTGGTCATCGCCCTGATCACCATCAAGGGGGCCGAGATCGACCTGACCAAGGTGGAGCGGGCCGGGGCCAGCGACTCCCTGCGGGTGGCCCTGGAGCAGCGCCAGCGCTACAACGACTCGCTGGCGGCCGAGATCGCTAAGCAGGAGGCTTTGGCCCAGGAGATTCAGAGAAGGCTGGCGCAAAAACAGGCTGAGGACGAGAGGATCAAACGCGAGATGGAGAGGCTGCAGAAGTCGGCCAAGGACCTGCCGCTTTCGGTCACCCAGACTTATATCCAGCACACCTGGAACCTGGCCAAGAACTCGGGCACGGTGCCGGTGGAGATCTACGATCCCAAGGATCGGTCCAAACCCATCGCCGTCATAGGGCCGGGCGAGGAGAGGCGCTTCGACCTGGGCGGGCAGACCGAGGTCATCGCCAGGTTCGGAGGCAAGGAGCAGACTATCCCGGTGGCCCCCAACAGGCCGCCCAACATCCGCATCGAGAAGGTGACCACCAAGATGGAGGGGGCTCGCATCAAACTGGCCGAACTGCAGGCAGTCTCCTGCTTCAAGATCACCATCGAGGACGAGCGCCCCGACCAGTTAAAGGTATCCTTCTCCGGGCCGGTGACGGCCAGCGGGCCCACCAAGGACAGCCGGGGCAACCTCATCTACTTCGTTACCCCCAGCGTCGCCCGAACCGAGGAGGCCTTCCAGTCCTGGATCGACCGACACGGCGACGCCCGTGAGGCCGATGGAAGATACAAGGTCAACTTCTTCCTCAACATCTCCGACACCCGCACCGGGGAGAATTTTCCGTCGACGGGGGGATCCATATACTTCACGGACTTCAAATGAGATAGAAAAATAATTCCCGCGGAAAGCGCGAAAACTTATCCAACCTATCAAATCCATTCCAGGGAAAATGTACAAAACTTTAAAGTTTACTGCCGTCATCTCTTTCTTGCTGCTCTGCGTGCTCTCGTCTCCGGCCCAGGACGACTTCGAGGACGAGGTGGTCCGCTACTATCAGATGGAGACCATGGACGATAGCCTGTTCATCCGCATCCAGGAGGAGGTCAAGATCGACCCGCCCAACCCCAAGGCCGAGATCGTGGTCGACCTAAGAGACCCCCAGAACCAGACGGTCACCATCCAGGGCACGGTCTTCCCCTTTTTGGCCTTCAGCCCGGAGACCCGGGCCCGCATCATGACCTTCCCCTTCAAGCTAAATCTGGAGGAGCAGACCACCTACACCAGCGTCTTCACCCGGGTCATCAAAAAGATCCGTTTCCGCCGGCTGGTGGAGCCGCCCTCCAAGAGCCAGATCCTGGCCACCCGGGGCTATGTCAATCCCTACTTCCAGTTGTACGGCGGCGAGAGAATGGGCTTTGCCATCAAACGCGATATCGGCATCACTGTGGGTACCGGCACGCCTTACTCCGGCGCGTTGGAGAGCGACCAGGTGGAGATCAACCTGCATGCTCTGGGGGCCAGGGTGGGGCTGATCACAGCCGCCTCCTTTCTGGTGGGCAAGACCTTAAACCAGAGCCTTCAGGGCGACACCTCCAGCACCTTCGTCCTCAACCGGGGCAACCGCATGCACCTGCACTACGCCACCTCGGCCCTGCAGGTGGGCTATGTCATCCCCCTGGGCAATTTCTTCGAGGTCGTCTATCAACAGGTTTTGGAGGAGATGAGCCCCACAGACCGAGGTTTTATCATGCAGGATTCGGCCGACGGCTATGCCCCCAAGATCATGTCCGGATCCTATTTCAACTGGGAGTTCCGCTACCCCATGCGCAATCAGGGCTCCACCCGGGCCAAGGCCTATCTGGCCTCGTACCAGAACGAACTGCACCTGGGCTACACCGGTCGGGAATTGGTGCTGGTGGGCTCGAATTTCGACTTTCGTTTCGACTTCATGTACCCCCAGAAGAGAAACCCGGAGCGGCCGCCGCAGCTGGCCATGGAGGTCATGGTGCAGAAGATAGCCGAGGGCTGGGCCTCCAGCGTCATCTCTTTGGGGCCATCGATCATCGTGGGCCGCAACGAACGGGGCAAGCTGGGGGTGAACACATTGTTCTTCAACCTGAGGGTGAAGCTGGGCAGCTCGCTATAGGTGCCAGTTTCTATAGAGTCTACTGTCACCCTGAGGGTGGCATCGTGCCCGGCAAGTTGAAGCGCCGCACTGAGGCAGGCGCCTTGCTTGACTACCGAAGTGGGTGACACCTGTCGTCATCCCTTTCGAAAGCCGCGATGCATGTTTGGCTCAGGGCATGGCTTCAACCTGTAAGGCAAAGAAGTCGGACTCAGCATGACAAAACGCTACTTGTCACCCTGAGATAGGCCTGCATGCCCGCCAGATTGGAGGGTGATAACAGAAACCCTATCGTCATCCCTCAGCCTGTCAGGCAGGATGTCCTGCTCGGGATGACAATGGAGAAACGTTAATAAGTAATGAAAACTCTCAGACCAAGACACTACGGGCCTGATTCGACCCCGATGTCGGACAGGCCCTTCTCAAAACCCGGCCGTCTGATTTTAACCGCCATGGTGCTTCTGGCCGCCATCAGGGCCGAGTCGGCCGAGATCACCAAAATCCTTTCGGGCCACAGGGACTATGTGATGTCCGCGGCCTGGAGCCCGGACAGCCGATATCTGGCCACGGCCAGTTTCGACGGCACGGCCATCATCTGGGAGCCGGCCAGCGGCCGGATGTTGCGCACGCTTAAGGGGCACAGCGACAGCCTGACCGGAATAGACTTCGCTTCCGGCGGCGGGGTGGTGGCCACGGCCAGTTTCGACGGCACGGCTAAGGTCTGGGAGGCCTCGACTGGCGAATTGTTGCTGACCCTGAGCGGACATGCCGACTGGGTGATGGGGGTGGCCTTTCATCCCGACAGCGCCTGGCTGGCCACGGCCAGTTACGACGGCACGGCCAAATTGTGGGATCTAAGGACCGGAGGAGAGATAAAGAGTTTCGAGGGGCACCGCGGCGGGGTCAACGCCGTTGCCTTCAGCCCGGACGGAAAATTTTTAGCCACGGCCAGCGAAGACCACACCGTCAAGATCTGGGAGGTCGAAAGCGGCGAGGAACTGAAGACCATCTCCGGACACAGCGATGCCGTGCGCTGCCTGGCCTGGAGCCCGGACGGCTGGTGGCTGGCCACCGGCAGCAGCGACCGCACGGCCGCGGTCTGGGAGGCCTCCACCCGTCGGCTGGTGGCCAGGCTCTCGGGCAGTCGGGGCTGGATCTACGGCGTGGCCTTCAGCGCCGAAGGCCGTTACCTGGCGGCGGCCTGCGGCGACCGGTCGGTGAGACTTTGGGAGATAGAGGGAGAACGGCTGGTGCGGCAGTACGACGGACACAGAGAGGGAGTCAATGGAGTAGCCTTCAGCCCGGACGGTTGGAGCCTGGCCTCGGTCTCGGACGATCGCACCGTCAGGGTCTGGCCCATCCCCTTCGAGCCAGTGCGCCGGCTGCCGCCCAGCCTCTATGCCCAGGTGGAGTTCAACGACGAAAACGGCGATGGGGTGCTGGAGGCCGGAGAGACGGCCCGGCTCCACCTGATATTGCGTAACGAGGGCCAGGGGCCGGCCCAGCGGGTGAGGATAAGTCTGGAGGACGATCTCACCGATCCGGCCATCTTCGTCCAAAGCCAGAGCGTCCGGGCCATCGGCCCCAAGGGAAGATGCGAGGTGTCCCTGTCGATTCGGGCCGGGCTGGGCGTGAGGACGGCCCAGCATCGTATGAGGATCAGGGTCAGGGAGTACTATGGCTATGATATGGACCCCATCTACCTGATCCTGCAGACCAAGGCCATCACTCCGCCGGCTCTCTCCTTCTGCGGCCTGGAGCTGGTGGAGCAGGGCCCGGGGACGGCGCCCGTGGCCGTCGACGGAGCTCTGCAATTAGGGGAGTCGGCCAGACTCAAGATCTGGCTGCAGAACACTGGCCTGGGCATCGCCCGGGGCATAGGATATGTAGTCGCCACCACTGACCCCAATATATTCCTGGATGAAGCCAGTGGCTCCTTGGGAGACATCAAGCCCGGAGAGACAAGGCCGATAACCATAACCGTAAGCCCCAACAAGAGGGTGGTGGCCTCGGGCCCCCTGCCGCTGTATCTCACCATACGCGACCGCATCGGGATGCTGGGGCTGACCAATATCCCGTTGCCTCTGGAACTGGGCCAGAGGCCGGAGCCGCCGGTCTTTGCCGCCGCCAGATCTGGGGGGGATGCTGGTTCCGGCCTGGTTCGTTTCGAATTCGAATCGCCCAAGTTCTCGGTTATTCCCCGTGAGGACCTGGAGTTGGATAAGGTCGAGCCATCTTTGACAAAAAACGCCGAAACCATAGCCATACTCTTCGGGGTCGGCCGTTACCGCCATCTGGCCGAGATGCCCTATGCCGCCAACAGCGCCCGTCTGATGAAGCGATATCTGGAGACCAGGTTGGGGGTGGGAGGCTGCTGGTGTTATGTGGATCAGGAAGTGTCGGGTTTGATATTCGACGAAATATTCCATCCCGACTACGGCCGGCTGAGGCGGGAGGTTAAAAAGGGATGTCGGGATGTTGTTATCTACTATCGGGGAAAACTGGTGCCCCGCCGGGAGCGCCACGATCTCTGTCTGTTTCCCAGCGACGGCCGTCCGGACCGCCTGGAGGCCGAGGGCTACCCCCTGTCGCTCTTATATGCCCATCTGGGGCGGATAGGCTTGCGCTCGGCCACGGTTATAATAGATGCCGCCTCGGAGCCCGATCCCAAAGGACAGCCGCTGAAATGGTCCAACCCCAGACCCTGGACCGTCTACCCGGCCCAATCGTCCCTGGTCTCCTCTGAAGGCGAACAGCGGGTAAAGACCAGCGAGACGGTATTCACGGTGATCAATGCCTGCGAGGGCTACCGCTATGCCGCCGGCTACCAGCCTTCGGAGTTGGGGCTTCTGACCTACTATCTGGCGGCCGGGCTCAAGGGCTTCGCCGACCACGATGGTGACCGACGGGTGACTTTAGGGGAGATGAAGAAATATCTGACAGAGAAAGTATCCGAGAAGTCCTGGCGGCTGTCCGGACTGCAGTATCCCGAGATTTACGGAGAAGACGAAAGAGTGCTGGTGGAGTGGTAGCCTTCCATCGGAACCGTTTTTTGCCAAAGGCCACCCGTTTTCCGACAGACCCAGGGCCAAGGAGGGTGGCCATATTTCCGTCCTGAGGACAAAGAGGCGGGAAGGTATTATCCATACCATGCCCCAGGGGCCGAATTCTTTTGGGGAAAGAATAAAGACCGAACAGGTAACTTTGGTTGATATGTATCGTCCGAACCAGATCCGGGTCATAGCCGTGCTGGGGCTGGCCCAGATCATCATCAGCGGCACCTATATGATGGCCAAGATAGGCATGAGCCAGTTCACCCCGCTGACTTTGGGTTTCTATCGCTTCCTGATCACGGCCGCGGTCTTCGTTGCCCTGCTGGCCGCCAAGGGGGAACTGAGGCTGCCGCAGAGATCAGACCGCCTCAGGTTCTTAATCCTGTCCCTGTTGGTGGTGCCGCTCAACCAGGGACTGTTCCTCTACGGCCAGAATTACACTCTGGCCTCGCACGGGGCCCTGTTCTATGCCACCACACCCATCATGGTCTTGGGCCTTTCCTGTTTGTTTTTGGGAGAGAGGCCGAGTTGGCTCAAGGCTTTAGGCATTGCCCTGGGTTTTGCCGGGGTGCTGCTGGTGCTCTCCGAGCAGCGGATAGCCATATCGCCGCAGACCCTCAAGGGTGATGTTCTGATCCTGGCCGCGGTCATCACCTGGGCGGCCTACACCATTCTCAGCAAGAGGATGCTGGCCAGATACAGTCCGCTCTATGTGACCGGCCTCGGCCTGTCTTTGGGCTTCCTATTGTTCCTGCCCTTGGGCCTTTACTCCGCATTGGGGCAGGAATATGGCCTGGTGGATCGATCGGGCCTGGCCGCCATTTTGTATTTGGCCCTGTTAACCTCGGTCTTGGGATATCTGGCCTGGAACTGGGGGTTGTCAAAATTGGAGGCCAGCAAGGTGACGGTGCTCTCCAACCTCCAGCCAATACTGGCGGCCCTTCTGGCCTGGGCCGTCCTGGGCGAGGCCATTACGCCCAGGTTCGTTCTGGGGGCGGCGGCGGTGGCGGCCGGGGTGACTCTGACCGAGAGGGGCTGAGATGTCGAGACGAAGGCGGTATCTGAGACGAGTTTTATGGATGTGTGCCAGCCGCGGCGGAGTTGCGGTTTATTTTCCTTATGATCTGATGACGATGAAGGCTGAGGTGCTGGATAACGTGGGCAAATGGGGCCAGGCCGAGGAGCTCTACCGATCGCAGCTTTCCTGGGCACAGCAAGCCGGCCTAGAACTTTATCGGGCCGAGAGCCTAAACGCCCTGGGTTGGATTTACCACCAGAGGAATGAAGACGACCGGGCAAGGGAGCTGATCTTGGAGGCCCTGGCTATCTACGAATCAATTAATGATGACAGCGGACGGGCCCGGGCCCACAGTCAACTGGGAGGCACTTTTTTCCAAAACAGCGACTATGACCGGGCTCTGGGCCACTACCGCCAGGGGCTGGAGATATCGCAGCGCTTGGGCGACCTCAGGTCGGAGGCCAAGGCCCTGAACAACATCGGCAACATCCTGGGGGAGCAGGGGGACAACGGCGGCGCCCTGCAGCTTTACCAAAAATCGCTGGAGGCCAGCCAGGAGATCGGAGATGCATACATGGAGGCCGTGGTCACCGGGAACATTGGGGCTGCCTACTTATCACGGGGAGATTACCGCCTTGCCCGGGACTGGTTCGTGCGGCAGCTGGAGTTGGGTTCGCGTTTAGGCAACAAACTTATCATAAGCGCGGCCTATGGGAGTCTAGCCGGGGCCCATCTTAAGATGGGCGATTCGGAAAAGGCCCTGGAGTTCTTGGAAAAAAGGCTGGAGATCTCCGAGGGAATCGGAGACGTAAAAGGACAGGCTTTGGCCTGGGACTATAGGGGCAACGTCTACTACACTAGAGGCGAGCTGGTTCTGGCGGAGAAGGCCTTCAGGAAGGCTTTGGAGCTCGGCGAAAAGGCCAACATCAGATATTACCTGAGCGGATTCCTTCGCAATCTGGCAAGCGTCCTACTGGAAACCGGGAGGATACAAGAGGCTGAGGAAACCAACCTGCGGGCCCTTGAGATCTCGGAGGAGATGCGGGTTCCCGAGATGGTGGCCGAGTGCCGGCTGATGTCGGCCAAGATCCTGTCTAAGAAGGATCCGCCCGAGTCGGTGGCAGCCCTGAGGCAGCTTCTGAGAGAACCGCTGGACGACGAACAGAGGGCCGAGGTCCTCGGTCTGATCTACGAGCTGGCCGGCGACGAAAACAACCGCCAGGCCGCCCTGGAGGCCTATCGGAGGTTGAACGAGCGCAACCCAACGGATGAATACATCCAAAGGATCGCCCGGCTGGAGGAGGGAATCCAGGGAGAAATTAACCAAGACAATTAAGACGTTTCCCACCCGGATGGACTACGGGGCGCACGTCAACCTCAGGCCGTTCCGCAACGCGCCGGAGTGGAAGATCTGCCTGGGGACGGTGCTATCGCAGGTTCAGGGCATGGCCAAGGGCAACCTGCTGTTCATGGCCAGCATCAAGCGGGAATGGGGAAAGCATTATTCCAGCACCATGTACGGGACGAAGCTCTACTGACCTAATTTTACCGACATCGACAAAAGAGGCCCCGCATTAACGGGGCCTCTTTTTATGGCTCAAATGGTTATTCTATCTGGGGGTCGGGCAGACTGAGGTCGAAAGTTATGTTCCGGTACTTTTCGGAAAAGTGGTAGTCTTCCAGATACATCTGTTCGTAAAAAACCTGGCGCGAACTTAAGGCCACCCTCCCTGGTGACCATCCGGGCATGAAACGACTTTACAAAGCGGTCTTTTGAAACTCGGGCCCTGACCAGGGTTTTCGACAAGTCCGTGACGCTATCGCCGGCCAGGGCTTCTAACAATCGCGCGGCATTGGGACGGCGGCACCTCAGTTCGAAAAGGATTGATTCTGATGAATCCGGTTCGATGAAGCCATTAATGGTCGAGTCCGCAGCGGCCTCTTGACCCGCCGTCTTCGGATCCCGGTGCAGCCTGGAGCGGGAGACAGCAGCGTATGCGATCAGGGCCGCGGCCAGGACTAAAACCAACATGGTGACGATAGCCACGGTCACAAGCCTTCTCGACACTAGCCTTCTTTCGGTGACGGAAAAAGCCGCCATCCTCCGGCAGTCCTCCAGCACCTCCTTGGGTATCATCCTGGTTGCCAGGGCCAGGCCGGCCGGCACCAGCAGCAGGTCATCCAGGTGGCCCAGCACCGGGATGAGATCCGGGATAAGGTCCACCGAGCTGGCCAGATATCCCAGCACCAGGGCCAGCCAGGCTTTGGCATACCAGGGGGTGCGCGGGTCATAAAACGCCAAACACAGGGCCTGGGCCTCGGTTTTAGTATTATGGGATTTTTCTTTTAGTCGGTCAGCCAAAGGTAAGGTGAGATTTTCTAGGGACAGGCATTATTTCTATCGCTTGATCCGGACACAGCGTCAGGGGCTTTAGGACTAAGGCGGGTATCGGCCAACACCATAGCGAGACCTAGGGCCGACAGGATGGTGAAGATCAGAATGATAGAGGCTGGAAACGGTGTTTTCCCAGTGAGCCAGGGCAGCCGCGCCGCCAGGCTAGGGTGGTAGATCAGGGACACGGCCAGGCCATTGTTCAGGACGTGGGCCAGCATGGAGAGGAAGATGGATCCAGTGCGGTGGACGATGAACGTCAGGTAGAGGCCGAGGATGAAGGTGGGGACCAGCCGGAACAGGCTCATATGGCTGAGGCCGAACAACAGGGACACGACGACGACAGCCAGGACAGGCCGCAATTTCTCTTTAAACGAAGAGAGCAACAGCCCGCGGAATAGAGCCTCCTCGCAGACGGTCGGCCCGACCGAGGCCACCAGCAGGGCCGCGCCCAGCCCCAGGCCAGACGTTCTGAAATCCAATAATTTCTCCAGGGCCTCGGCCAGTCGTACCGATTCCGGAAAAAGTTTGGCCTGAAGCAGCCCGATCCAGACGGCCAGGCCCATGAAGCCGCAAGCCAGACATAGAGTGCCCAGGAGCGACAGGGGCTTGAAGCCGCGCAGGTTCAGGGACTCCCCAAGATCGGCTTTAAGATACCAGAGGGCGGCCAACGTCGGAGCCAGGATCAAACCCCACTCGGTGGCCACCAGGCCCCAGTGCCGGTAGCGTATCTGGAGGAAGCCGGCGACATAGAACAGAAGCAGCATGATGGCCGCATAGACCGTCAGCGCGGCCGCCGGCGGCAGCAAACTGGCCGGCGACAGGCGAGTGCGGTCGAACGAGAAGAACCAGCCCCGGCCCGAGCCCAATAATACTTCCTCGGAGCCGAAGAGCCTGGCGCTGAACATCACCGCCAGAAAGGCCAGGGCCGTGTTGACCGAGAAGACCAGAAAAACCAGGTCCCAGGAGTACTCGCCTAAAAGCACATCCTTGATCAGCAAAGTGACGTTGGCCACCGGGATCAGAGCCAGCAGGCGGTTGAGCTGGATGCCGGGTATGATGGCGATCTGGGTCAGGAGCACCAACGGCAGATAGACCGGGGTGATCAGGTTCTGGGCGTCCTTGAACGACCGGGCGAACAGTGAGGCCGACAGCAGGACGGCGCTGACGAAAAGGGCCAGGGGCAACAGGGAGAGAAAGACCAGGGCCAGAGAGGCCGGCCCGATGGAGAACTCCATTTTTCCGGTGGCCGCGCCCAGCTGCACCAGGCCGGCCGAGAAGGTCATCATCATGGAGAGGAGGTTGAGGGCGCCGGTGATGACGGCGATGGCGGCTACGGTCAGGAACTTGCCCAGAAAGAGCTCCCGCTTGTCGACCGGGGCCGCCAAGATGGTCTCCATGGTGCCCCGCTCCTTCTCCCCGGCGGTCAGGTCCATGGCCGGGTACATAGCGCCCATCATCATGCAGACGATGAGCAATATGGGCAGCAGGATGCCCAGCACCATGCCCCCCATGCGGGAGGGCGTGGCCGTGTTCTCCTCCCGAAGGCCGAAGGGCTCAAGGGCGGCTGAGTCCATCCCGGCCCGGGCCAGCCGCTCCTTCTGAAGCAGCAGGCGGTAGCGTCCGGCAACCTCCCTGAGGCGAGAAA
>FWPV01009866.1_pt1 | contig 15933 bp, 17 predicted proteins | sample 2228371 | NCBI WGS metagenome assembly FWPV01 (sample SAMEA103939776, study PRJEB20133) | metagenome | reverse complement strand
GTACGACACACGCGCAGGAAGGAGGGAGAGATGCAGAACAGTCAACTTTCCACGTCTCAATCCCTTGTTCATCAGGGCGGGGGGTACGACAGGAAACCTGCGGGTATGGGCCACAGACAGTTTCTTCGGGGTCTCAATCCCTTGTTCATCAGGGCGGGGGGTACGACACGAGCCCGACATAGTCGAGGAGCGACCTGCCCTGCAGTTGCGTCTCAATCCCTTGTTCATCAGGGCGGGGGGTACGACGCGGATGCCGTCTTGGTCGGGGATGGCACGCCGTTCGGCGTGTGTCTCAATCCCTTGTTCATCAGGGCGGGGGGTACGACCTTTATGTTATGGTGGGTGTCCTTATTGCTATGCATCATCTTCGTCTCAATCCCTTGTTCATCAGGGCGGGGGGTACGACGGGAGTGGCCGTGGCTCCCGCCGTGGACGCTGTGGGACAGGGTCGGTCTCAATCCCTTGTTCATCAGGGCGGGGGGTACGACTAGGTATGTGATAGATATATCATGTATGCAGGAGACGGTGGGGGTCTCAATCCCTTGTTCATCAGGGCGGGGGGTACGACGAGTTCTATCCTGACGCCGGCCTGGAGCCGCCCATGATACCTGTCTCAATCCCTTGTTCATCAGGGCGGGGGGTACGACAACTGAGCCTCCTGCTTGAGGAGCAGACGCCCCCGGACAACGTCTCAATCCCTTGTTCATCAGGGCGGGGGGTACGACAGTACCCCTACAGATAGCCACCAGCGGCCCCTCAACAGCCACCAGCAGCATAGAGTGCGGAAACCCGGTTGTCAAGGGGCGATTTTGCACTCCCGGCTTCGCCGGCCCAATTCCCCCAATCGGCCCCCAGAGGCCCCCAGCGGCCACTCAGCGGCTCTGCGGAAACCTACCCCCATTTTCGGCCCTCTGGGGGTTTCCGCAGCCCTCAGATGATGACCACCTCCGGCTCCCACCACGGCTCGGGGCCCACCTCGGTCAGGCAGATGACCTTGCCCGCACAGGCACTGCACAACGGATACAGCCGCAGACTGTCTTCCTTGCCATCCACGACCCCCAACAGCCGCCGCTGCAGTCGCTCCCGCCCTTCCGCCGTCAAACGCACCTCAAACACCGATTGTTGGACCCGATCGCCATAGTTGTCCAGGATGGCCGCAAAGCGACGCCGGCGGCCATCGTCGGGCGTATCATAGACGACCAGCCAGCGATCCACGGGGCCTCACCGCGCCATCCAGCGCCAGGGTTGCACCCCCGGCTCAGCGCCGCGGTAGACGCGGGCCAGTTGCTCCAACTGTTGCCGGATCGCCTCGCGGATGGCCAGCTTCTGCAGCACCCGCTCCCACTCGGCGAAGAAGTGTCGAAGGGCGTCGTCCGTCAGATGCAAGCCCCCTTCCGGGTGGGGCTGAAAGTCATCCGAACATAGTATCTTCAGGTTAAACAGTCGCAAGGTCATCCGGTCCACCACCGGGGCGCGAAAGGGTTCGGCCAGGTCCAGGGCCAGCGCCGGATGGCCGTAGGTTTCCTGATGCAGAAACCCCAGGTAGGGGTCGAACCCCACCGCGTCCAGTTGGGAGGTGAGCAGGTTGGTCAGCAGGGAGTAGCCCAGGGACAGGGCCGCATTGATTGGGTCGGGTGGCGGGTGTTTCTGGCGCCCCGGGAAGGACAGACCCGAGGGAGCCAGGAGTTGTGGGAAGACCTTCCAGTACAGTGTCGCCGCCTGACCTTCCAGCCCCAGCAGGGCTGCGATTTCGGTGACCTGCGGCACCCGATCCGCCAGCACCGAGAGTTCGGCGGCCGCCGCCTCGACCGCCCCCTGCGCCCCCGGCTCATCCAGGGCGTGGCGCAGCAGTACCTGGCACTGGTTCTTGATCTTGGCGGCGGTGATGAGCTTGCTTTGGGTCAGGGCGAAGAGCGGATCGGTCTCGGCGGCGTACTGGGCTCGCCGGAGGTCCAGGTTCTTGGCCGTGGGTGGGGTCAGTTGTCCCAGCAGCCGCCCGTGGCTGTTAATGAGCGCGAACTCGACCCCGCCTCGCAGGAGCTCGCACAAGGCCTGCGTCGTGACCTGGACGCTGCTGAGCACAACGACGCTCTCCAGGCCCTGGACTTCGACCTCACCCAGCAACCGGTCATCCTTACTGATGACCAGTTGCTGGCCCTCCTTGGTGACCTTCGCACCCGGTTCGACGACATACAGGACGGGCATGGTTACGGGCCGTCCGGGGTAGGGCCGCAGCCGGGCAGGATGGGTAGCCGAGGAATGTCATACTGCGCCTGTATCTGCTGGTCGGTGAGGCGGGTGACGCGCTCGGCGATGCCGGTGGCGTGTCTGGCGATGTCCCGGACTTCCTTCTCCGCTACCGGCTCGAAACCGTGGACGCTTACCATGTGATTGCGGTGTTCCAAAATCTTCTCGAAATCGGGCCGCCATTCACCCTTGTGCAGGTGTCCCAGGCTTAAGACCTGGTCATGCCCCCACAGGGCCAACAGCACATAACCAGCCACCAAACCGATCTTCTCGGCACGACCATAGCGCTGCTTCCACTTCTGCTCCACTTCGTCTGGCACCCGTGTCCAATCGGGATTAGCGGTGTCAATCCCACGTTCCCAGAGCCAGACCTGAGCAGCCAGCTCAAGCACGCGGTAGTAGAGCAGCACGGCGCCGTCGTACTGCCCGCGCTGTTCGCGTCGCCGGGCCGCCACTAGCATCCAGGCCACCAGTTCGGGCCGCGGCTCCGCCGGCTGCTGTCCGCCGTAGACATCTCGCAGCTTCGCCCATTGGTCGGCAGTCTGCCGCAGGACACTCAGATAGGGCCGCGCTCCAGCCAACTGGCGTAGTGCGCTGATCAGTCGGTTGAAATCGGCCGTCAGATCGGAGCGCAACAGCTCAAAGCGGTCTATCTGGTCAGCCAGGTCGGCCAGACAGCGCAGGGTGCGGACCAGCCCTCGCATCACCAGCTCCCCGCTGCGGATCGTGTCAAAAACCAGGCGGGCTCCTGGGAAGTCGGCGTCATTGAAGCGGGCTATCCCCAGGGCCAGTTGCGGCAGGTTGGCACACTCATAGATGCTGTCGAGAGGCACGATGCGCATGGTCCGGGGGTCAGGCGTGACGCGGCCGTTCTCGTCCCGTTTCGTCTCCACATGCACATACGGCAGGTGCAGACCCAGCGCCATCCCGGCCATCAGCGCCGCTGCTGACATCCACTTGCGCCCACCGGTGGCGTCGAGGCCTATGTCTGCCGGAGCAACACCGCGTTCGGTAGTGAGCCAATGGAAACCCTGACGGCATTTGTCGGCCAAATCGGCGGCGGCGTCTGGTGTGTCGGGGACGGTGAACAGCCGGTACTGGCTGGGGGTCAGTTGGAACCGGCTCACCATGGCGTCCACCTGGCCCTCGGAGCCGGGGGTGCTGGTCGCCAGAAAGACAACGTAGTCCGGCCGCGACTGCTCCAGTGAGAAGACGATCTGTTCGGACTGGCCACCAACAGTGATCAGCATGCCCCGCGGGGCGGTGTCGTCTCCCATGCGGTCAGTCCTCCTGGAAAGCATCTTCCTGCAGCACGCAAGGCACAGCCAGCGTATAGCAGCACTGGATGGCCTCCGGGAGGCCGGGCGCGAGACCGGTCACTGCCCGACCATAGAAAGGCCGTAGCGGCCCGCCAGTCCAAAAGACCGCCCCCGGCTCGAACTGGATCAGCGGCCGCTTGAAGGGATTCGCCCCGCCGGCGTTTTCGCCCAGCTTGCCATACTTCAAGCGCACGCGCCACCGTCCCCGGGTGGGGTCGGTAGCCGCGGGGCAGTAGCTGGAAAGCGAGACGAAACCGTTGGCTTCAGCAAGAGGTGCGAAGCCATCCCAGGGCTGGCAGTCCTGCACCTCGAAGGCCCCGATGCCCACCGACCGATCGCGCCCGAAGCCCAACAGGGACAGTCCCTCCAGCAGTTCGGCGACGCGCTCGGCCCAGGGCGGCTCCGCCCGCAGGTAGAGAGAGAGGTAGTCCAGGCCAGGGTCGCGGATGGCCATGAGTTCAGTCTGGAAGAAGGCCCCGCCTTCGGCTTCGCCCCCGGGACCGGTGGTGGTCTCCGTGACGCGATTCAGGGAGGCATGGGGCACCTCGAACCGCTCCCAGGGGTCATCATGCCCCTTCCAGGCGGTACCGTTGCCCTGTCGAATGGACGCGAAGTCTTCGGCCGTAACGAAGCGACTTTTGCGGCGCTCGCGCTGCTGCTTGTACTCCTCCTGCGTGACCGCTGCCTGTACCGCCACGGGGAGGAAGGGTCGCGGCAGCAGGTTGCCGGGGAAGCCATCGGACAGGACAAAGGGCGGGCTCCCGTCGCGGAAGGGGGACAGGAAGTCCTCGAGGCTCACATCCGGTAGCGCCCCGCGGGCGACCTGCCAGGCCAAGTGCCCAAAGACCGTGTCTGACTGCCACGGCGTGCCGGTCGGGGCCGTCAGGCGGAGGCGGATCCGGTAGTCTCGCACGGGTCCCTACCCCGCTTCCGCGAGCTTCCGCAGATGCTCGTGCATGGGTGTGCCGTCTTCGTTGACGATCAGGACCTCGCCATAGCCCCGCGAGCCGGACCCGCCGAGATAGTGTTTGCTGAGGAGCTCAAACCCCTCTGCGAGAACCTTGTAGTACTTGGGGACATCATCGCCCTCGAAGGTGCGCAGAGAGAAGGAGAAGTTGAAGTCACTCCCGGCCGGAATGCGCTCCATGGTGCGGGGGCCGCCGCCTCCTGCCCTGCCTGTCTTGCGGTCGATCTGAACTTCGCTCTTCATCTCGGTGACAATCTCGCCATCGAGGCTGGCGCTCCGCCACCATTTGACCGTGTCGTCTGTAGGGGGGGCGTCGCGGAAGACAAGACGCGTGGGTGCTTCGACGTTGCTGGCAGGGTTTCCACAGCCAAAGAGCTTGCAGACCAGGCACTTCCCACAGATGCAGGGCCCGGCGCCCCGCTCAGATGGCTTGTAGTCCGGGCTCCGTTGCTCCAGCAGACAGCGTATCTTGCCCTTCACAGAAGATCCAGGCACGTAAGGCACGCCGGTGATCGGGTGCCTTATGATCGGATTGTCACACTCCCCGATCTCGATTGCCTCCTTGGTTCCCCCGATGTGCAGGCCACTTCCGAGCACCTTCAGGAATCCTCTAAACGAGACAATGTCCAACATCCTCAAGACACGAGCTTCTTTAGCCTCAGGCATTAGTCTCCCCTCTCTTCTCTGTCACCGTAGTAGCAAAGCAGGTAGGTGACGTATCTGAACAGACCGAGCATCTCGTCCGGATGACTTAGAGCCAACTCGCGGTGTCTGTCAAAGATGTCTTGGATGAGCTCGGGGATCACCCTCCTCCTGGTCTGCCGCACGACCGTGGTAACGTAGAAGTGTCCAAACCTCTCTTGCGCCTCAGCCCAGTAGGTGCGCTCCTTCGCCAAGCGCCTCGCAAACGGCGCATAAGCGTTGAAGACGCGACGTAGTGCCGTAGCACTGAGCTTCCTCGATTGGCGCAGCAGGTCGGCCAACTCTCGGGGCGCATCGAAGTACAGTCTGCGCTTCTGCGCCCAGTCCTCGACCCTGAAGGTCTTGAAGACAAACCTGTCGTCGAGCCTTGCAGGTAACCCGTTGCCTTTTCGTTGTTCCTGTGATCGCCTGGGATTGCGTAAGGCCTCTCGGTTTCGAGGATCATCGCCAATCCGACTCACTTGTCATCTCTCCCCTCGTTATCGCCGCGGATGCCGTTGAGGGCGTATTCACAGACAAAGCGCAGGTAGGGCATCTCCTGGCTGTCGGGCACTGACAATTCCCGCACCCACTCCAGCGCCTCCGGAGGCGCTTTGTCCCAGTTCCGACGGATGTCATAGACCAGCAACGGCGCGTAACGCAGGTACTGGGCATCACAGGTCGCCTGGTACTGCTGGTAGAGACGGGCATAGCCCAGCAACCGCCGGACCTGGGCCGTGCGCAGATCACCATTGCGCAACCAACCCAGGACCTGCTCGGCGCGGGCCAGCGCCGTGGGGACGAGCTCCCACGAGAGGCTGCTGCCGAAGGCCACGAAGCGGTCCTTGCCGCACCTATCCTTCCCCTGCTCTAGGAGTTCGGCGGCCGCCTCCGTGGCCAGCAGCACCGGTGTCTTGTTGCCGACGAGAGCTAGACCCGCCGTCAAGGACCAACTCGCGTTGCCGCACGTGAAGCGACGGAAGTCCTCGCGCAGGCGCACAGCAAAACGGACTACCTGGTTCCACGGACCGATGACCAGCAGGTCATCGCCGCCCGAATAGACGGTGTAGATGTCCCCGATGTCCTCTGCCAGCTTCTGCACGTGGCCGGCGAAGAAAGCCTCCAGGGACCGTGACAGAGTCGTCAGACGCGACACGGAGCGCCGGTCCTGCTTATCCCCGATCTGCAGGCCTCGGCTGAACATCAGGCCCAGGTTGTCCACGTCCGCCTTGAGATAGGCTAGCGCCGGACGGCCCGTGCTCTGCTGGGCCAGGTCCCCAAACTCCATCACGCTTCCGTCGCCCTCCCGCGGCACGTGACGGGCGGTCAGCCCCGAGACGATGGGCTTGTCGGGCTGCTCGCCGCAACCCCCTTCCAGATCCAGGGCCAGGTAGGCGTTCCTGGGGATGGCGGCCTCGCTTTCGACCAACTTCAGTGTACCAAAGGGCAGGTTGCCCGGCTCGGGCAGGAAGGCCGCGTAGCGGGAGCCCACCAGCTGCCGTCCGAGCTCTCGCTGGGCTGAACATTTCGCGCAGATGGCGACCATTCGGTCTCGCACTGAAGTGGGCTCACCGGGGTACAGACCACAGGCGTCACAGAGGTCGCTGGCGTCGCCGGTGGTCAGCGGCGGCATCGCGAAGTTGTCGGTCCGCCACTGGCAGCCCTCCTGCAGGGCTGTGCTTAGCGGGCGCGCCTTGCTGGCCTCCAGTCTCACGGCCAGACGTTCCAGCAAGTCCCCGAAGTCATTGAGTTCCTCGGGCAGTAAGGGCAAGTAGGCAAGGTGAGGGTGCAACTGGCATCCCAGGTGCGTCTTGACCCAATCGTCGAGTTCGGTCCCAACGTCGCGGATCGTCTGGTGGGCCTGGTCGGTCGCCGGCAGCAACAGGGTGAACCGCCCGCCCGCAGCCAAGAGGCAGTTGCACAGCGGCAACTGCAGGCGACGAAGGATGTCATGAGCGACATTTTGGACGAGAAGGCTCACGAACAGAGAGCGAGCTCGCAACTGGCGCGCCAGCCCTCCCGCCCCATGTTTGACGCTGTACAGATACTCCTGGATGCCCCCGCAGTCGCCTGTAACGAGCAAGAGATGCTCCTTGCGGTCCCGACGAGCCAGATACAGCGCCGTGGCAATGGCTGCCGTGGCCTTCAGGTGGTCGAAGAGCGAGATGTCGGGGTAGGTGTTGGTAGCGGCGGGGATGCACCAGGTGTAGTGCTCAAGGACCGACAACGCCCGGTTCAGGAATCCGAGTGGTTCGGCAACTCTGTTGCGGCTCCATGCCTCCGTGAAATGCCCCCAGAGGCTTGCGTATTCCTGCGTCAGGTCAGGCGCGTCGCTGCCCGCCTGCTTTGGAAAGAGGCCGCCTGGCGTCAGAGCTTGCAGAGGTATGAACCACTGCCCTGCCGCGCGAGGCTTGTCCTCCAGTTGCACCTCGTTGGTGATGGCCCGTAGCGGTACACGACGAAAGCTCTGGCCCTCGCCCTCCTCCAGGTCCTCCCGTTCCATCCCCGAAGACAGGCGGTCCGCTTCCGTTACCAGCCGCTCATCCGGATCATCAGTCGGGCGATGGTGATAGGCGGCGAGTCGCAAGACCCGCTCCCGGTCCAGCTCTGACGGCAAGTGCTGGAGATACTCCAACGCAAACTGCGCCGTGTACAGGGAGTGCAAGTGGGTGGCGTACCCACCCGTGCCCGAGGGGCAGATCTGCCCCCGCAGCCCCTCAGCTTCTGCCCCGATCCCCTGGCCCGGTCCGTGCGCTCGCTGGCTGAACTTGCCGATGTCGTGCAGCATAGCTGCCAGTGCTACTTCGAGGTGCCGTGCCATCTCAGTACTCCTCGATCTCACAGAAGCCATGGCCGAAGGCCGTGTCTTTGCCGATGTGCACCAGACCGGCAAGGCGCAGCAGCGAGGCAAACTGCCCAACCTCCCCCGCGAACTCCGCCCAACCCGTCAAACCGCCCAGTGGCATGTTCTGGCCCTGCCGCTGACTGTATCGGACGTGGTCTCGCCAGCTCGTGGCGTCCCGCACCAGCTTTACCTCGCGTGCCTGTGCCACCAACGGGGCTGCATCAACATCGTAGGTGCCCGCACCGTGTACGCGGCACAGGAGCTCCAGTCGTCTGAGCCCGGCCGACAGGATCGCCGCGAAGTCCGGCTGTCGGAGCACCTGCCCCTCTACACGCAAGCGAGTAGGAGTGCGGAAGTGAAGGCCTAGCCGGCCAGACCGCGGCTCTCCCACTGTCGCCGTCAACACAACAGGGGCAACGGGCAGGAGGGGCTGCCGCTTGCCTCCCTCGTAGATCAGTTGGCCCTCAGGCGTGGTGATGCTGTTGACCTCAAAGGGCACACGCTCGGCGCCGAGTCCCATCTCGCCCAGGCGCTGGAGAGCAAAGACGACATAAGGGAAGTACTCCGCCGCGCGACCGAAAAGCAGAAGAGTCATCTTCAGGTCCTGATCAGGGCCGGCAGAGCGCTGCTGCCCCGGTAAGACCCGCAGCACGAAGGGGTGCGGCGCATGGGTGTAGCGTCGCATCAGGGAGGCGTGAGGGGTGATGGGAGTGTCGAAGAGGTAACCGTAGGCGCAACGCCACCCGAGAAGGCAATCCCGACACTGGACCGAGGGGTTGGCGCAGGCCACTTCACGCAGCGCCCGCCCGAAGCCTCCGCGAAGCGTGGTTCCCAGGTAGGCCGACAAGTGACCCGAATGAGCTAAGCGGACTAGAACGTCGCAGATGACGGCCCCCAAGTGCACCCCCTGGGGCATGTCGCGGTCCCCCTGTCGTGACCATGCAGGACACCGGCTTGCGAGAGCAGTGATGATTCGACCACGTTCCTGCCAGCACCTTCATGGTGCGAGCGAGAGCGTCAGCCCCCTTGCGGCAAGCCGCACACTGCACGCGCCGGCAAGGACCCCGGCTGCGTCGCGAGCAAGCGCCATGGCCAGATCACTGCCGGGGAGCGCCTCGCTCCACGGCGGATGAACCTCGCGCCCCCAGGATGCCGTGTCGGTCGGGTCCGGCCACCAGCGGCCACGCTCCCCCCAAAGCCACAGGTACTCATCGGCGGTCGCCAGCGCGACTTGCAGGCTATCCTGCAACCGCAGGACCCGCGCCCCTCCCCTGCCATCGACGAACCACGGTGAGGTTTCCGGCACGTTGTACCCATCCACATAGAGACCGAGGCCGATCTGTGCCTGCGCGCGGAACCTGGCGCGCAGCTCGGGCGCAACGAATCGCTGTCCGCCTACCTCTAGTCGCACCGCCGCGGTCTGGAGTTGCGAGAGCTCACTGAAGGTGTACGCCGACTCGGTACCGTCCACGATGGTGACAGAAGGCGTGGACGCCGCCAACATGCCTTCCACGAAGGCCGGCAGCAGGCCGTAGATGTCTACCTCCAGCCGGGCTCCCGCCGCGGCTTCAGGGTCGCCCGGCAACCCACCGTAGATGAAGTATGTGGGCACGGCGATGTCGGGGTGCTCGGCGGCTACCGCCGCCACCACCTCGCGACCCCGTCGCCGCCCCTGTTCCTGGTAGTCCGCGAAGCTGTGTCGGTCGCGCTGAGGCTGGGCGTCATACATGAACTAGGAAGTCTCGCTGAAGGGCTGGTTATAACGCTCCGGGTCGAACAGGATGCTCTTCAGATTGCCCTGCCGGGCAAGCCAGGCGGCGATGCGCCAGTGGTCCTCGATGTTTTCCCAGGCTGGATCGTCGAACCAGTCCATGCCGCCAGGACTGGCGAGGAGGTTCAGGAAGTTGCTCTTTAGACGGGTCGGTCGCAGGGCCTGCGGGTCCGCGAGCGGCTGCGCGAACCACTCGCGCTACCACTTCGCATTGTTGGAGGCACGCCGGAAGGGGCACGCACCGGTGCTTTCCTGCGGTTCCGGGATGCGTACCTCAAGAACCACCCCGTCGAAGGGCTGCTGCTCCATCGCGGCCGGGTCGCGGCACGGGGTTGTCCCAGCCCGAGGCGATCAGCTTCTTGTCCTGTGCGTACGTGCAGGTCGCAACTGCGGGAAACAGCGCGGCGGCGAGGGCCGCCCGAAGGCAGTGTCTCTGCATGATTGTCTCCTTCATCCGGCGGTGCACCGTCTGTAACCAGAAGCAGTGCCCCAACGGCCCCGGCGCGCGGCCAGCTTTCACGTACCCCTTGCCTTCTCTAACTCAGCGGTGACTGCGCCGCCGTTACCTCTGTCACAGGTCACGGGCAGACAGCCGGATCGCCCAGTCTCCCCGCGGCGCGGTCAGGGCCACCTACCCCGGCCCCATGTCCTCCAGGGGAGTGGTACTCATGTTCCAGGTGTCAATGGCGTCGGCTCCCTAGGGCTGCTCGCCCGGGAGCACCACGGAAAGCGTCCCCGACTGCTGAAAGTGGTACAGGTGGTACTCGCCGGGGCGGCCCAGGCCGCTGACGCCCGGCGGCAGGTCATGCAGCGGGACGAGCGCCTCGAAAGGCGAGGCTTCAGCCATCACCTGCTTGGGGAAGGCAATGCGAGCGGGGCTTTCCCGTGCAGTACCCCGCCCTTGGACCACCACAGGATCTCCTCCGGGTGCAGGTACGTCTCAGCGTGGCCCACGTAGCAGCCGCCCATGGTGCCCAGCCAGAAACAGCGGGCCATCTCGGGGGCCTTCAGGTACCCCCACTCGCGGGGGACATTGCCCTCGTAGCGGCACTCATCGAACAGGATCGGCTTGCAGTACTGCTCGCGCCATTGCTGCATGGAGGCGAAGTCAGAGCTCTGGATGCTGCAGTGGGCTACCCAGGGCTTCATGTGGTCATACCACCGCACGCAGTTGTGGATTCCGCGGAGGTGTCCGTAGGGATCGGCTGCTTGCACAATCTGGAAAAACCGGTCCCATTCTGCGTCCTTCTTGCTTTCCATGATGTCAAACTCGTTAGCAGGTGACCACCAAACATTGCGGAACGCGGCGAGGCGGGCCACGGCATAGTGCAGGTAGCGGTCGTGGTCTTCAGCGTCCATGGAGGCGAAGCCCAAGCGGTCATCAGGATGGAACAGGATGATGTCGGCCTCAATCCCCGGGTCGCGCAGTTGCCGCCCCGGCCCTCAAAGTGCCGCCAGAAGTCCGGGTTGAAGCGCGAGAGGTTCCACTCGCGCAGCGGGTGGCCCTCATAGGGATACAGCGGTGGCTCGTTACGGTTGTACTCATACGCCTTCGGGAAGACGCACACGCGCAGCTTGTTGAAAGGGGCGCTCGCCAGCGTCTCGAGGGTCTGCTCTTGCAGGGCATCGCCCTGGTGCGCCCACGCGTAGCAGGTCGTCTCGATCTAGAAGTGCGGTGTGCCATCCGCATAGGCCAGATACCAGGTGTTGCGGGCCCTGACCGGGCCATGGTTATCCGGTGAAGCTGGGGTGCAGATGAAGGACCCGGTCCTGCCATCCAGCTCCGGGCGGTTGCTGATCGCGCGGTAGCTTCACTCACCGGGCTCACCGGGCATCAGGCGCAGCCGGTAGATGCCGTCGCCGTCATAGAACCCCTCGGGCCTCAGGACTCGCTCTCCCTGGCGGAACTCGCCCTGCAGACTGACATCCACAGACGGGTTGCCGTCGCGGGGCCCCTCCAGCGCCAACTCGAACACGTCCCATTGCTCCACGCTGCTGGCAGACACGGCAAGCCCTCCTTCTCCGGCTCCTGGCGCGCCCGGGTCACACACTGTGGTCGCAGGCCGGACAGGGCAGTTGGCGTCGCGAGGGCCGCAGGCCTGCCCGGCGGTGCGACCCTCTGGCGGACTGTCACTGCTCGGTTCCGTGAGCAACAGCGTCTAGGCATGGTGCCCAATGACTGAAGCGGCAGGCGATCACCCCTCTTGACCGCGATGGGGACGGGCGGATCAGCCGGCCCCAATGCCATCAGCTCTGCAAGGACGCCGATGCCTTCTTCCACCACCGCCAGGAACTGCCGCAACCTGCTGACGGCAGGCCGTGTGCCCGCCCCGCTGCCCATCAGAGCAGCACCCGGTGGGCCTGCGCCGACATCAGGACTGCTTCCCCGGAACGACGGACCGGTCCGCCACGTGTATAGCACGTATGACCGGGGAATGGTATATTACCCCGAGCACTCGGTTTCTGAAGGTCGCAGTCTCGACGCCACGCGGCGCATCCTTGTCTCCCCGTTCCCCGAAGACGGTGGAAGTGCGCTGTACTTGGCCGGCCACGAAGGGCCGCATGTGGACAACCGAACGGCGCGAGTGTACCGGCTACCGTTGACACTTACCGGTGGAGGCCCTGAACGGCCATGAGTCCTGCCACTGCACCCCTCGCAGCTTGCGCGCTTCTGATCCCTCTCTCCACGGCAGTCTGGGGGCAGGGCCAAGCCGTGCGGGCCCGCTACGTGCGAGTGGAGTCAGGGGCGAGCACCAGCTACCTGCACTTCGCCGAGCTGGAGGTCTACGTCAAGGGCAGAAACATCGCCGCGGGCAAGCCGGCAACGGCCTCGTCGACGATGCCGCCATTCACTCCAGACCGGGCGGTGGACGGCATCATCGGCTATGCGTGGGGGCCCGACGCCAGCTTCTGGTCGTCGGCAGGGGCCAAAGGTGGGGAGTGGTGGGAGGTGGATCTGGGCGAGGAGGTTGCCATCGACCGCCTGGTGCTGTACAACCGTCTGGACGCGGTCCCGGAGCGGCTGGAGGGTGCCGTGCTGGTGGCGCTGGCGGCGGACCGGCGGGAAGTATACCGAAGGCAACTGGGCGGCAACACCGTCCCCATCGAGAGCGTGTTCGTCGAGAGAGAGGATCCGCCTGTGGACCTATCCGCGGAGTCGCTTGCCGAGCGGCGTAGCGAACTGAGCCCCGTCTTTTCCGCACCCTCGGACGATGCGGGCTACGTCATGCCCGTGGGCAGCGGAGACCTCTCGGCGATGCTGCGCTATGCGGATGCGTGGGAGGTTCATCTCTCGAAGACGGATTCCTTTGGTCCTGGCAGCATCCTGTCACCCGGGCATGTGCAACTGGACTTCGGATTGAGCAACGATCAGATCACGGACTTCGAGCAGCGCCTGGACCTGAACCGGGGATCGGTATCACTCGCGATCAAGACGCCGGAAGGCGGCATCACCGCCGAGTGCTGGGGGGTCAGGGGCGCAAATGTGCTGGTGGTGGATGTACGGGACACGCGCCCGGCACCGCAGGCGAATGTGACATTCTCCATCTGGCGGCCCGGCATGGACCTGTCGGTCGCGGATGGCGTGCTGCTGGCCCGGGAGGTGCACGACTGCGACGAGAGCGGGGGGCGGGTTGTCGATCCGGCGCGGGTGAGTCCGCAGGATCGCGTCTATGGGCTGGAAGTAGCCACAGCGCTCGCGGTGGGGGGCGACGCTGGGCTGCTTCAGGCCACGGGAGAGACCCGCGAAGCCGCAGGAATCAAGACGGTCGCGCTCCGCCCAACTGTCGAGGGCAGCTATCGAGTACTCATTGCCTGTGCGACGAGCTATGACGGCAAGGCTCAGGCGGCGGCCCGGGGTGCCCTGGACAGCCTCCTGGCGAGCGACCTGAGCTGGGTTCGCTCGGAACACCTGGCCTGGTGGGATGAGTTCTGGACGGCCTCCTTCGTGGACTTGTACGGGCGGGACGCCGACCGTCTGACTCAGCTTTGGCATGTCACGCTGTACTCCTACGCGTCGGTGGGGGAGGGGCCCGTGCTGCCGAAGTTCAATGGCGGGCCGGGTCTGGTGCATGAGGATGACCGCTGCTGGGGCTGGGGCTACTGGTGGCAAAACACCCGGGAGCTGATCTGGCCGATGTACGCGGCCAATCATCTGCGGTATGCGCAAGACCACCTTGGCTTCTACGACCGCGCTTTCATGCACTACAAGCGCCGCACGGCGGATCAGGGCAAGCTGGGGATTCGCGTGTGGGAAGACGCGCTGCCCGCCAGGCCCGGCTCTGTAACGGCGGGGAAGGTCGTCTCGAGCTTCGACCCGCAGGCCCTGGCGGCGGCGCAGGCTGACCGGCGCATGCAGAGCGTGCCCTCGGGCTACAACGCCCGCAGCATGGCCCAGGGGGCGGAGCTGGTGCAGCTACTGTTTGACTGGGTCGCCTTCACCGGCGATGCCGGGTACCTGCGCACCGTGGTCGCGCCTTGGCTCAAGGAGGTTGTGCTGTTCTACCTGAGTTTCCTGAAGCTGGAGGACGACGGCCTGTACCACATGACTCCATCGGACGCGCTGGAGATGTGGTGGGAAGTCCGGGACCCCATGACGGATATGTGTGCGGTGCGTTACTGCTTCTGGCAGGCCCTCAACCACGGCGCGGACTTCGGGTATGAGCCGGAGTTCCTGCAGGCAATCCGCGAGCGACTGGATCGCCTGGCGCCGCTCCCGACGGGCCACATCAAGCGCCGGGCAGCGCGAGAAGGGGAAGTGCCCGCCGGACGTCCGGACTATGTCGGGCAGGCCGCGGACCTTGAGCCTGCGGATGACCAGTACGCGCCGATGGCGGCGTTCCTGGCCGATCCGTGCATCTACAACATGGAGCAGCCAGAGCTATATGTGATCTTCCCCTTCGGCCTCGTGGACGCGACCGCGCCCGACGCCGACTACCAGAGGGCGCTAAAGGCCTTCCGGGCCCGGCAGAACCCCAACTCCGCCGGCTGGTCTCAATGCGGCATCCAGGCCGCGCGTCTGCGCCTCCCGGACACCGTGGACGTCATTATGGACCATGTGCGCCGCCACCAGCTTTACCCCTACGGGGGCTGGGTTAATGTGGCAGCGCCGCTGAAGGGCTCGAAGCTGGGTCTGAGCGACGTGCCCTATTTCGACGCGGCGGGCGTGAACGTGACCGCCCTGCAAGAGTCACTGCTGCAGTCTCACGTCCGGACCAGTCCCGAACGGACGGACCCTCTAAGCGGTGGCCCCATCTGCATCCTGCCGGCGGTGCGTGACGACTGGGCCGGGCGCTTCCGTCTACGGGCCCGTGGCGGCTTCCTGGTGAACGTCGAGTTCCAGGCGAGACGCAAGCCCACCGTGATCCGCATCGAGTCGGAGCGCGGCCAGACACTAAGACTGGAGAACCCGTTCGTGGAGTGCCGGGTGCTGCGCGACGGAGAGCAGGTCGCCGTCAGTACACACCCGGTGGTCATCGTGCCAACTCGACCGGGGGAGCTTCTGGAGTTCGTTGGAGATGCGATGCGGAATCATTGAGGGGCGAGGACGACGAGTAGGGCGAGCGGTCTCCTGTGTAGGCGGCTTGGGGGGCGGGTTATCTCTTTCGGCCTGTGTCGATGCCGGACGGGAATCATGCAGGGACAGAACGGACAACGCGCCGCGTCGCCCGGATTACGACAGTCGGTGTCGTCCCCGGGCAGCCGTATCCGCCGTCAGACAGCTGACCAAGGGCCGCGACCACGGGCAAGTGACCCCCGACACACCGCGGTTCACCGTCGGCCAGGAAGCCTGGACTCGCGGGCCCAGGGTGAAGGTCATGCCGCCGGGCGCATTCCCCTTCAGAACTCCCACGCTGCCCGCGCCGAACCGGTGGACAACACTTCCTCCAGGTAACACCCGGTCTGCGGCGTCAGCGTCTCGCCTCCGACCCCCTCGGTGCTGAAGGCCATGACGCGGTAACAGAGGACGCTGTGCCATTGGCCATCTCGAAGGCGCACCACGGCCCCCACCGAATGATCGGCGAACCAGCTCGTCTTACCCGGCGGGGGGCCGAAGTCCGCGTCGCAGTCCCGGGTGATGACCGGCAGCTGGAACCTGTTGCGC